>WLWD01004286.1_pt1 | contig 34482 bp, 16 predicted proteins | sample 6712731 | NCBI WGS metagenome assembly WLWD01 (sample SAMN12718690, study PRJNA576275) | sponge metagenome | isolation source: marine sponge | host: Mycale hentscheli | place: New Zealand: South Island, Marlborough, Capsize Point | collected 2014-11-01 | reverse complement strand
TGTGCTTCATTTAGCTAGTGTATAGTAGTGTTGGTTTACACCCACTGTGCTTCCTGTGCTTCATATAGCTAGTGTATAGTAGTGGGGGTTTACACCCACTGTGCTTCCTGTGCTTCATTTAGCTAGTGTATAGTAGTGTTGGGGGTTTACACCCACTGTGCTTCCTGTGCTTCATTTAGCTAGTGTATAGTAGTGTTGGTTTACACCCACTGTGCTTCCTGTGCTTCATATAGCTAGTGTATAGTAGTGTTGGGGGTTTACACCCACTGTGCTTCCTGTGCTTCATTTAGCTAGTGTATAGTAGTGTTGGTTTACACCCACTGTGCTTCCTGTAGCTAGTGTATAGTAGTGTTGGTTTACACCCACTGTGCTTCCTGTGCTTCATTTAGCTAGTGTATAGTAGTGTTGGTTTACACCCACTGTGCTTCCTGTGCTTCATTTATTTCTGTAAAAAATGTCAGCATAACACAAAAAAACGAGCAGGGACATAATAATTCACAGAAATACTAAAGTAGCATGGGCCATAAAGAGAAAATAATGCTTCAGTAGATCACTATGTAATCATGTATTAATTGTCCCTTTTGTTGTGGTTCATGGGTTTAGTCCAATATTAGATACCCCAATAAGCTATTAAAGTACGCCCACTTATATATACCTTTTCCGTTTTTACTGTGTTTCAGGCTACCCATATATGATTTGTTTGATAGCGTTCATTTTTAAGTCACAGAAATTGCATGACTATAACATGTTGGCACATGTTGTGATGTTTTCCTAAGTAGAGCACTACATTTGTTGTTTAATAGCTAATTTTGACACCTGCTCATTGGGTTCAATTTTGCACACTTTTTTATTCTCTAGATCCTGTCATAATGCGCTCATACATTAGTTAACATGAACATCTCACTTCTCATTATTAGTTGACTGTTGAGCTGAGCATCTCAGTACATGTACGTTTTGTTGTTAATCTATATGGCGATACACTTGTGTGTCAGTAACGATGACGATGGTGCCAGATAGCTATGTGTATTCATGAATAATTCATGAGCTTAACTGGGTTGGTAAAACCCAATTATATTAATTGAAAAAGATGTTTCAAGGGGAATAAAAGGCGCAGCTCTTGTGGTTTAAACCATCAACCTTTGGTTGGGGAGTGCACACACAAACCATTGCACCGTCAGGACCTAACAGCTTGGAGTAGATTGAAGTGCCTTATTAACCTATTGTATCCAATAAAGACTGAACACTGGATTTCTGAACTGAGTTGGAAAAAAGCGTTCATCTGCAGTAGTTATCCATAATGGGAAAGGCACAAAAGCAGTAGAATGCAAGGGTCAATGCAGGTGAGAGAAAAAAACTGAATGATGTATACACAGAAAAGACAGAGATACTGAGGAGCAGGAGAGGTAGACAGAGAAGAAGGGAATCCATGAGTTGAAAAGAGGAATAAGAAAAACTGGGCCGGAATGGCTGAGGAATAAAAGAGAGCAGGAGAGACAGACTGCCTTATGCTACTGCACTCCTAATTTGCACAAGTTAGTATGTCAGGCGCCACATTGTGGTGATGTGCTTGCTCATTAATTAATAATAAGAATACCTCCTTATTGATATCTACTTATTTTATTTAAGGTTGCTGTTACAGAAATGGAGGAGATGCAACTATTTGAAATGTTTCCAAACAAAAGAAGTGCTATCATGGATTGTATAAGTAATGGTCTCACCATGAATTCTGTAATAGATTGTGTTTTACAAAGTAACAAGTTTTCAATGGACACTGAAGTCATTCGCTCAAGAGATTCAGGAGCATGCTTTAAAATATTTTGATCTGAACACATACCACTACATTAAAACTACTCGCAGTTGTATATTTAATAGTGGCCAGTGTTTTTATAAACATGCTATGGCTAAGCCTTCAATTCTTAGTTTAAATCTAAAAATTGATTTTGGTGGAGAGGAAGGTATTGACGACGGGACCTTAAGAAAGGAATTTTTTCTTTCATTTTTTAAGTGTGCAGATGAAAGGTGAGTAAAATGCTATTCTATATTGTTATCATTATTTTTTAAATTGTAGGTATTTTGAAGGTAGGGTGGGACACAGATTGCCAAAAAGTCAAATTGGAAGTGAGGGAGCCCTCGAAGTAGTTGGAATGGCCATGGCCCATTCTCTCCTGTCAGGAGGACCTCTACACATACCAGCTCTTCACCCTGGTCTCTATCAATTTTTACTCTCAGACAGTTCCTTGGCTATGCATTATCCAAAGTTTGAAGACATTCCCGTGACTGCGCAGACCAGTGATTTTCTTTCTCTGATTGAAGAGGTTATTTAATGTATTTACCTCATGATGATAACTATTATTTTTAATAATAACACTTTGCTTTGAGCGTATGAGGACCGAACAACAAATGACTTAAGTTTTGGTAACTTCACTATGTGCACTGTACCACACTCAGTATATAATAGGTCGAAGGTATAAATTGTGATTTGAGTAAGAAATAGTTGTGGAATGGTTTAGCATTATTAACAATGGTTTTAAGACATTTCAATATATTATATATTCCACCCTAGATATCTTAGTTACTCAAGATATTCTCATTACCCTTGTAGTTTTAGCAAGTGGCCAAGTACACCACTTTTCCAGGTTTTTACAGCTACCTTCCTCTGGTATAGCCCCTCTCTCCCTCCCCAGTTAGAGTAATAACAGCTGGGGTTTCGGGGTGCCCCAACTTTACAGTGTGAGTTACTTTATTGTCACTCCTGGCTCTTGAAAATAAATTAGCCTGCAAGTGAAATATTTCACCATATCACACTCTGACTCGTGTAATAAGTACTATATATATATAATGGTGATAGGATTATACAAAAAAAAAGTGTGACAAGTTCAATCTTGCCAGAGATAGTATCAATAACACTTCCCCATGCTTTTCTGTAATTAAAATCAGTGATTTGCTGTATGTGATGAATATAACAATGTTTCTTGTGATAGATGAATGGGGTAGATTCAGATGATAACTTGAATGACTGTTTGGATAATGATAAATATTGGGCATTGATTAACTCATCGAATTGGCCAACCACAATGAAGATCACGTTAACATCAAGACATCAGTTACTCCAACACTTTCTAGTACATGAAGTCTTGTACAAAAGAAGAAGTGAAATGAATTGTTTAGCTGCTGGTATGAGTCGTTTTAATGTTCTGCCATTACTACGGAAGCATATTGATGCTTTCATTGACTACGTCAGGGACGTAGAACACATATCTATAGATAAGTTGCTATCAAGTTTGAGTACCACTAGTCAAAGTGTTGAAGAAGAAGTTGCGTTTCAGTGGTTAAAAAATTATATGGAATCTAGAGATAGTATGTTAAAATATTGTGGTTGTGTTATAAATTCTGACATTGTTAGCTTAATTTAATCATTCCATTGTCCAAAGCTAGCAACTATTATTTCAATGTCATGAGAGTTCAATTATACATGATGCATTCACTATTTTGGCAATTGGCAGAACAATAATGATAGTTCAGTGCATGTGAGAGATCTCTATACTTGAAACAATAGTTTTTTTTCGAGTTGATAATTTTGTAGATATTTTCAAGTTGATATTTTGGTAGTCATGTCTATATTCATCAAGCTATCCAGTGTTTGCTGGAGTATTAAGGATTATGTCTATTTTTATTGCATAATGCTAAAAGACTTCATTTTCTTAGTCCATAAGTCATCTTAAATAGGGAGTACAACAGATCATTATTGCAACTGATGTAGCAGTGCACAAATGCTCTGCTCCACAAGTATAATAGTGACTCATAACTGCAGTAGTATAAACCACGAAGTTAGTTATTATTTGTACTCTATTTTGATATAGGTTCTAATTTTGGGGAGGAAGCTTCTTTAGGGAATTTATTGTCATTCTGGACTGTCTGATGTAATTCCTCCAGGGGATTGAACAATTTGGAGGTGCGATACCTTGGTGAGAGTTGTCTTCTTCCCCAAGCCAACGCCTGCTTCGGTATTCTGAAAATTCCTACTGTGCACTCTACTAAAGAACTTTTTTTTTTAAAGTATGAACACTGGAAAATTGTATGGGAATGGACATTTTGGCCAGCTGTAAACCACATGTTTTTATATTTTTTATTGAGTTGACAATTGTCAATCACAGAATGTTATTCAGTTCAAGTCTAAACCTTATGTCAAATCTGGTTGGTATAAGATGAAGGAGATGTTATAGAATACTGGAGGGATTATAGTCATACTTTTATCGAGTTCTTATCAATTGTTATTGTGGAGAGAATAATAATTGAAGTGATGTTTCAAACACTTGAGTAGCAGATCAAACATTTGATGTGAACTGTGTAGCTAGTTACAGCTATAAAATGTACTGTTTATAGAGAGCTATCTGGCACTATTTCTACCTATGACATACCAAGGTATTTTGACAATTTAAGACAGAATAATAAGAGTTGAATCATTAGTGTTAATGTGAGCGATCATGACAAGCTCACAATTGTGATTGTCTTAACAGAGTGGTGAAAATGGACTACTAGCTACATCCTGAATGTGACCATTGAACGGCTCAGTTGATTTAAAAGGGTTGGCTAGCTGGAGTTGATTCCTGTAGTGAAGTTCTCTTGCTAACTTGTTAGCTATGTATTTTTTCTTGAACATGATGAGCTACTGAGTTTTGTTCATCATGGTTATTCTACTCTGTATCTAAACTGCTGGCTTGTGTACTTCCACAAGAGAGCATTCTGGCATAATAGCTATATAGTTACAATGTTTAAAACACTTCATCGGGTGTCTTGGAACAATTGCAGGTAGCAAGCTACAGAGTCTCCCAACTGAATCTGCGGATGGCAAAAAATGGAGATAGGACAAATACAGCTATTCGATCAGTTAGCTAATTTAAATCAAGACACAAGCCTTTGGGATCAGTTTAACCCCGCAATAGTAGCTATACAGTAACAGTTGTGTAGGAGGGTAGTTCAGTTTCACTAGGATCTATGGTTATGAGTGATAATGATAGACCAAATTTTTCTACTTGAGCTAGCACATGAAATGTGGATTAAAACAAGCTATTGGTGTGTATTAAAGTTAAACATATCTAAACATAGCTAAATGCTAATGAAGAATTAAAACAATATGGTTGCAACAATAGAAAACTAGCTATTTTTGTGATAGCAAAATATTGCTAGTACAGCAATGAGTAAGTAAATTATAAAAAGCTCCCCATACACATTGGGAAGCATTTCCTGGAGTAATTTAATTTCAGTGCAGACATGCTTCCAGAAACCTCCACTCGGGTCTCTTACACTCTATTGTAGGTACAGGGTCTCCAGTTAAATGTTAAAAGGAAGTTATTATGTACATGTAGCGTTGTGGCTAGGCCTTGATAAACTATTCTGGAATAGTTATTAAGGTAACTAAAAGAATTGAAAATAATAGGTAACCAAATTCTGGGACTGATCCAGTGTTAAACCTGGTTATAGTAACTCTTTCAAACAAACCTTCATGAGGATAATGATGTGTTGATAAAGACCCAGAGCCTACTCTACAATCTTATAAAGTAACTCAATTTCACCAAGGTAGCTACATGAGAGGGAACCTAACTTGATACATAACATGCATTGAATTGGTTGTGAAGTCAGAACTACATGAAAGTGTGTGGTTGCCTCTGAGGATTTGTCTGATAGCTAATAATTTCACAACATGAACCATATCTTGAAGAGATTCAGCTGTCTTATCACATACAATTAGCTATTGTTAAACTTTAGAATATACTGTTTGACTGTGCAAGTATTTAAAAAAAACTATTAATAGCTAATGTCATTCCAAGAGCTCTGGCTGTAGCTAATTAGCTAACTAGATTTTGCGTCTTTTAGAAAACAATAATGGGTTTTCAAAAGAATAATGGGTCGTCTAAAAAGAGTAATAGGTAAATAGAATACAAGAATAGAATAAAAAAAGAAAGAAAATATTTTATCAAGGCCTAGCTAATTGTGGCACTTTTATCGCCATTAAAGTTTTATTGCCGCTAAAGTTTCATCACCGCTGAAGTTGGACAGATTATTGCCGCTAAATTGCACTACCGCCGCTAACCACCCCCTCACGTAGTATTTTATCAGCGTTAAAAACTTCACGCGGTTCTTAGTATGTCGATCCAGAATAGCGCCAATTTTGCAACAAATGGTTTGCCATAGTGTAGTAGTAGAGGATGGGCACCACTATCCAGATGGAGTTGAGGAACACACACAAACCAGAAGTACTTGAGGTTCAAGTAACTGTCAAACCTCGGCGGCCAATCCTGTCACATGTACATCACATGCACATCACATGCTCATTGACTGACAAGAGATATGTGCAGAAAAAGGTGAAAGTTAAATGGAAGGTGGAAGAGAGAGAGAAAATGTGTTTTATTTAATGCACGTATTAACCCTTTCGTTCCTGAATTGTTTGGACGTGCGCAGAAAAATCTAATCTTCCACCGAGGAATAGAGCATTACCGTTTTATTTTTTTAACTCGATGCTGGCTGGGAAAACCCTATAGCAACCATATATCACTAAATAGACCAAGAGTTTGGGATTCCCCTCATTTTTTGATTGAGAAAATTGAATAATATTTAGGCCCTCTACTAAAGCTTTAAAAAAAAAATTTTTCCCCAAAGAATTCCACTTTTCTAATCAAAAAAAAAAAAAAAAAAAATAGAAAAAGTTTGATATATTTTATACCAATATTATATTAGTTCAACAATAAAATATGTTGTTTGTTGTGTTTGGTGCTGATTGTGATCATGTAGGAGACATCTATGAGTGTCCACAAGGAACATACGCAATCGGACGTTGAGCTCCACTACAAAACAATTTCATATACACAAAAACACAAACAACAAAGATATTTGTAATACAAACAACAAATTATTCATGATCCTATATAATTGCAACTTTATGATGTATTGTATGCGGTTTCATACAAGATTTTTGTTTGGGGGGGAGGGGCTCCGAGTGTACTTCGCCAGGTCTGGCATCTTCTCCTTCATCACTGGAAGACTCTGCTCCCGTTGCCTCATCTGCGTCCTCTTCACAATCGGGTCGGTGACTGCATACACATCTGGTCCTAGTAGTACATGTGGCAAAAAAAAATTAAATTTTTTTGAAAATTTGAAATTGTTCAAAAAACCACAACCCACTTTCAAATCTCAAAACTCAATGAAATATATATATATATTATAGCTAAACAGCTTTTTCTATCTCAATATATAAATAAGTCCTTTCCACAACAGAAGCTTGCTAGTTTTCAAGAGAAAGACAAGAGAAAGACAAACTTACCTCGATCATCTTTTTGACTCCCATTGTCAGTATCAGAGTTTACGAGGTCTGATCCACCAACCCTGATACAAGGCCTCCTATAGCCCTAGATGTCGTCTCCCTCCTCTCTGCTTGATCCTGAGTCGCTAGAGTCAGTATCAAGCAAGTTTAAAACTTCCACAGCACTGTAACTGATAGACGCCATCTTTCCAAACTGACTTCGGAAACTTTTTTTTTTGCATAATTACCTGGATCACACGACACGCTCACTTTTTTCCTATGATGTAATAAGCATTACCTAAGACTGTACATAATGGAGAGGCCCCCAGTTGAACTGGCGATTTTATAAAAAAAAGGAGAAGACAATAAGTCAAACCGCAAAGTCTTGGTCGGCAAAGAAGCGGTTGTTTCAATGTGTTATGGAAGGCTACTGGACTCAAGCAATTTTTCGCTGCTTGTACAAAGCTCTGGAGATGACTGGATCCATAAATGAAGCTGCTGTGAAGAAGGTAACTTTTTTAAAATTCGACAGAGAACCGATGTTTTTTTTTTCCCGAGGAAGAAATAAACGCAACTGCTGTGGGGTACTGTCGACTCAGTCTTGGCTGAAAGCTATTTTAGATGCTTCTCCAATGCATTGGGCACCTGTGTATGCAATCTGAAGGTTCTAGCTATAAAGTAACTATTTTAAAAAAATTCAGAGAAGCCAACCAGTCTTCACCCGCTTCTAAGCGGGATCCGGAATGAAAGGGTTAACACACACCGTATAAAGTTGGCGAAAGGGTTAAGCTAACCAAAGTCGAGAAAAATAGGTAGCCAAAATGACACAATTCTGTAACAAAATGGGCTGGAGAAAACAAACAACCACAACAACAACAACAAAACCCTGACAATTCCACTCAGCAAATAGCAGATCACAGTTTACAAGCATGAAGCACACAACCAAAGTCACTTCAGTAGAAGTTTTCCTGTCAAATCTATGGATATACTACATATCTGCTACTGATTTGTTCCATCATCTTCAGAACAACTATCAGTAATTGTACCATACAAAGGCTTCTTGTAACCCCTTCCTTGTGTATTCAAGAGAACGTTAACTTGTGATATTGATGACCACTTACCACACCAACGAGATGCACGAATCCCTCACTAATCTCCACTCCCATGTAGAATACAGTGCCTAGCACAACCGGAATATACCTGGAAACACAAATGAATATCACATGATTGAGCTCCACATTCCAACTTCAGCACACGTATTTGCTGACTCAGCAAACTAAAATAGTAGACGTGTACTAGTGATGTGATAGAGCACAAATGACGAGTGAGCCTAAAACAAATTGTTAAACGTTCGCACTCAAGCTACTAAAAAAAAAGTCGAATTTTTTTAATTACGTATATACTGTAAAGGGGATTCAATGCCATAGTAACCACTCCCCGCAACTGTTTGAATTGAAAAAAAAAAAAAAAAAAAAAAAAAAAAGCAACAAAAAAGCAAATCGCATCATTAAAACTTTTTCTTTGTGATAATCTTAAAGTAGTAGTTGTAACGCAACAACAGTACATACCTACTGTCCACAACTGAACATACCTACACAAGGCTTACCTTCATGGTCAGTCTAGTGGACAATCAATTTTAAATAAATACAGGTGCATAGGGCTTATAACTATGACAAATAGCGCATTAACTTACCACCACCACAACTTGAATAGAAATGGAACTCCAGTAAGTTTTTAGTTTTAACTGCACCCGCAAAAGAATTCAAAGCGGTAAACAATTCAATTTCTAGAATGATATGGGTAATGATCGCTAAACCAGAGGATTCTGTTTAGTGCAGTTTGGGACGGGGTTGAACACCGAACTGACACAAAAATACGAGAGGGTCAAAGTACAAAATGACTACGTACGTCCACACATATATAAACAAATATTCCCAATTTTCAATTGTGTTACCCATGAGAGTGGCTCGCTCACTTTGCTCGCTCGCCAATTAATTGGAACCAATATATGCAATGTATTAGAAGAACATGTGATAGTGATGAGATTGACAACTGTTAGTAACACCCACAGGAGAGTCGAGTTAACTTTAGGAGTACTGAAAACATATATTGTGCTACAAAAACTATTCCAACACGCCCCCACAAAACTTTGCCATGGCATATAAAGAAGAACCTAATGGCTACCACTACCCACTGTGTCTCCTTAAATAGCAAAGACTCAAGCAGACGCTCTTGTGACTGCAAATGAGGGCATAAACAAAACAAGGACAAATACAACAATGCTCCACCATATCTATTACGTTACTACCACTAACTACTGGTCGCTCAGCAACTGAACTCTCATGCGGTCAATGAATAGTATGCAAATCAGAGAGGACACCAACTGAAACCACCCTTTACCATATCTACTACAATGTAGCCCAATACACGAATAGCCGGAACTTCCTACATGAGTTCAGCCATGCCCACCTGTAATGACGGCCCAATAGTGCTGGCTCCAGTGGTTGCGATTGAGAGCCCTGTACCAGATGACTTCAAGCGGCATCATGATGAAGAACTCTGCTTAGCACACCCACGCTACCATGGAATCCTTGAGGACCCAGTAGCGGGCATCTAGAACTGCATACTCGTCCACTAGGTACTTGGGACCTACTCCAAGACCACCGACAAACCTGGAGGGACGGAACAAACAAATGGCCTAGTCACTGAATGAGAGGTAGTAATAAAGTAACCAATAGTAGGTAAAGGGTGAGCAAACAACGATTGTTTAGATGTTGGCTCTACAATTATACCACCAAAACCAACTTATTAGTCATATTATTATATATAAAATTATTCAGTCATCCTCGGCTGAAGTAATTATAATAATAGCAAAAGTTAAGTTTTAATTAATATTATTGGCTGTTAGAATGAGAAAATTTGCTATTATTATTTATAGCCCATAACCTGAGCGACCGTGCTTGTCGTCCAGTACTATAAATCTGATATAGTCCCCAGTATTCCCGTACAAAAATGTATTAGAGGGAAAAATTGATATAGTTCGTAGCAACCATTAAAAGTAATGGGAAAGTGACCGGTGAGAGCTATAAATAGAGCTGTTATCAACGGGCTATAAAATAGTTGGTTTGTATTGTGATTCACAAACTCATGCCACTCAGGCTTTGCCCTCGTGTCTTGGGCGTTACCCTCGTGTCTTGGGCGTTGCCCTCGTGTCTTGGGCGTTGCCCTCGTGTCTTGGGCTTTGCCCTCGTGTCTCGGGATTAGTAAATCACACACAACCTCAATATTGGTTTATAACTATTACATATAAAATTGTACGAATTACACCCACCACAATTGCACACTAATGAAGCCTCATAGTGGCATGCCAGACTATTGTATACTAGCACTTGCTATCAATCAAAAGTTGTTGTTTTTTTGTTTTGTTTTTTTGCCAACATTAAAATACACTTGCCCACCACAAGGAGGACAGAATGAGTTAGAATTGTTTCAGTTTGACTCCTTCCTTGCTCTGGTAGCCATTCTTCCATGCCATTCCATTACTCAGACGGTGTAGAGGAGTGACCTTCAGGACCTGGGATAGACTCAGGATGAACCTTTCCAGCTCTTAGATTTGCTAGGACTCTTGTTCAGGTAGCGTTGGTAGAAGAAGTTAGAAAACAAGACAGCGTACGAGCCGTACATGACGGCGGCCAGGTAGAAGAGGTCATAGCGGAACATGCACGGCTGTCTGGTTCTGGCGACACTCCACGAGACAAGGTTGATAAAGATACCCAGGAACATTTGAGAGAGCTGTAGTATGGTCACACACTGGAATGAGGAGGAAGAAGAGAGAGAGAGAGGGGAAAAATCGTACAATAGAAGGCTTGTGTTCATGTTTCCAGGAAAGTCTTTTTTTTTTTTTGGCTTTGAGTTCAATTAAAGATTAAAATAATACAATTGCTAGCAGCTAAGTAGCTTTTATCGGGTGTACACAATCAGGATATTGAGTATTTGGTCTGCAAAGCAGGCTAGCCCTAGAGCAGACCTAAATACTTACTATGTCCCAATGTATAACAGACTATGAAAGATACTGGAAGATGACACTACTATAACTCCTGATACATCATCTAGTTTCTTGAAGCACAAGGTAGTAGTGTTTAGCAGCAAACTGAGGTTGAAGAGAACTCACATGAAACAGCTCTATAGGAAATGTACTTCTCTAAACTAGTGCTGCCTCCAGCAAGCAGAGAAAGGGGAAAACACTTTAACTTGAGTATACTGCCAAATACAACACTACAACACTTAACAATGAATACTCATACAGCCTTCTTACACCTTATAATCTAAACAGGTACTAGCACACCATTAGCAATAGCTACTCCAATAGCGGTTTTAACAACACAACCACATTCTGATACAAAAATGTAATCCCCACCTACTCACTCTTGGTATCCAAGGATGGAATCTGAAGCCACTAGCCCTGAGGGTGTAGTAGGAGTACATGACAGTGTGAACGGTGTAATTCATGCCTCCAAACCACTCTGAGAGAGCAGAAGGGGAGGGAGTGAGAGCATACCATGTGAAGATGCACACAGTGATGTGGTGATACCAGTGGAGGAACGGCAGCGGAGTCTTGCGCAATACGATGAAAGCCGTATCCCCAAACTCTACTATCTTAGACATAGCAAATAGCCAGCCCCAAATAGCAAGGTGCTTGTGACTGTTCGATATGCAGTCCGTGTGGCAGGTGGTGTAGCTGATACCATAGCGATAGATGTTCCTATGGCAACATAGGTTAAGTACAAGTTAACGAGCAGCAGGTTGTCAATTAGACAAGCTTATGATTTATGGAGATAATTATTGTTACATGCTTCACACATTCTGACACGCATTCCTCTGTCCTCATTATGTAACCGTCTTCAGTCTACAATATGCAAAGATTGAAATATGCATTATTAACATTAGCTTCACACTGGTGTTTCTATGACAACTAATGATTTTCCTGGAGGTGAAGCAGGTCATAGTACAACTGGAGCTCTGACAGACAGGCAAACTGAACACTGTAACTCTCTCGCACATTTGCACCGAGTGCTGATAACATCTTCAGTAAAACAAATATTTTTTAAGTACATAGTTGACTGAATCACTTATTATTATACTTACAACAAGGGGAGAGTTCTATATCATTATGGTAGGAAACTGCTGAACAACATAGTAACTAAGGTCTGATACCCAGTCAAGCAATTACACGTAATGTTATAAGTGCCATTAATTGGAGCACAAGATTGACACTCCCTCTATCACTCGTTAACATATTCCCATAAGTCTTGCAATCCATTACGTAAAATACCATAGCTATCACCATTAGTTAATTCTGAATGTGTAGTAAGAATTTGAATAGAGAGTAGTCAAACGAAAGCTTTGGGTCTTCCAATACAGATTTGGAGCTACTATTCTAAGCTAGCAAATAAATCCATAGTAAAAATAATATCAGAGAGACTCTCAGGAATCTTACTCTCTCACAATTGAGTCTGGCTGGCATGCCACTGTGTAGACAGTCCATACCATACCACACACACACACACTGAGAGCCTGTGGTGTTCATCTGCCACATGCATGCTGTGCTGAGTGTGCAGGATGTTTCTAAACTCCATAAGTCATGTTTGAGGTGACCCTTAAACTCAATACTTATTAGCTAGACATTGGATTATAATACCAAAAATTATTTAGTGAACATAATTGACTCCCTAGGGAAAACAACAACAGCAACATGTGCACACACACACACACAGACAGTTTGCCCTTTATATTTGCTCCACTGGTGGTATAAATGATATGTGCAGATAACTTATACTACACTATTAATAAAAAAAAATTGTTAAATAGGAGTAAAATCAAGTGTATCGTAATAATAATCTGAGTCAAGTAAAGGTTTATAGGAGATATTGCCAATCAATCTAACTACAGGAGACAAGTTTCTTACGCTATGATGTTGGGGACGCAAGCTACAGCTCCAAACAGAGAGAAGATGGCCAGACCAGTGTTCCAGAGGATGAGAGACTTGCGCAGGTCGTAGGCTGGTCTATTGGTCATCCAGCGTCTTCCAGCAAACACAAGCACAACATACAGCACACTGAAATAGACTGACAGAGACCAGTAATGCTCCATCCAAACCAGAGCAGCCTGAAATATAGTTGATAGACAATAGATATAGTCAACACACGAATATTGATATTCATTTCAACGATATTCACACATTAAATATTCTGACTTAATCTGTAAATGCTCAGAAATCTGTTTTTATGAGTTTCAAACTTCTATTATGACAACAATCTATTCATGGCCATGCAGCAATCCAGAGGCTGCTAAGTTACAATGCAAACTATGATACTTTGCTGCTCTTCTCATTCATTTTCATTAATAAAACATGCTTTCAATGAATGCATTTGACCAGAGCTAAGTAATTGATGTTACATTGCATGAACTTCAGTTGGGGACAAATGAACTGATAATGAAGAACCCACTCATCCCCCCAAAATAAAAATCCAGTTTTATACATTAACTTGTAACTAGCTTAGAGCACATCACTAGGCAAGGCTACTAGGACAGCGTCCCTTGTTTTATTTAACAAGTGTCATACCCTTACTCCCCAGTAACAATTACTTTCATAACACTCTGGCTGACTGACCTGAATGTTAAAGCCTTGCTCCACTCTATACAGAGCTGGAACTAACCCCGTCAGAGACGTCGCCATCACCACGGACGATTTAGCGCCGAACCCAGGAAAGCAAGACGAGTAAACTTCTACTATCCAAGAAGTGCAGAACTGGTAGCTACTTGATTAATATTTATGTACCCTTGAAGGCCCCTCACGTAGTATTTTATCAGCGTTAAAAACTTCACCCGATTCTTAGTATGTCGATCCAGAATTGCGCCAATTTTGCAACAAATGGTTTGCCATACATGCACGCGACCTTTTCCGTCGCGTAGCCAGACCCTTTACCTAATCACTGCGCTAGAAACTTTCTCGCAATTGGGCCAATGTTCTGCATAAATAGGGCGGGGCTACGCATCCGTGCGTATTCTCGGTTTCATTGTCCTCCTGCATGTAGCAGTGTAGACTGCAGTCATGTCCCACCTCGCTTACCCCAATCTCTCCAACATTCCCAACTTTGAGGAGAGAGGACTCAACTATTTGGGCATTACCCTGGAGGGTTAGTCCGACGGACCCAATCTCTCTTCGTTGCCGGCCATGATGCTGGTGATTGCCCTGGTAGTTGGTGGGCTACCCAGGAAAGACAGGAAGCTGGAGTCCTTCTGGTTGCTACTCAACATCATCATCATTCACCCCATGGACATGTGAGTAGGTATGGTAGCAGACAATCTTCAGGAAGCCTTTGAGAAGATGCTGCTTGTAGATAGCATTAGCTATGTCTCTCTGGGGTCAGCTATTTGCCTATAGCACTTCTAGACATGGCTAAACTTCCTGGATGACTAGCAAGTGCTAGTATACAATAGTCTGGCATGCCACTATGAGGCTTCATTAGTGTGCAATTGTGGTGGGTGTAATTCGTACAATTTTATATGTAATAGTTATAAACCAATATTGAGGTTGTGTATGATTTACTAATCCCGAGACACGAGGGCAAAGCCCAAGACACAGGGCAACGCCCAAGACATGAGGGCAACGCCCAAGACACGAGGGTAACGCCCAGGACACGAGGGTAACGCCCAAGACACAAGGGCAAAGCCGGAGTGGCATGAGTTTGTGAATCACAATACAAACCAACTATTTTATAGCCCGTTGATAACAGATAGCTCTATTTATAGCTCTCAACAGTCACTTTCCCATTACAGTCGAGCCTCTGAATAGTGGACAAAATGGGAACGGGACTTTTGTCCATTGTAGGGAAGCTGTCCCTCATCGGAAGCAATTACTTTTGGGGCAGTTTTCTCTTCTATTTTATGATTCTGTTGGCAGTTATGCTGTCTCTATACTATTTAGAATAATTATATCATGTGAGATAACTAACATAGTAACTTTGTTGAATGGACATGTGAAATGAGCATAAAAATACTAAACGTTTTTAATTGACACTAACTTTTTTTCTACAAAAGTCACACAAATCAGTCTGCTTTAATGATGAATAAGTCAAGGTTACTATGTTATCTATAGTTGTGCCCAGTTCTATTGTTTCTTTGGTGTGACCTCGATGCTCCAAGAAACGTGAAACATCCTCCAACACATTGATGGCTTCTTTGTACGTCTTCAACTTGGGGGAAGGAGGTGGAGGAGAAGGAGCAGAAGTGTCATCCTCACCATCATCATCTTCTTCATCTTCTTGGTCATCAAGTTTCTCGAGGAAACTTGTGTTCCAGTCATCATCCATTCCATCACACACCGCAAGATCATTATCACCACTCAAAAATTCTTCCACTGGGCAACTGTCAGTTGGTGCAGTCTCTGAAATGAGGGTCTGGATCTCCATTCGAGTGTCAGCTTCCAAAAATGGATCCTCATCACTTCCACTGCTGATCATTTCCAAATCTTCACTAAGTACACCAGCTTTCCTGAAACATTTACTTATGGTTTCTGGTAGACCATCAGACCAAGATTTGGCTGCCCACCGGATTGCCATTAAAATGTTGACGGACTTGATAACCTCAGATACATTGTCGCATCTATCTTAGCTAACACATGCCTCAACAAATAGCGACGATAATGAACTCTAAAATTTTGAATAATTCCAAGGTCTAATGGCTGAAGCTTAGCAGTAGTGTTAGCTGGTAAAAAACTGGGAAAATTTGGATACTAACTCTGGTGGATGGCAGCCAGCATTGTCCTAAAATAGAACGATTGGCAACAGATAATCTACACTTAAGCTTACTGAGAATCTCTTCAAGTATATCTCCCGTCATCCAAGCATTTTTCTGATTAAAGTACGTCACTGGCAAAAGAGACTTGTCAAATCGCTGTAAACACCTTGGAGTTTTTGACCTCCATATGAAAATAGGCTTTTCTTGGGAGCCAGAAGCATTTACAAAAAAGCTATTGTTATTCTCTGCTTGCTCATTTTACCTCCTTTACACTCTTCTTCCCAAAGCCTCGATCAGGCAATGCTTTGAAAAAAAAGACCAGATTCATTCATGTTCCAAATATTATCCTTGTCATAACCTCTAACAATCTCGGGTAGCCTTTCCTTCCATGAATCTACCGTCTCGCCTTGAACATCTCCAGATTCTCCACATATCTTTAAATATTTGACATTGTATCTCTTCTTCCACTTGTCTAACCAACCACAAGAAGCTGTGCTCAGCAATCTCTCTTGCCTTTTCAGTTAACTCTGGTAACTTCAACAAATTCTGATACCCGAGAAATTCTTTTTGTTTGAATTCTACTACCACTAGCATTAGACTGATACATTGACAATAACGACTCCTTGCTTTTTAAAAACTGAGCTATCTGAGTCCTTCCACAGGAAAATAGTGATCCCAAATCTCTCACATTAACACCAGGATTCCTTTGGGCATACCTGACAACTTAGATTTTTTTTTCCAGCGACAAATAATTTCGTTTCTTCACTGACGCCATATTAGCTCTCTTAATGAACAGCTGCAAAAAAATAATAACCGTGAGGCGACTGAATCAGCACTTCAGGAAAATCCATTCAGACTGACTATAGTAGCTATGGCTTGTCAAATTGTGCACAGAGATCTCGATGTTTTGGAAATAGTTTCATTTATAAGAGGTTACCACGCTTATATGGAGCTCTGGTCTCCTGTGAGAGATGAAGTATTGCTGGTAAAGCGTGAGACAACTAACCATAAAGACGGCAATGCCGTAGCGGTGATGAAAGAAAGTGTGGTAGTGGGACACGTACCTCACAATTTGGCGTCGAGTATGTCTCACTTTCTTCGAAGAGATACAAACAAAGCATTCGCTCAGGTTGTTGAAGACAAGGTGAATAGAGGTGCAGGCTATGGATTAGAAATACCATGCATCTACCGACTCTGTGGGCCTGAGGTCTACATTGACAAGATGAAAGAACTTGTTGACTCATTGAAGATGTCTGGACTCTTGTAGCGATAATAGCTGATATTATATTTTGTTTAAAAAAGTTGTGTCCGTTAAGTGAAGCTATTTTTGTATTGTATGGTAGTGCTGGGAGTCGTTATCTTGTTTGCTGTCCGGAATCCAGAAGCTGTCCGTATCTAGGTAGCTCCTAATGTATTATTTTAAATGGGGAATTAATCCGTAGTTCACGTTTTGTCCACTGTAGCGGAGCTGTCCACTTTTCAGAAGGTCCGTTAAGCGAGGCCCAACTGTACTTTTAATGGTTGCTACGAACTATATCAACTTTTCCCCTCTAATACATTTTTTTACTGGAATACTGGGGACTATATCAGATTTATAGTACTTAACGACAAGCATGGTCGCTCAGGTAATGGGCTATAAATAATAATAGCAAATTTTCTCATTCTAACAGCCAATAATATTATTATAACTTTTGCTATTATTGTAATTACTTCAGCCGGAGGATGACTGAATAATTTTATATATAATATGACTAATAAGTTGGTTTTGGTGGTATAATTGTAGAGCCAACATCTAAACAATCTTTGTTTGCTCACCCTTTACCTATGATTGGTTGCTTTATTACTACCTCTCATTCAGTGACTAGGCCATTTGTTTGTTCCGTCCCTCCAGGTTTGTTGGTGGTCTTGGAGTAGGTCCCAAGTACCTAGTGGACGAGTATGCAGTTCTAGATGCCCGCTACTGGGTCCTCAAGGATCCCATGGTAGCGTGGGTGTGCTATGCAGAGTTCTTCATCATGATGCCGCTTGAAGTCATCTGGTACAGGGCTCTCAATCGCAACCACTGGAGCCAGCACTATTGGGCCGTCATTACAGGTGGGCATGGCTGAACTCGTGTATGAAGTTCCGGCTATTGCGGGTGCAGTTAAAACTAAAACTTACTGGAGTTCCATTTCTATTCAAGTTGTGGTGGTGGTAAGTTAATGCGCTATTTGTCATAGTTATAAGCCCTATGCAACTGTATTTATTTAAAATTCATTGTCCACTAGACTAACCACGAAGGTAAGTCTTGTGTAGGTATGTTCAGTTATGGACAGTAGGTATGTACAGTAGTTGCATTACAACTACTACTTTAACCCTTTCCAGCCTGAATTAAGGAAACAAAAAAGCAATGTTTTAAGCTACTTTCACTAAACTGTTTATAACAGAGAAACCATTAAGAATGAGAGCACATAATATACACTTAAACTAGTGATGTGCTTGAGCACAAATGGCGAGCGAGCCTAAAGACTATACTATTTTTATATGAATGATCTTGACTTCTAACACTGAAGCTACTGAAAATAAGGTCCAGTTTTTAAATTTAGCATACAAGGTAAAGGGATTTCAGTGCCATAGTAACAACTCTCTGCAACTGCTTGAATTGAAGGGGAAAAAAACAACAAAACAATACACGTTATTTAAACGTTTTCTTTGTGATATTCTTTAGCTAAATAGTGGTTGTAACACACAAAGTTTTGACACAACTGGACATGCACCTACACAGACTTACCTTAGCGGTAGCCTAGTGGACAATGTATTTTCAAGTAATTACTGTTGCGCACGGCTTATAACCATGACAAAGAGCGCATTGACTTACCACCGCCACAAACTCGAATAGAAATGGAAGTTCCTTAAGTTTTCAAGTTTTAACTGCACCCGCAAAAGAATTCAAAACGGAATTTCTAGGGTGATACGGGTACTGATCGATAAACCAGAGGATTCTGTTTAGTGCAATTTGGGACGGGGTCGACCACCTAACTAACACAAAAACGCGAGGGTCAAAGTACAAAATGACATACGTACGTCCAAACATATATACAAATAAATAAACATCCCCGATTTTTTCATTTTTACCCCTGTAAGTGTCTCGCTCGCTACGCTCGCTCGCCAATTATAGAGTATGAATTACTCTACCATATTAACAACACAAAAAACCACGTAGTTGTCATGGCAACAACTTAGCGAGGTTTTTATCTTGTAATTCAGTAACCACTTATCAGCATAGATAATACAACTCAATGAAATACAATTTTTTTGTTATTCATATATTTATCTTTTGCTCAGGTATGTTATAAACAAGTATAATTGATTTTTCTAGCCAAGTTCATTGCACTAGTAAGCTTTTGTTCATAATATCCCATTGTTCATGTTCAATTTTGAACACCTTTTTATTCACGCTTATGTTTATTCACAATGCTTTGCAAATTATTGATGTAATTTTTTATAAGTTATATTACACAGCAATGAATAAATAAAAAAATAATTGAAGCAAGTTCAAGCAATGAGTAATTTGTGACAATGTTAAATAAAAAGTTCAGAATTTCTTGTAATTTATTTGAACATGATAGGCCTTGACTTCGACCTTTACTCTGCCCCCTATCTTGACTTCGGCTTCTTCCTCTACTCTGCCCCCTACCTCGACTTCGCCCCCTACCTCGACTTCGGCCCCTACCTCTACTCTGCCCCCTACCTCGACTTCGGCTTCTTCCTCTACTCTGCCCCCTACCTCGACTTCGGCTTCTTCCTCTACTCTGCTCCCTACCTCGACTTTGTCCTCTAGCATGACTTTGGCTTTTACTTACTCCTTGTGGACTTACAGGAGAATCTGTGTAATAAAAGTATTACTCTCTACATATTGTTATTTATGTCTCAAAAGAAATACTAGTTAGCTAGTGAGTAAACCTAAAATTATGAACAAAATAGCTACATGCATGCAAAGTTTATCTGGCTATATTTGATACTAAAGTATTGAACAGCTAGCAGAAACTACTATTTACCTTCCTCACTGCTGAATTCATCTTCTGTATCTGAGTAGAGTAAAGAATCTTTCTCTGCTGGAGCCAATAGCAGTTGTAAGAGGTGGGATACAGTCAGTATCAAGGTATTTATTAGGAAGCAGAACTGTAGATCCACTAGCATCAATTCCATCTCCCTGAGGAGTGTCATCATCCACACTTTCGCCATCCAAATCTACCAGATTGATTCTACTTTCAAGCTCATCATTTAGCAATTCTTCATTCTCAAGTAATTCGAGAACCTCCACCATACTATAACTTCTCACGGCCATAACTCCAAAACTACTCGCACTACAAACTTGATTTTTTGTTCAAAATAAAGCCCATTCTCTTGCCATTACGTAGCTATCAATATGAACAATGTGCGTTTAGTAATTCTCGCGGTATGCGGAATAAAAGCGACCCAGGCATTAACCGGGGAAAGGGTTAAGAATATCACAAAGAAAAAGTTTTAATGATGTGATTTGCGTTTTTGTTGCTTTTTTTTTTTTTTTTAATTCAAACAGTTGCGGGGAGTGGTTACTATGGCATTGGATCCTCTTTACCGTATATGCGTAATTTAAAAAATTCGACTTTTTTTTTTAGTAGCTTGAGTGCAAACGTTTAACAATAGTGTTGTTTTAAGCTCATTTGTGCTCTAGCACATCACTAGTACACGTCTACTATTTTAGTTTGCTGAGTCAGCAAATACGTGTGCTGAAGTTGGAATGTGGAGCTCAATCATGTGATATTCATTTGTGTTTCCAGGTACATTCCAGTTGCTAGGCACTGTATTCTACATGGGAGTGGAGATTAGTGAGGGATTCGTGCATCTCGTTGGTGTGGTAAGTGGTCATCAATATCACAAGTTAACGTTATCTTGAATACACAAGGAAGGGGTTACAAGAAGCCTTTGTATGGTACAATTACTGATAGTTGTTCTGAAGATGATGGAACAAATCAGTAGCAGATATGTAGTATATCCATAGATTTGACAGGAAAACTTCTACTGAAGTGACTTTGGTTGTGTGCTTCATGCTTGTAAACTGTGATCTGCTATTTGCTGAGTGGAATTGTCAGGGTTTTGTTGTTGTTGTTGTGGTTGTTTGTTTTCTCCAGCCCATTTTGTTACAGAATTGTGTCATTTTGGCTACCTATTTTTCTCGACTTTGCCAAGGCTTGGTTGGCTTAATACGTGCATTAAATAAAACACATTTTCTCTGTCTCTCTCTTCCCACCTTCCATTTAACTTTCACCTTTTTCTGCACATATCTCTTGTCAGTCAATGAGCATGTGATGTGCATGTGATGTACATGTGACAGGATTGGCCGCCGAGGTTTGACAGTTACTTGAACCTCAAGTACTTCTGGTTTGTGTGTGTTCCTCAACTCCATCTGGATAGTGGTGCCCATCCTCTACTACTACACTATGGCAAACCATTTGTTGCAAAATTGGCGCTATTCTGGATCGACATACTAAGAACCGCGTGAAGTTTTTAACGCTGATAAAATACTACGTGAGGGGGTGGTTAGCGGCGGTAGTGCAATTTAGCGGCAATAATCTGTCCAACTTCAGCGGTGATGAAACTTTAGCGGCAATAAAACTTTAATGGCGATAAAAGTGCCACAATTAGCTAGGCCTTGATAAAATATTTTCTTTCTTTTTTTATTCTATTCTTGTATTCTATTTACCTATTACTCTTTTTAGACGACCCATTATTCTTTTGAAAACCCATTATTGTTTTCTAAAAGACGCAAAATCTAGTTAGCTAATTAGCTACAGCCAGAGCTCTTGGAATGACATTAGCTATTAATAGTTTTTTTTAAATACTTGCACAGTCAAACAGTATATTCTAAAGTTTAACAATAGCTAATTGTATGTGATAAGACAGCTGAATCTCTTCAAGATATGGTTCATGTTGTGAAATTATTAGCTATCAGACAAATCCTCAGAGGCAACCACGCACTTTCATGTAGTTCTGACTTCACAACCAATTCAATGCATGTTATGTATCAAGTTAGGTTCCCTCTCATGTAGCTACCTTGGTGAAATTGAGTTACTTTATAAGATTGTAGAGTAGGCTCTGGGTCTTTATCAACACATCATTATCCTCATGAAGGTTTGTTTGAAAGAGTTACTATAACCAGGTTTAACACTGGATCAGTCCCAGAATTTGGTTACCTATTATTTTCAATTCTTTTAGTTACCTTAATAACTATTCCAGAATAGTTTATCAAGGCCTAGCCACAACGCTACATGTACATAATAACTTCCTTTTGACATCTAACTGGAGACCCTGTACCTACAATAGAGTGTAAGAGACCCGAGTGGAGGTTTCTGGAAGCATGTCTGCACTGAAATTAAATTACTCCGGGAAATGCTTCCCAATGTGTATGGGGAGCTTTTTATAATTTACTTACTCATTGCTTATATGTACTAGCAATATTTTGCTATGACAAAAATAGCTAGTTTTCTATTGTTGCAACCATATTGTTTTAATTCTTCATTAGCATTTAGCTATGTTTAGATATGTTTAACTTTAATACACACCAATAGCTTGTTTTAATCCACATTTCATGTGCTAGCTCAAGTAGAAAAATTTGGTCTATCATTATCACTCATAACCATAGATCCTAGTGAAACTGAACTACCCTCCTACACAACTGTTACTGTATAGCTACTATTGCGGGGTTAAACTGATCCCAAAGGCTTGTGTCTTGATTTAAATTAGCTAACTGATCGATTAGTTAACTCTGTATTAAAAAAACAACAATGTTGGCCATTAGCTGTATTTGTCCTATCTCCATTTTTTGCCATCCACAGATTCAGTTGGGAGACTCTGTAGCTTGCTACCTGCAATTGTTCCAAGACACCCAATGGAGTGTTTTAAACATTGTAACTATATAGCTATTATGCCAGAATGCTCTCTTGTGGAAGTACACAAGCCAGCAGTTTAGATACAGAGTAGAATAACCATGATGAACAAAACTCAGTAGCTCATCATGTTCAAGAAAAAATACATAGCTAACAAGTTAGCAAGAGAACTTTACTACAGGAATCAACTCCAGCTAGCCAACCCTTTTAAATCAACTGAGCCGTTCAATGGTCACATTCAGGATGTAGCTAGTAGTCCATTTTCACCACTCTGTTAAGACAATCACAATTGTGAGCTTGTCATGATCGCTCACATTAACACTAATGATTCAGCTCTTATTATTCTGTCTTAAATTGTCAAAATACCTTGGTATGTCATAGGTAGAAATAGTGCCAGATAGCTCTCTATAAACAGTACATTTTATAGCTGTAACTAGCTACACAGTTCACATCAAATGTTTGATCTGCTACTCAAGTGTTTGAAACATCATTTCAATTATTATTCTCTCCACAATAACAATTGATAAGAACTCGATAAAAGTATGACTATAATCCCTCCAGTATTCTATAACATCTCCTTCATCTTATACCAACCAGATTTGACATAAGGTTTAGACTTGAACTGAATAACATTCTGTGATTGACAATTGTCAACTCAATAAAAAATATAAAAACATGTGGTTTACAGCTGGCCAAAATGTCCATTCCCATACAATTTTCCAGTGTTCATACTTTAAAAAAAAAAGTTCTTTAGTAGAGTGCACAGTAGGAATTTTCAGAATACCGAAGCAGGAGTTGGCTTGGGGAAGAAGACAACTCTCACCAAGGTATCGCACCTCCAAATTGTTCAATCCCCTGGAGGAATTACATCAGACAGTCCAGAATGACAATAAATTCCCTAAAGAAGCTTCCTCCCCAAAATTAGAACCTATATCAAAATAGAGTACAAATAATAACTAACTTCGTGGTTTATACTACTGCAGTTATGAGTCACTATTATACTTGTGGAGCAGAGCATTTGTGCACTGCTACATCAGTTGCAATAATGATCTGTTGTACTCCCTATTTAAGATGACTTATGGACTAAGAAAATGAAGTCTTTTAGCATTATGCAATAAAAATAGACATAATCCTTAATACTCCAGCAAACACTGGATAGCTTGATGAATATAGACATGACTACCAAAATATCAACTTGAAAATATCTACAAAATTATCAACTCGAAAAAAAACTATTGTTTCAAGTATAGAGATCTCTCACATGCACTGAACTATCATTATTGTTCTGCCAATTGCCAAAATAGTGAATGCATCATGTATAATTGAACTCTCATGACATTGAAATAATAGTTGCTAGCTTTGGACAATGGAATGATTAAATTAAGCTAACAATGTCAGAATTTATAACACAACCACAATATTTTAACATACTATCTCTAGATTCCATATAATTTTTTAACCACTGAAACGCAACTTCTTCAACACTTTGACTAGTGGTACTCAAACTTGATAGCAACTTATCTATAGATATGTGTTCTACGTCCCTGACGTAGTCAATGAAAGCATCAATATGCTTCCGTAGTAATGGCAGAACATTAAAACGACTCATACCAGCAGCTAAACAATTCATTTCACTTCTTCTTTTGTACAAGACTTCATGTACTAGAAAGTGTTGGAGTAACTGATGTCTTAATGTTAACGTGATCTTCATTGTGGTTGGCCAATTCGATGAGTTAATCAATGCCCAATATTTATCATTATCCAAACAATCATTCAAGTCATCATCTGAATCTATCCCATTCATCTATCACAAGAAACATTGTTACATTCATCACATACAGCAAATCACTGATTTTAATTACAGAAAAGCATGGGGAAGTGTTATTGATACTATCTCTGGCAAGATTGAACTTGTCACACTTTTTTTTTTGTATAATCCTATCACCATTATATATATATAGTACTTATTACACGAGTCAGAGTGTGATATGGTGAAATATTTCACGTGCAGGCTAATTTATTTTCAAGAGCCAGGAGTGAAAATAAAGCCCTGAGAGCGAGTGAAATACCTTGCCATATCACTCTGATGAGTGTAATAAGTGATTTATTCTACTCTAGATATCTTCACTGCTGTAGTAGTTTGTACTAGGATCTTTACTCACACTGTAAAGTTGGGGCACCCCGAACCCCCAGCTGTTACTACTCTAACTGGGGAGGGAGAGAGGGGCTATACCAGAGGAAGGTAGCTGTAAAAACCTGGAAAAGTGGTGTACTTGGCCACTTGCTATAACTACAAGGGTAATGAGAATATCTTGAGTAACTAAGATATCTAGGGTGGAATATATAATATATTGAAATGTCTTAAAACCATTGTTAATAATGCTAAACCATTCCACAACTATTTCTTACTCAAATCACAATTTATACCTTCGACCTATTATATACTGAGTGTGGTACAGTGCACATAGTGAAGTTACCAAAACTTAAGTCATTTGTTGTTCGGTCCTCATACGCTCAAAGCAAAGTGTTATTATTAAAAATAATAGTTATCATCATGAGGTAAATACATTAAATAACCTCTTCAATCAGAGAAAGAAAATCACTGGTCTGCGCAGTCACGGGAATGTCTTCAAACTTTGGATAATGCATAGCCAAGGAACTGTCTGAGAGTAAAAATTGATAGAGACCAGGGTGAAGAGCTGGTATGTGTAGAGGTCCTCCTGACAGGAGAGAATGGGCCATGGCCATTCCAACTACTTCGAGGGCTCCCTCACTTCCAATTTGACTTTTGGCAATCTGTGTCCCACCCTACCTTCAAAATACCTACAATTAAAAAAATAATGATAATAACACTATAGAATAGCATATTTACTCACCTTTCATCTGCACACTTAAAAATGAAAGAAAAAATTCCTTTCTTAAGGTCCCGTCGTCAATACCTTCCTCTCCACCAAAATCAATTTTTAGATTTAAACTAAGAATTGAAGGCTTAGCCATAGCATGCTTATAAAAACACTGGCCACTATTAAATATACAACTGCGAGTAGTTTTAATGTAGTGGTATGTGTTCAGATCAAAATATTTTAAAGCATGCTCCTGAATCTCTTGAGCGAATGACTTCAGTGTCCATTGAAAACTCGTTACTTTGTAAAACACAATCTATTACAGAATTCATGGTGAGACCATTACTTATACAATCCATGATAGCACTTCTTTTGTTTGGAAACATTTCAAATAGTTGCATCTCCTCCATTTCTGTAACAGCAACCTTAAATAAAATAAGTAGATATCAATAAGGAGGTATTCTTATTATTAATTAATGAACAAGCACATCACCACAATGTGGCGCCTGACATACTAACTTGTGCAAATTAGGAGTGCAGTAGCATAAGGCAGTTTATCACAGTCTGTCTCTCCTGCTCTCTTTTATTCCTCAGCCATTCCGGCCCAGTTTTTCTTATTCCTCTTTTCAACTCATGGATTCCCTTCTTCTCTGTCTACCTCTCCTGCTCCTCAGTATCTCTGTCTTTTCTGTGTATACATCATTCAGTTTTTTTCTCTCACCTGCATTGACCCTTGCATTCTACTGCTTTTGTGCCTTTCCCATTATGGATAACTACTGCAGATGAACGCTTTTTTCCAACTCAGTTCAGAAATCCAGTGTTCAGTCTTTATTGGATACAATAGGTTAATAAGGCACTTCAATCTACTCCAAGCTGTTAGGTCCTGACGGTGCAATGGTTTGTGTGTGCACTCCCCAACCAAAGGTTGATGGTTTAAACCACAAGAGCGGCGCCTTTTATTCCCCTTGAAACATCTTTTTCAATTAATATAATTGGGTTTTACCAACCCAGTTAAGCTCATGAATTATTCATGAATACACATAGCTATCTGGCACCATCGTCATCGTTACTGACACACAAGTGTATCGCCATATAGATTAACAACAAAACGTACATGTACTGAGATGCTCAGCTCAACAGTCAACTAATAATGAAAAGTGAGATGTTCATGTTAACTAATGTACGAGCGCATTATGACAGGATCTAGAGAATAAAAAAGTGTGCAAAATTGAACCCAATGAGCAGGTGTCAAAATTAGCTATTAAACAACAAATGTAGTGCTCTACTTAGGAAAACATCACAACATGTGCCAACATGTTATAGTCATGCAATTTCTGTGACTTAAAAATGAACGCTATCAAACAAATCATATATGGGTAGCCTGAAACACAGTAAAAACGGAAAAGGTATATATAAGTGGGCGTACTTTAATAGCTTATTGGGGTATCTAATATTGGACTAATCCCATGAACCACAACAAAAGGGACAATTAATACATGATTACATAGTGATCTACTGAAGCATTATTTTCTCTTTATGGCCCATGCTACTTTAGTATTTCTGTGAATTATTATGTCCCTGCTCGTTTTTTTGTGTTATGCTGACATTTTTTACAGAAATAAATGAAGCACAGGAAGCACAGTGGGTGTAAACCAACACTACTATACACTAGCTAAATGAAGCACAGGAAGCACAGTGGGTGTAAACCAACACTACTATACACTAGCTAAATGAAGCACAGGAAGCACCGTGGGTGTAAACCAACACTACTATACACTAGCTAAATGAAGCACAGTGGGTGTAAATCCCCAACACTACTATACACTAGCTACAGGAAGCACAGTCGGTGTAAACCCCCAACACTACTATACACTAGCTACAGGAAGCACAGTGGGTGTAAACCCCCAACACTACTATACACTAGCTAAATGAAGCACAGGAAGCACAGTGGGTGTAAACCCCCAACACTACTATACACTAGCTAAATGAAGCACAGGAAGCACCGTGGGTGTAAACCAACACTACTATACACTAGCTAAATGAAGCACAGTGGGTGTAAATCCCCAACACTACTATACACTAGCTACAGGAAGCACAGTGGGTGTAAATCCCCAACACTACTATACACTAGCTACAGGAAGCACAGTCGGTGTAAACCCCCAACACTACTATACACTAGCTACAGGAAGCACAGTCGGTGTAAACCCCCAACACTACTATACACTAGCTAAAGGAAGCACAGTGGGTGTGAACCCCCAACACTACTATACACTAACTACAGGAAGCACAGTGGGTGTAAACCCCCAACACTACTATACACTAGCTAAAGGAAGCACAGTGGCACAGTGGGTGTAAACCCCCAACACTGCTATTACACTAGCTAAATGAAGCACAGGAAGCACAGTGGGTGTAAACAGCACAGTGGGTGTAAACCCCCAACACTGCTATTACACTAGCTAAATGAAGCACAGGAAGCACAGTGGGTGTAAACAGCACAGTGGGTGTAAACCCCCAACACTGCTATTACACTAGCTAAATGAAGCACAGGAAGCACAGTGGGTGTAAACCCCCAACACTCTATACACTAGCTAAATGAAGCACAGGAAGCACAGTGGGTGTAAATCCCCAACACTGCTATACACTAGCTAGACTTTACAAAGACCAAAATAATAATATATTTGGTGTACACTTAATCAGGTATAAATATAGCTAGTGCAATAAAAGTGAATATGTTAAAGCTATCTTCATAAATTAAACATACATGGGACACACTCAAAGGTTGCTTCAATGTAAAATTCCATTTTTAGCTAGCACTTGGTAAACTACTCATCATTAAACCAAACTAGCATGGGCAGCAAGAAATTATTTGCTCACATTATGACATTGCAGACAGGAGGTGTTATTCACAATAGCTACGCTTCGTGTTTTCTTAAAGTTGGCCCCCAAGAAATTAGGACAATAAAAGGACTTGAATCGCCATTCTGAGTAAGTTCATATCTAATTCAACAATTAATTATCAGTAATCTCCAAGAGTTTGACGAACGGACAGGACTACTACTATAAGCCTCCCATGCATCCACACTCAGGCTTAATAAAAAAAATATTCATATTATCATGCTAGTAATCTGGTCATCATAAGCTAGTCAGTAAGTGTAAATCCAGGTAACAACTCAGAACTGTCTTACCCATTTTCCGTTCTCATACTTGTCATCCTTAAATTCTATGTCATCAGAATAACTGCAACTTGGCTCATTTAGGGAGGCAGGAAATCTATATATTATCACTCCATATTATTCAAGAAAAACAACAACAAAAACATGCATACACTATCTTATAGTTGTACTGACCAATGGAATTATGCACTGTATTTTTTAAAGGATTTAACCAATTTTTCTTTGAAAACAAAAACAAAAACAACAACAACAACAACAGCCATATATATCGTACAAAAGTGCATTATTGTGCGGATAGCTGTGCACCGACTTCAGTCATAGTCATTAGATGGGACTACTGTGGTATGATCTGGTTGCACACTGTCATACCATCTATTCTTCTAGGCAAAACCATTACACAAGTGAACTTACCTGCTAGGACACACTGAGACTTTAGAGCTAGTTTTGAAATCTGAGCCTTCACCAGATTTTGGCTTGAAACCCAAATTTGCTTCAGATATAGGAACAACTGCACTAGGAGAAGATTGTGTGACCACAAAGTTAGTAGCAGTAAGCACAGAACAGCTTATTGCTGCTGAGTAGGGGGACCTTGAAGAAACTGTACAACTTACATTCCCTTGAGTATTCTGAAAAATGTATTAGAATTAATGACATAGAGTAAAAGGTTGAGGTGGCTTGCCTGCATGTGCAGCAAATGATTGATAGTTAGGTAATTATGTGAGAGTAGTGAGACTCTCACTAATGAGTCTCAATTGAGATATTTTGGTATATATGCCAAAGTTCAAAGAGGTCAATGTATGTCCACCCCCCCCCCCCCCCCCTGTATGGGTTCAATTTCAATTTTGTTAAAGGAATTACAACACCTCCTCTGTTAAAAAGAAATAGCAAATAGTATTGCACAGAATTTAAAAAAAAAATGGACTTGACTCTGTGACTTGGGGAAAAATACATTATTTCTAAAGAATAAGCTTAGTTTTAAGTCTGAAGTTAAAGTTACAACTTGCTTGGTCCTTCTCCAGAAGAAGCTGAGAGCTAACCTTAAGAGTTGTATTTTTAGGAGAAAAAGGAGCCCGCATGTGCATCTCAAGGGCATACATACAAAATATATGTATATATAACATACCCAATTATCAATCATCCATCCCTAATACTGTCTCGCTCCTCAACAACAAATATCCCCAATTTTCAATGTGGTATGTCTCATGCATTTCGTTTGCTCACCAACTAATTAAAAAGTACCTTTTGAATTGACCAAAGAGATGAATCACTTAGACGAATGTACATGTTACCATGTTTATAAATGTGTGAAAGTCCATTAGCATCCAATGGAACGTCTCCATCAATAGGTTTGACTTTGCGATTATAAACCTTCACAAAATGAAATGAATCAGGCGAGGCCTTATGAAGTAGGTGGGTAGGAATTTATTTTAATTTAATTAAGCGTACAACTTCATTACGTACATCTAACTCTGACATATTCGTTTAATTAAACCATCAAATAGTTTCTGATAGTCATATAGTGGTACAGACTCGCCAGTGTCCTCTTGATAGTCAATTCACACAAAAAAATTTGTCCATTCTCGAACACGACTGTACTCAGTTGGAGTGGAATTGTTACTAGACTTTCCACCAAACATTGACTTAATTTCACTATTTGTAGCTTCTTTACTAATAACATATTTAATTCTATCTCAAGTGACACAAATTAATGAAAAATCAGTTCTGCTCAAAATTAATGATCTCAAATATTGAACCAGATGTTTATTTGATTACCATAGAATTTGCGGCCAAGTGCTGCTTGTTTGAAAGATACAGTACTACTTGCTTAAAAGTTAAATACTGTAAGAGTGCTTTCAAACCCGACCAGAACATACCACTCACACATTTCCTTCAAGGACAGTAATGATAATCCACACAAGCCTTACAATTATTAGGCGTTGTGGTGCAGCTAGCAAAAAAAAAAAAGAAAACAAAAACAGGATTGTGAGCAATATGGTGAGTAAAGTAAAGTCAGGCTTGGAAAATAGCAGCAACATCTACTTTCAAAAACCAAATATATAATAAATTGAAGTATGTTAGATACATAAAAACTCCAGTCACTATTATATATATATATTTATTGCAGCTTTGATATTTTTACTTGAATATTTCCGCATCACGCGAGCGTTCTGTATTCTCCCATATTGTACGGTTTATATTGTACGCTACTTGTAGCGCGCGCGTAGCGAGTAAAATCAATGAAAATTGTATTGTAACCGGTTGAGAAAAATTTCAAAGAAGCAATAAATCACTTATCACACTCGTCGTACAATATGGGAATGATATTTTACTCTCACGCCACATTTTCACTCGCCTTTGGCTCGTGAAAATATCTTGCGTGCTCGTAAAATATTTTCCCATATTGTACTCTGACTCGTGCTATAAGTATTATATATATATATATATATATATATAGCTATTTAGCACACCACTGCTTTATTCCAAGATTAATGTGAACTCACAATTGACTATTGCTCTGAATTGCAACTCTGGTTGATGGGGGACTATGACAACATTAGTAAGACTGTGCGCATGGATAAAGCTTCAGTGCAACATTTGACGGTCAAAAAGTAGTTTATCGTGTATTTCAGTGTGACAGTGTTTCATCGATAATCATATTGACTATTGGCACACCTATGTTTTACTACTTTTCCCTATCTGCAATTGGGTTTTGATAACCAATATACTTCTGATGCTGCAACGCCAATTTTCTATGGTCAAGTTCCGCTTTTTTCCTCTCTCCCTTTTCCTTCCCTTACACTTGTCTAGGTCTGACCAGAAAATCACAGTGCGCTCTAGTGGGGACCAGACACCTGTGGAAGTTGAAAGGTCAATCAGCCGCCAGTAGAACTTTTGTTTATGACTTCACCTTACCATTAATCTAACGTTTCCGTATTTGGACATAAAAAGTCTATGTTTACGTCTCCATAACCATCGCAATGTTTCACTTGTACTTTCTTATTTATGTAACCACCACTTTACCAATTTTGATGTATGAGCGTATATTTTCTCAGGTGCCCAGCGAAGCCCCGCCCAATTTCACTTGTACGCGTGGCATCCAATTCCTGTTCAGGCCGTAGCCGTCAGAGCTGGTCTTTCTTATTCGTGTGGTCGACTTACAACCAACCCGCACAACTCTTACTTTATTTCTTCAATTATTTCTGATTTTTTCCTCTTTTATTTAATGAGTTATATCCTCCTTTCCTCCACAACATTCATGTACCCGAGAAACCTATGCATTTCACATATCAAATTTTGACTTGTTACAGCATATCATTTGAGCACTCACAAGGTTATTAATAATGCTACAAGGACATTTCTCATATCATATTGGTTATCGCCAGTTATTTTTAAAATAAAGCATTTCCTTAATCTATTGCTCAAAATTTATAAGCTTTGTCCTCCCATTCATTTTAAAATCATCTATAGCTACCATCAATCAGCTTGCAAACGGCATTAAGCCTAAGCTAGCACTAATGACTGAGAGTAATCATCTACTAACCATATCAGGAAAAATGATTGGACCAATTAGATGCAAGGTCTAGCTTGTGGTTTAGTTGGTTATAATTATCTGTATTATCACCTAGTTCTTCCTCTAAAGTTTGTAACCCACATGTAACGATTGCGTAATTGCATAATGTAAATCAGAAAGGGTGACATTCATGTTCAGTCAATGCTACAATGCTAGCTCTCTCTCTCCCTCCCCTTTCTCACTACCCCATCACATAGAGAGAAATAGCTTATTGGGAGAAGTGGCTTATTGGTAGTCAAATGTACTATTCTTACTGTGTTGACGAACAATAATGCAACCCTACAAGCCCTAGTTTGTTGAAGTTTGTACCTATAATGATTAAAGTGTTCTCTTCTCATAGTTAGTGGCAATTAGTTGTAGGATTTTGTTGTTGCTGTTGTTGTATTGCACTTGCTGTAGTTAGAGGGTAAAGGTTATTCAAGCAGGTAAACTGTGTGAGGCAGAGGTTACTACAGTGTGGTCTTATAGCCAGGATAAGTCCCATTCACTACCCACACACAAGGTGGAACTTACAAAAAACCCAAATACCACAACTGCAGTAATTGCAAACTCTTTGGCACCAATAGTAGATCTTCAGCCATATACATACTAGAGGCAATCTTAGCAGAACATGAGTGCTATAGCACTCACTGTCTTGGCAAATATCAGAATAATATACCATACATTCTAATGGCAAAATACCAGAGCAATTTACACATTCTAATGGCAAAATACCAGAGCAATTTACACATCCTAATGGCAAAATACCAGAGCAATTTACACATCCTAATGGCAAAATACCAGAGCAATTTACACATTCTAATGGCAAAATACCAGAGCAATTTACACATTCTAATGGCAAAATACCAGAGCAATTTACACATTCTAATGGCAAAATACCAGAGCAATTTACACATTCTAATGGCAAAATACCAGAGCAATAATTACAGAGCAATCCTAATGGCAAAATACCAGAGCAATTTACACATTCTAATGGCAAAATACCAGAGCAATTCACACATTCTAATGCCAAAATACCAGAGCAATTCATACATTCTAATGCCAAAATACCAGAGCAATTTACACATTCTAATGGCAAAATACCAGAGCAATTCACACATTCTAATGCCAAAATACCATAGCAATTTACACATTCTAATGGCAAAATACCAGAGCAATTTACACATTCTAATGGCAAAATACCAGAGCAATTTACACATTCTAATGGCAAAATACCAGAGCAATTTACACATTCTAATGCCAAAATACCAGAGCAATTTACACATTCTAATGGCAAAATACCAGAGCAATTTACACATTCTAATGGCAAAATACCAGAGCAATTACACATTCTAATGCCAAAATACCAGAGCAATTTACACATTCTAATGGCAAAATACCAGAGCAATTCACACTTCTATGTCCAAATACCAGATCAATTCACACATTCTAATGCCAAAATACCATAGCAATTTACACATTCTAATGGCAAAATACCAGAGCAATTTACACATTCTAATGGCAAAATACCAGAGCAATTTACACATTCTAATGCCAAAATACCAGAGCAATTCACACATTCTAATGGAAAAATACCAGAGCAATTCACACATTCTAATGCCAAAATACCATAGCAATTCATACATTCTAATGCCAAAATACCAGAGCAATTTACACATTCTAATGGCAAAATACCAGAGCAATTTACACATTCTAATGGCAAAATACCAGAGCAATTTACACATTCTAATGGCAAAATACCAGAGCAATTTACACATTCTAATGGCAAAATACCAGAGCAATTTACACATCCTAATGGCAAAATACCAGAGCAATTTACACATTCTAATGCCAAAATACCAGAGCAATTTACACATTCTAATGGCAAAATACCAGAGCAATTTACACATTC
>WLWD01000399.1_pt1 | contig 34482 bp, 20 predicted proteins | sample 6712731 | NCBI WGS metagenome assembly WLWD01 (sample SAMN12718690, study PRJNA576275) | sponge metagenome | isolation source: marine sponge | host: Mycale hentscheli | place: New Zealand: South Island, Marlborough, Capsize Point | collected 2014-11-01 | reverse complement strand
GAGAACTGGTGACCAATGAATGAATACTATAAGGTCTGGTGAGACCAAGATTCAGCATAAAATTTGCTAAGTGGTTTGACAAATCTAATGTCAGTTGTTTCAGTCATTGTAATAATTTTATATCCATAGTTCCAGCTACACCATTGTTTTGTTTCGGTTTTTTCTTTCTTAAAGCAACTTAATAGAACTAATATAGTTCCGTTTATTCATCACTAATTAGTATAACATTTAGCCCGTTATATCCCAGCTGCCCTTTTCTAATAGATTTTTTTCCTAAAGATTAACTTTTTTATTCACTGTTGCAATAGTTTGAAAAATATATTGTGAATGTTACAAAAGCCACTTGCAGCATAGTATCTCAGGTGGAAATGGTTATTAAGATAATTAAAAACAATCCGTATGTAGTAGCTTATCATTCCTAAACTTATTTAAAATAAAACCTTACCAATGTAGATTCAAAATGCCTGTATTAATTTATATATAGGTAATATTATTACCTATATAAATAAATACTGTTTTAGCCACAAGTAAAATAATTTGGACAAAATGACTTATTAAAACTCTTCTATGATTCAACTTTGTACTTTTTTTCTACATAACATCTACCTATAAATTATATAGCAACCAAATATACTGACAGGATCAACATTAGAGTGATATTTCTATTCAACTCTGTTTACAGTGACAATCATTGTTTTTTTATTCTAAAATACTACTACACTACAATTTCTCAGGAGTAAAAGCTACTTGTCACCACTCACAGGAATAGTATATAGCTAAGTGATAGAGTCTGTATTGTGTCTGTAATTCATTAAGCACTTGCACTCATAAAGGATATTTAATGTAAACATTTCCTAGCATTTTTCCAGCATGCACAAGATGTGCCAGAATATTGTCACCATCAATAACAAAATACGTATAATTTAACCCTTAAAATTCATTTCAGCATTCATACACATCCTTATAATGCACACCAACACAGACACACATACATTAAAGTATCTATCAGCACTACAGGATTAGAAAAACACATAATTCATAGCCTACCATTTATTCAAAATTAAGTTAATTTAATAACGGCGTAAAATGCAAAGGGCCAGCAAAATAAAGAAGTTTGACTATGCAAAATTATTTCAACTTTAGCAAACACTAATATGACAGCGCACTATATCTGTCAATAGCAAGCTTTGTTGTCATATATTTTTGTATCCATTTGTTAGTGCTGATAGTTTTATGTGCAGTTGAGTTGGAATGCTACCACTAGCCAATTGTGTCTCAAAGTTTTCCAAATGACACATGATAACCACTACATTACCAAAGTTTCTTAAACATTACAGGTATATACTCTTCCCAATATTGGCACTACTACTACTTATTAGAGTTGCACACTTGAAAAGACTATTATAAACAACTCCATCAAAGTCATTTCAATTCACAGAAGTGATGCAACATTGTACCAAGTGATACCACACTGTACCACCTGACCACCTGGTACCACATGTACTATGAAAGTAAACTTCATAAACAGTTAGTAGGATTCACTTTTGGCTTTAATGCTAAAAATATTGGCTATAGCTAAATACAGAGATGCAATGATGTAGTTAAAATGTGGCCATTGTTGACAATATAATCATTAGACATGCAAGACCAATTACTGTAGCAGAAGTGTGTTACAACAAAGACTAGTACAGAAAGGTAAGTCTCATGTTACAACAATTAAAGCTGTGGGGTTTTCTTGTTGTTGCAGTTGCTTATGTTAAAATTATTCAGAAAACCAATTTTGGAATGTTTCGCTTGTTTTTAGTCTCTTGGTAGCAGTATTTCATGGAACCCAACATGTTACAGAGCTGCCAGCAGCTACTGCTTCCCTCCCTACTTGATCCACCTGCAGTTAATACCTTCCCGATTCCTTATTTATTTGGGGAGTGTATATTTGCAACATCCTCAAACCCACCCTCTACTATACAATCCCTTCTACCCAAGTAGGACGTGGCCTTTGCTACACAATGCATGTAACTGGAAGAGAAGTGCAATGACCCTTGCGCTATCACACTCCAAGGAGTGGAGGTATTGTCGTGTTTGCATTATAGAAATCTCAGTATCTATTTATACACCCCTACTAAATAGACAATTATCAATAATACTTATGCTACTCCTATGACCACAAGTTGATTTCATGTTCGCATCTGAATCCAAGTTTCTATTTATATATACCTCCATATTGCTAGGTAATCTCCAAATACTAATGCTACACATAAGACTACAAGTAAATGTCATGTAGGTATTTTAGAAAACCCAGTAACTTAACACATCCATATCATCAGGTAATCACCAACAACATGTTACAGAGCACTCCATATGACTCTACATGAAGGCTGGTAAATTAATGTCTGTTATAGCTATCTAGTGTTGTTTTAGTGAATTTGAATTAATTTAGTACTTGTTGCTTTTTCATAATGACTTGAAAATTTTGGCGATAGATTTTAACCCAAGTTTATTTTTAATAATAAGTTGCTATTTATGTTATTTTAGGGTGGACAAAATTAAGTTTTAATACCCTATACGAAGCTGCGTGTTTTGTAACCACTATGCTATCATAGTGAGTCTTCACATTTAGTGTTTTAGTTGTTACTAACAACTTGATATAATCACTACAGCTGTAAGTTCACCAGTAATCCTTCCCTATAGGTTCAGTGTCTGTGGGGGAATTGCATAGGGGCACGGATGCTTCTGCCTAACTATTCTCCACAGGAAGTTGTATTCACTGGTTTGGCTGTTCTGCACAGGTTTCTCGAAAGATATTATTATTGTAAGTACTTAATACAAAAGACAAGTACAAGAAACAGGGACTTTGACAGAACTGACAAAACTGACATGTATCAAGGTAATATAATAACAACTTACATGATGCAATATGCACAAGATACACCAAGCACTATTCAACAATTAATATAACAGGACCACACTTGAATAAATAAACAATACTACTGACAAGTCTATTAGTCTTCATTTCTTCTCCTCAACAAGAAAATTACCAAATTTTATTCTTGCCTATCTTCTGTCTGCATAAGGTCTTACTACATCCTTGCAAGTCCAAAAACGTTCAGTTTTGTCATATCTAATACAGTTCATTCATAGTAATGATAATGTCTAGTTCCAACTATAACCTATTGTTCACACCTTCCATAATTACAATATCTAACAAAGAAGCTTCATGTACTGTATGCACATTTAATGTTGTGTGCAGTATCCATCATAAAAGTCCACCAACAAAGCATTAAATTAATCCTCGATATTACAGAAGTAGGTAAGGTGTCACCCTAGAAATGGGTAAAACATTGACAAAACTACTATCAAGTCTTGCAAATATACACTTTCTGATAAATCCAAAGAAATGTAACCTAGTTATATAAGAGTTTTATTGCTGGCTAATTATTTTAGCTCTTACTGGCAAACCAGTCCCTTAATAAAATAAAAATGAACCAACTTCTGGTAAACCCAATTTCCAGATTCATCAATTTCAAAGCTCTGGGAACAAGTAAGCTGTAGAGAATTAGAAGTGTGAAAAAAATCTTAAATTATAGCTACTTCCACTTACTTAGGTAGTTCGAAGATATATCAACTTTGAGTGATAAAAAATGTCTACAATAATTCTACTACTAGTAGCTTGGGAGCTGGTGACATTTCTGGCTACTTAGAAATCTGTGGACTTAGTGATCCCAGTCAGTGGACACCAGCATGTGGAGGAACACTCTTGACTGATACAGAAGATCTGGTAGCTTGCAACACATTGGGATATCCGAACAAATCTACAATCGGTATGAATACAAAGAGTAATAGATTGAATGATTTTAAAATTATTTACTTGCTGTAGCTATAAATGGAGTGCTATGTAAAAATTGTTGAATGCTCAGGATAAGAGAAAAGTGTAGAAGAATGCCTGTCTGCTGCAGCACCAACATGCAATCAGTGGGAAGGAGTAATATGCACTTGTAACTTAGAAATTGTTTTTTACATTTTTTTTCTAACTTCACATTTTTTAAAGCACTGAAGATATGTCCAGAAAATATTTGCTTCAATTCTTCATACTTTTTACTTGTTTGATAGCACAAGAAATGTGTCCTGAAAGCATTTGTTCCAATTCTTCATACTGCCACCACTCTTCTTCTTGCTCCAATTGTTCCATACCTCAGGAACTAAACTGTATATGCTATTGAGGTGAACATTTCATAAAGCTTCTAAATACTTTTCTACTACTAATACTTCATATTACAGTATGTAATCCGTAATGGAGGAAGATATGCCTACAACAATACCTGTCAGTGTCCTCCACTTTGGACTAGAAAACGCTGTGAACACGAGACACCTCCCACTTTAGCAGTTGTAACACAGAGTGTCAGAAAATTTGTACATGCATTGGCAATGCTCAATGCATAAGTCCTCCTAACATGACAGGTCTGCTTTGTGAACAAGGTGGAAGTAGTAATCCACTTAAGCTTTACTGTTATATTTTAACTGACTTAATTTACATAACTTAGGTGGCTCTTTGTGGTTAAAAGAAAATTACACAAGCTACGTGAATTATGAATTAATATTTACGTAACTACTGTCGTTCTAGGGTCTCATAAATCCTGGAGAGCTCTTCAGAAGAAGCTGTGCTGGCTACAAACCCTTCTTATGATGTCCATGCTAAATCAAAAGGACACAATAATGATAACATAATTCGTGAGGAATTATGTCCAAGTGAAGGACCATATGAATTAATATCCTTCTCAGAGGAAGACATCGGGGATAGTACTGACAGAGTCAAGAATCAGTCGAAGATAATTATTCTATTATCCTGGACATTTAGCTAGAGTCTCGCTGTTGCAATGAGTATGCTCTTGCTATCAAACTGATACGTAAAGTTAATTAGCTCATAATGAAAATACTATAATTCGTACAACTTGATTTAAATTTTTCTAAGGGCCATATATCTCAAATTAATTCTGCATGCAACAAATTTCTTGTCTCTCGTTAGGAAGCGGTAAATGCTTTATTTATCAGAGTCTAGTCTAGAATCTCTAGTCTCACATAGCAACCCCTTTACCAATTGTGATGTGGGAAATGGTCTGGTCCACTGACATATAGCCAAGTTGTGTTTGCACCATCAGCAAACTAGAAGATTGGCAGTAAGTTCCAGTGAATGTGGTAAACCTGATTATTTTTTGCTCCAGCTTCATGAATGGATTCAATATGCTATCATACTTGGTAAAGGGTCTGGCTGCACGAGACTATCTCCCCACCCACATGTATCTTAGGTGAGTGCGCTGACCAGGCTTATCAACTGTATTTATGATGAGTCAGGCACGTAGCCAGAATTTCGCATTGGGGAGTTCGGATTTTGAAGGCGCAAAAGGCCATACCTACTTTTGTTTCCTCTTTAATTATTCTACAATATTAAAAAAAAAAAAAAAAAGGTAACTGCACTGTTTTATTATTATTATTATTATTATTATTATAACTTAGCTTCAGTAAATAATATTATCTGAATTGTACATAAATTATTATTGCAACTTGTAAGATCAACTTTATTTATTTATTTATTTATTTGTTTACAATAGATAGTATTGGACAATATTTAGTTTTACATTAAACACATTCTTTCAATTGATGTTGTATGTTTATAACAATTTGTTATACACTAACACAAAAAAGAGAGACATGCGAAGATTAGGTAGTTCATGATAACAAAAGACAAACATACGTGAATACAGTGGAAGAGTCAGTAAATGAAGACAGACTGGATGAGATACATGAAAGTAAACTATGCATCTTATATACCTCCAAGATGAAGCTTTGAATTTATCCCAAAAGATGTTATCATTCACTCATTCTGTCCTAATACAATAATACAGACCCACATGAAATTCAAATTATACCTTTTTAAAAATAGATCAACTTGTACAGCATTGAAAAATTAATAATTTAATTTTATCTTATTTGCAACACAATTCTTATTAGGTAATGAGAATTTGTAAATTTTATTTCAGACTCAACACTCTCACCATTAGCCTCTATCAATTTTTAGAATCTCGTGCACACACACACACAAACATGCACATGCTCACACATAAACTAATACTAAATACTGTGCAATGCTTCATCTACTTCATTGTATTGGCCAGGACCCAACTTTAGCATACTGAGTAGGCAAGTTAAACATATCTTTACTCTTCTATTGGGTTTAAGACTGAAAACTGAACGTTATAATGCAGTTTATTCATCACTAACAAGTCGTATGCAGTTTATTCATCACTAACAAGTCTTAACATTTAAACCACAATGATTCAATTTTATTTTATCTAAATTATATAGCTACAAAGAGAAACAACGTCTTAAAGGATCCACATTAAAGCGAGAGTTCTATTCAACTTGATCTACAGGGATGCTTGTTGTTTTATTCTAAGAAAATAGCTACTATTATTCTACTGCTAAAATTGCTTAGTGGAGTTATAGCTGCCGGTCACCACTCACAAGAAATAGTAAAATATACAGAAAAGAGGTTATTTTATGTAAAGATCTTCAGCACTTTCATAGCATGCACACTTACATGTACTAAAATGTACAACAATCTATAAACAAATATACACAACTAGGTCTTAAATCCAATGTGAACCTGAAAGGTATTAGTAATAAAATTCATCTGCAGTTCATAGCTATTATATATAATACAGGTGTAATACTGAGAGGGGTGTGGTCCTCTTCAAGGGTACAAGCCTGACGAATGCACATATAATTTATGGCTTACAAATTGATTCATTTGAAGTAACATTGAAAACAGTGTAAAAAGGGATAACTAAAATAGGGTTGAATTACTGACATAATTTTAAACTTTAACAAATAAGAATATGACAGCTAGTGTCTTAATCTGTAAGTAGCTTTATTGCCTGTTATTTTCTTATCCATGTGTTTTGGGAAAATAAGTTGTTTGGTGATGACCAATCAAATAGAAATAAGAATTGCTTGTACTTAATAAGTGTTGATAATGTACATGTGTAATTATGAATTATGAGTGACATCACTTATCATGTCTCAAACTGTTCCAAATGATATACCTGCCTTAACCACTACATTGCCATAGTTTCTTAAACACTACAGGTGTATTTCTCTTCCCAATGTAGTTACTACTACTACAGGGGCGTCCGGAAGCAACCGGACCACTTTTTTCAACTAAAAAATTCTTACATTTTTTTAATGACAACTGTTAAGTAATAGCCAACAAACCAGCCTTACAAAAGTAGGAGTACAAACCTTCTGACCTTCTGGGAAAGTAAAACCAGACTTTACACTTCCAGTAATAAAAATAAGTTTATTTGATAAGTTGATTAGGGGCTAAGTGCCGAGACGATGCGATAGTTTGCAATTATTGGAATTAGAGATTAGCTATTAGCTAAAACAATTTTCAATCTCCTGCAACTGGTAATAAGTGAAGGAATCAAGCTTACATTACTAATGTTCCAAGATGCTGTTGCAAGAGCTTAACGCTTGTATATACAACATTCTCTCTTACTGCCACAAGTAAAAGGTTCCAGTATATCAAGTCATATTCACGAAATACACAAAGACTAGGTTGAATCATTTGATTATTTTAAGCCACCACCCATATAATTATACAATTATAACAATTCATTGTCCATAGCTATATATAATATAGCTATTATGTGTGTGATGGTATAATTGGTAAGTTACTTACATGATTTGATAGTATCATCATTACATGATATAACAACTAAATTCTACTATTGAATAATGCTGAATCAGCAAATTAAACCTGACCATTTTGTCAGTGATGGCTACAACCCCTGTACTACTTATTAGAGTTGCACTCTTGAAAAGACTATTATAAACAACTGCATTAAAGTCATTTCAATTCTGAAACTGATACATCGTACCAAATGATACACCACACTGTACCACCTGATCCACCTCTACCACCTGATACCACGTGTACTATGACAGTAAACTCTATAAACAATAAGTAGGATTCACTGCTGGCTTTAATACTAAAAAATCTGGCTTTAGATGAATAAAAAAAAGTATATTAATTATATCTTAATGCAGTAGTGCAAATATGGTCATGCAAGACCAATTACTGTACCAGAAAAGACGGTCACAATAAAACCCAGCAGAGAGAGGAAAGTCCCATATGCAACAGTTAAAGCTGTCAGGTTTGCTGTTTTTGCTGTTGCTGCTAACAATTATATTAAAATTATTCATAATAGCTAACCAATTGTGTGAATATGCGATTTGTTTTTAGTTGTTGCTGTTTTTTTTGTTTTTTTTTGTTGGTAGCTGTATTTCATTGGACCCAACATGTTATTTAGCACTACTATCAACTATACATGAAAACTGATCATATATAGTATTATTGCTATCCAGCGTTGTATTAGTGAACTTGAGTTTAGTCTTTATTGTTATTTTAATGCTACTGAATTGGATTTTTAAACTATAGTTGTCAACTAAAGTTTAGTTTTAGTTCTATTTTTGTGTTCATTTGAGGTGGGTGAAGTTCTTGACAATTACAACGATGCATGTTTTGTAAAAAATATGGTACCAGAGGAAATCTTTACATTCAATATCCCGTTAAAGAATAAAATTAAAAGACAAACACACATTAAGCAATATTTATCATCAAACAGCTTCATTTAGTCCTATTCTTTAAATCAATCACTCTATTCCATTAAGTAATGAGAAACGCACATGTAAAGCAGTTTCAATATTATTTTATTAACTTACAATCCAAGATATGCACTTTAATCTCATTGTCATCTTCACTGCAGCAATCATAGCATAGCACATAGTGACATTTTTCTAAAGCACAGAGTTCAAAATGATAAATAATATGGCCACTTCAAAAAATAGATTGTTATAATGTTACCTAAGCAGTGGCATCATGAAACTCTAAACAACTAGATAGAAAGGAGTACACACACAATATGACCAAAGAATTTCCAAAAGTACTCACTGAAATGTTGAAATTCTACATTTTAGTGGCACTATTGAGAACTTTATTACATTGTATACTTCAAGTGCTAGCAAGTAAGTGTCCAACTTCTTTAATAATTATCATTGAAGGATATGTTTTTAAAGATTGTCCTTCAGTTGATGTCATAAGAAGAGTGAATACAACTAATGGAAGTTCCAGTATGTGGCTAGGAGATGATGGTTATGGAGGCTATCTGGAAATACGTACAAACACAAATTCTGGAACTCAGTAAAAGCCAGTGTGTGGAGGAGAACTACGGACTGACACAGAGGCTAGAGTAGCCTGTAAACAGTTAGGATATCCTAACACTACCACATTAGGTAAATTAAGCGTGAATCACTTGTAACAATAGTCACACCAAAATATGGTGTGATGCGCACACCTCATCGTTTGGGTGTGAAGTACACACCAAATTTAGTGTGAATTCTCACCACAATAACTATGAACTCATACTTACATTAATGCTGAATTATTTTAAGTTACATTGATGCTAGTAATACCAACATTTTTTTCCAGAAAGAGATTGGTGTAATCCCGGTCCAGATCTCATTAATCAGACGACTAAAATCTTAGTCAACTCTCTTATCTAGCACACAAGTGTACAAAACTTTTATAAGGTAGATTACAATGATAATAGCATTGGTTTTTGCCTGCACATGAATATAATTAATGATCGGTAAAGGGTCCATGCTATTCCATTGAGTGTGAATTTCACACTAGGAAGAAAGTGTGAAGGACACTATGCCTAGGTGGTGGGCATTCACACAACCAGTTTGGTGTGAATTTGGTGGGTTTTCACGCTATAATTTTTACAAGTATAGCTATAGTATCATTAGAACTAGTAAATTGTACTATTAGAGAATTTCATTGTTTGTATTTTATTTGAAGCCAACACAGGAGGTCTTTGTTCTGCACCTCCTGACACAATTACAAGAGGAATAGAAATACAAGGATGTGCAGGTACAGAGACAAATCTAAATGATTGCCAATCTTCAGAAGGTACTTGCTCTGAGTGGACTGGAATTATCTGTACATGTGAGTAACTTCATTATAACTTCACAGAAAATTAAACAAAGTCTTAAAATTACAGCTTTAGTGATGTGTCAAAGAGAAATTTGTTCTGACATTTCCTACAGCAGTCAGTCCTTTTCGTGCTCTAATTGTACAAAACCACAAGGACTTAACTGTATATGTTATGGAGGTAAAGTTTACTCACATGAATTCTTTCTATTATAGACTTAACATTATTCTTTCCACAGAATGTAGTCCTCCCTGTATGAATGGAGGAAGATGTGTCTACAAGAAAACTTGCCAGTGTCCTCCACACTGGACTGGAGAACACTGTGAACAAGGTCTGTCATCTACTACCCATGCTAACACACATACAGACAGTTCTTTATCTGTTAGCAATATCTCTACTTCCCCTGAGACCTGTGTAAATGAAGGTATATGCTGCAGTAATTCTAACTGCATGTGTGCATCAGAACATTGTATAGAAAGCTGTCAAAGGATGAAAGGTTTGATGAAGTAGAAATTAAAAAACTTTCAATCAATGAATATTTTTCATTTATATTTCAGATACAGATTTTTCTACTCTCTATATTATAATTGCTATTTTATCTACTTTTTCTATCTTCAGTTGGCTAATAATATTAGTGCTAATTATTACTTTGAAGAAATATAAAATGATATCAAAAGAAAAAAGGTGAGTTATATAATAACCATTACATGTAATTCTGCGATAAAATCTTGTTGGACATTGGCTTTAGTGTTGATAGAATGCTAACACTGATTACGTTTATCCCTTTGTACAGAATTGTAGAGATAAATGTGATGTAATTGCACCTTGAAGTGTACACTTAAAATTAACATAATTAGCAGTTGGATAAATGGGATCCAATCTTGACTATTAATTAGCATTTGAACAAAACAGCACAGTTATATTAATCAGGACGTTGAATTTACAACAGCAAATTGAGATACAACTACACAGAAGTAGAATACAATTAAGATAATGAAAGGAAAAATTTTAGAGATAGATTTACACACATTAACTTGTTTACTCTCCTTATAAAAGATAATAATTAGAAATTTCTGCATTGATTCACATACATATTTATATAAAAATACATATATCCAATATGCAGTAGAACATATACAAAAGAAAAAAAGAGTTCTTGTGAAGATTCTGCACTAACTGCCAATCCTGCTTACGGTGTTCCTGCTCAATTAAAAAGAGACAATAATGATAATCTTTCTGATGAGGAGACACATCACAGAGAACCAGAAGAACTTGAATTAAACTACTTAAAAAGAGAAGAAGAAGAAACTGCAGATACTGCCTACATGAATGAAGTAGAGACTCATGACTACTACGCAACTATTTATGACTAGTACATGAAGAGTTATTGTATTTGTATTATCACAAATTATGACTATTAGAATTTTGTTATTGTATTTTTTTTATTTCAATCATAAACAATGGTTTGTGAATGATGTCAGTTATTTGTGAGTCTAATTTGTTATTCGTTTTCCACCCCTGAACATAATATTTTCAGTGATTGCTTCATAAATTGATATGTATAGATTACACCATGACGAGTAGGTTGGTACGGGATTTAGAGGGCCAAAGGCCCGAGTATAGCATAAATCCTATACCAACCGAACATAGGAGTGCAACTGACTTGTACTATGGCTCTAGGCTATATGAAGCGCACAAAAACTAATTTTGATTGGATGGTTCCCTTATTCACCTCCTAGTAGGTGTGTATGAAATTTATTCATCTCGAATAGAGCAATCTAATTGGACACTTTGATATACCATAGTACAAAGTATAATTATGTATTATGTATTCTCTCTTTTTCACATGCTTTTTTTTTTAAGCAATACAGAATTTAAAATATTTGGTTGCCACTGGGACTACTTACTTAATGTATTTTTGAACCCAGGACTACTTACTTAATGCACAAGTGCTCTGCGACTGATTGTGGTTACAATAAGAATTGTTAGTGATGAATAAACAGTATTATAACATTCAGTTTCAGTTTTATTGATTAAATAGAAGTGATGTGTTATCTGCTTACTCACTATGCTGGAGTTGGGACCTGGCCAATGTATTGAGGTAGATGAAGTATTGCCCAATATTTAGTGAATGTAGTCCATTTGTTTGTGAGTGAGCATGTGCATGTTTGTGTGTGTATGCATGTATATGTGTGTGTTTTGATATTGTTTGGGTATTATTCTATTATTTATGTGATTAATATCAAGTATATTGATATGAATTATATAGACCTGTCATTGAAATGTTCTTTTATGCCTAAAGACAGTCATAAACTCGTCAACCTCCTTAATTTTGAAAGCCTAGTCCACTATTATAATGACATTCTAAAAATTCATCACGGATTCAGAATTGTATAACTTTATGAGAAAATAGCTACATAAATACAAATTTCTTGTACCACATGTAATTGTTGTAATTGTAATCATTACAATTTCATAAAGGCTCCTCATTTAATAATTGTAATTGTAATGATACTTTTACTAGTTATGTAATTGAATTATAATGATTACATTGCTGATGAAATTGTAACAACATTGGTCTATATATTATCTTGTGGGTGAAATGAAAACACCTTTTATGATATATCCAAAGCTTTCTTGGAGGTATATAAGAAGCGTAGTTTACTGCCATGGGTAACTATACCTATCCTATATATTTACATTTACTGACTCTTCCATTGTACTCATGTATCCTTGTCTTTTGTTATATGGAACTGTAATTAATAAATTCATCTACTGTTCATAGCTATTATATATTATAATGTACTGATCTAGGGGAATCTCTACTCCTATACGTTATCATTTCTATCCTCGCTCTCCTGCACTCCATTATAATACTTATTATTACTGTTGTATGTTCCCTGCTATATCTGAAAGCATTCAAGAGAAAAAAGAGGTAATGTATGTAAGCTTCAGTTAATAATGTTATCTGAATCATACAAGAATTATTATTGCAACATGTAAGATCAACTTTATTTATTAATTTGTTTACTGCTTCCACAGAACACTAAATAATGAAACAAGTGAACATATGCCTCATGTTCTTCCCACTCTATCTGAAGATACAACAAACCCTATATCTGATACAACTTCAGGAAATTCTCAGAATAGTATTGATAATTTCACAAACAAAGTCACAGGTCATATTATTCCAACGTCACCTGGGGAAAATAAAAATGAAACTGTTTTTGTGCTACCAAACAACAACATGCACCGGAAACTATGACCTAGTAGGCCCAGTAGAAGAGGATCATAGTACTTTAATAAACAATGGTAACTGTTCCGAATATGCAGAAGTTAATGATTGTCTTGTAGAGAAGCCAGTAGAGATGCTCTCCACTACACTCAGATCTGACTATCAGCTGCAGAAGTATTCAGAGCTCAATCATGCATATAAAGAGGAGCAAAAATGTCTCACTTTATACAGGCACATGAAAGATGGTCAGCTACAACAGGAACACTACTCTAAATTTAATCGCAACATGTCCGTTCCTACTCATTCCATCAGACGTCAACACCCGGGTGAAACATACGCCAGCCTAGATACTTATCACTCTGACAGTGGATATCAAACTACTGAAAGTAAAGATGTTATTTCAGACAATGAATGGGCAAGAATTGGAAATGCACACTTTCAGAGTGATTCTGCTGTGGATAGTGACTGCAGTAACAGAAAGCCACATACCAAAGAAGGATCTGAGGCCATACATGATAGGGAATTCTTGAGTTAAAAAAATAGATTAGATTGCAATAGTTCCATGAGTTATCACCATTGTACATTAAATTTTAAACCACAGTACAATAGTAATTAGAAAGTATGCTAGCTACAATATTTTTATGTGTCAAACACTTATCGGTAATATTATTTACATTTAGTTTGGTAAGCATTGTTGCTGGGAATTTGCCAGGTGTAGCAGTTATCACGTATCTCTAGCACCTGATCTAGACTACTTACATCCATGAGATTAGTCAAAATGGTAATTCTATGAGAGTGGTAGGCCTGTGCTACAAAATATCCCCCTCCCACCCAATCCTGAAGCTATTAGAGAGGTAATTCCATGTCAAATAACAAACCAGTGAAAAATAAAAATTCCACCACTTTGTCACAGATTGGTCTAATTATGTGAGCAATTATAGCAAATCTGTTCTCAAGTTATAGGATATTAAATATTCATGCTCGTTTCCATAACAAGACATGCCACACACCCTTTTAAAACCTTCCCCCCTTAATATGTCATGAACTATACATTGGAAAAAATCTGAAAATTACTTGGAGAGCAGGAGAGCGAGGATAGAAATGATGATGTAGAGTACTGGAGATTCCCCTAGATCAGTACATTATATGTAATAGCTATGAACAGTAGATGAATTTATTAATAATATCTTTCTTATGCTCACATTGTAGCCCATCATATCCGGTCATACATACACAGTTACCATGACTACTACATGCTCCTCCGTTCATACTAGTTGCATGACAGGTAGAAATATTCATGGGCAAAGCCTTGTCGTTATGTGTGTTAGTATAGGTAGTTAATAGAAGATTTTGTTCACAGTGTTCTCCAGTCCAGTGTGGAGGACACTGGCAGGTATTATTGTAGACACTCCATTCATACATGGAGGACTACATTCTGTGGAAAGAATAAATCTGAAGTCCAAAATAGAAATAATTATATGTGTAAACTTTACCTCCATAACATATACAGTCCATTCCTTGTGGTATCTTACAATTAGAGCATGAGGAGGATGGATTGCAGTAGGAAATGTCAGAACAAATTTGTCTTTGACACATCACTGAAGCTGCAATTTTATGAGTTTGTTTAATTTGCTCCTTAGTGATAATATAGTAACTTACATGTACAGATAATTCCAGCCCACAAGCAGCAACTTCCTTCTGAAGATTGCTGGCAATCATTTAGCTTTGTCTCTGTACTTGCACATCTTCCTATTTCTATTCCTCTATTATTGTGTTAGGCGGTAGAGAACACAGACTCCTGTGATGGCTATAATATGGTGGAATTGTACATAGAATGTAAAGAGCACAATTTAGTGCCATCAATAACTTATGAGTGCATCTGTATTTATACCTCAAGCGTACTTACCTAATGTGGTAGTGTTGGGATATCCTAACTGGTTACAGGCTACTCTAGCATCTGTGTCAGTCCATAGTTCTCCTCCCCACACTGGCATCCACTGAGTGCCAGTATTTGTGTTTGTACATATTTCCAGATAGCCTTCATAACCACCACCTCCTAGCCACATACTAGAACTTCCATTAGTTGTATTTACTCTTCTTATGACACCAACTGGAGGGCAATCTTTAAAATAATATTCTTCAATGATGATAATTACTTAACGAGTTGAACACTTACTTGCTTGCACTTGACATACACAATATACTAAAGCACTCAATAGTGCCACAAAAATGTAGAATTTCAGCATTTCAGTGTATGCAGATATTTTTGGTGATACTGTGTAATGTGCCCCTTTCTAGTTGTTTAGAGTTTCATGATGTCACTGTTTATGTAAAACAACTTTTATAATGATTTCAATTAACTTACTATTGAAGTAACCCAATTAAATCGAGGTAGCAGCAGTTTTAACACTAATAATTGTAAACTTACCTTGACATTTAGACTTTCTGAAAAGAACTCTAGTAGTCATAATGCCAGGTTAAGTCTATTTAAATGTATACCATAGTTGTTGTGGTGCATATAAATATTATATATAACATATAATACATATATATTAAGTCCAGTGTTATGCATTTAATTTAATTATGAGAACAATTTCATAATACGAACACTCCAATCCTTAATTAGTTTGAATAAAATTGATGTTCCACCATATAATTATATAGACAGTCAAATAGGAACGTGAAAAATATTGGGGTTCCCAATGTTAAGAGCAAACTGTCAGAAATGTATTCACAGATATTGCTACATTCAGATGATGCAATGCCACATTTTTTCCACTATATATAACTATACTGCAAACACAGAAAAATATTTAAAGTTGTATGGCATACTACAAACATTGTTGACTAGAGTGAAAAAATAGCAAGTTGTATAGAATAAATGAGCTCTATTGTGATATGTTTTTATGCTGTTGTCTTATTACTAGAGAATTCAGACAGTCATTTAGATTATTTGAATATATGCAAAGAATTGATAGCTGATATAGGTGTAAGTTGTCATATTGATACCTTTTCATTACAATCACATTCAAAATTTCCTTTAGAGAATCAAGTGTAATAGCTGACAGTCATTTGGAGGGGCAATTGGGGGCCCTGGCCTTCCCCCCCCCCCCCCCCCCCCCCCCCCACATCCTACTCTGTTGGATAGAGAGATAGAAATAGAAAGAGTGAGAAAGGGGGAGGGAGGAATGGATTCAATTAAATCCTAAGTTTTGTAATCGTGATTATTGATGGTCAAATAACATCATAATTTGAATAATTGGTTTAAAGCAATATTGGTCAACAGAAGCAGAACTTTTCACAACCCAACATACTGAAAGTCCATCAAAATCCTTATCTGAAGAAACAAATTATCAAGCTATTATAACAATGGATAAGTGCTTTCATTTTTATTCCTGTGAGTAAGCCCGTGTGTTAGAGTTTGACCTTGTGTTAGACTTTAACGGAAGAAACTGCAGTCAAAGTACTATTACTGTCAAATTTCTGCCTTATTATGTACTGCTCATGCTTGAATACCATAGTAACGAGTTTCTAGTGCTATAAACACTTGTATAGCCTGAGGGGACGTAATAACCCAACAGAATAACTCTGAACACAGTGATATGAGGAATAGTGCCTTTAACTTACCTTTAGCTCATTTTGTTTTTATTTACCTAGTATAAGTTCCTCTAAAATAAAAAAAAATATGTACTTATATGCTCAAAATTAATACATCTATTATAATTTAGTCACTAGCTCCAAAAATTTTCAATTACGCGGTAGGTTCTTGATTTTTCACAGACACTTAAACTCAGGCCCCTAGTAGCACCCTCGCTTCGCTCAGGATGCTACAGCTCAGACCCTTCAGGATTCCTAAATCCGGTAGTTTCCTCGGTGCCTCTGTCTAACTTATATATAGACATAAATCTAATAAAAAGAGCAGTACTTTAGAAGAAGCTGCACTAACTGTCAATCCTTCTTATGGTGTTACTGCTCAATTAAACAGAAACCATAATGATAATCCAACTAATGAGGAGTCACATCACAGAGAACCAGTACAACTTGAACTACAAGAAGATATTGTTCATATATTATTAATAACACTACCTCTTCTGTGACCGGTCCAAATGAAGGAACATGCATTAGTTGTGGTAATTATTCAAGCATAAGAATAATGTAAAAAAGACAAAATGGTTTAAACAGGTAGAATTTCATAACCTCCTATGAGTGTTCATTCGTTGTATATTTCAGGTGCAGAGTATGATAATTTCATTTTCTACATCATCATTGCTGTTCTTTCTATTCTACTGATTTTCAGTTGTCTCATTATAATAATATTAATAGTTATTTTCAACAGAAATGCAAAGGATTTAAGGTCAGTGGGATATTATCAAATCAAATTTAATCTTGCCATCATTTTCAGCTTCATCAAGACTAAGTGTTAATATTGAAATATATTTGCGCATGAAACTTTTAGTTCTCAGGGCACAGTGCGTTTTGTATGCCTAGAAAATCTTTAAATGGTTTTATAAGTCTAGAATGAGTTGACTTTAAATTTGTTCACTGAAAATGATTTACCTATTACCAATTTATTCAGCTATATATTACATCAAGTTATTAAATCATGACATACTTCATATAGTTTTGTTAAATGCATCTGTTGACAAATCTATATTCCCAAACATATCGAATTCATTTTCATTTTGGAATTTAAAGAGATAGCTAAATACAAACAACTTGTATTTAACTCATTTTTTGTTCCTATTAACCTAGTATAAGGTCCTCTAAAATAAAATTATGTGCTATACACTCAATATTTATATGACTACTATAATGTAGACATAAATCTGATAAAAAGAGGAGTACTTTTGAAGAAACTGCACTAACTGTCAATCCTTCTTATGGTGTTACTGCTCAATTAAACAGAAACAATAATGATAATCCAACTAATGAGGAGTCACATCACAGAGAACCAGTACAACTTGAACTACAAGAAGATATTGTTGAAACCAGAAACTTCATGAGTGAAGTAGAGAATCTGGAATATTATGCCACTATCTCTGAGTATTATTAACTTTATTGTTTTCCTTCAATTATCAATGTAATAATAACAGGACTTAAGTTTTATACTAAAAGACATTTTAAGCTAGATGTTGTGGTCCATCCCTTTTTCTTTCAATCATAATAATGATTATTTGTGAGTGAATAAAGTAAAGACACTTTTGGAGTTACTATAATTGGGATGTGTTTTTACCAAAGTCATTATCAGAAGTCATAACATCAAGGTAAACACGTATAGGTTATTAAACCCTATGCCAGCCGAATTGCGGGGACAAAACATACAGTATTATACCCCATCAGCTAAAATCAACAGTAGTGGCACCTAATTCAAGTTAGTCAGCAAGTTACTGGACAGTAAGTAGCTGGTTATCTAGCTAAAGACATACCTAAAAGATCTTGGTCAAGAAGCAGAGCAGAATCTCTCTCTGCTGAATCAGGAAGACTCTACAACATGCGACCATCTGGGCACTGCTACTATCCAGTAAGAGGGGGTCTACCAAAATCTGGCATCCGTCAGAACCAGTAAAGTCTCCCTCAGGCTGATATTCACCTTCCCTTTCATTATCTAAGTCTTCTAAACATTCATCCTCACAAATCATCTCTCTGTTCAAGGAGAGCCGCTACCTAAAGAGCAGTATACCTGGCAGCCATAACTTCAACAGCTAAAAACTCCTAGCACTCTTATAGCAACCTATACACTTTTAGCATTCATTCGAAAGCTCCGAGCGTGCTCTATTTAATGATCTCCGGTAAAGCGTTGTCAATTGAACTGGTAACGTTTTATTGAGAGTCAAAAGGACCCATCTCCGACAGGGTCAAAAAAGCCCCTAACGGCTGGCATAGGGTTAAACTAAGAAAAACTGCCATTTTATAACACTACCACGGTTAGATTGACTAAGTCTAATTCAATAGCATCGAGTTAATTGAAATCATTATAAAAGTTGTTACATAAACAGTGACATCATGAAACTCCAAACAATCAGATAGGGACACATACACAATATAACCAAAGAACTTCCTAAACTACTCAATGAAATGTTGAAATTCTACAGTTTAGTGGCACTATTGAGTGCTTTAGTACATTGTGTACTTCAAGTGCTAGCAAGTAAGTGTTCAACTTCTTTAATAATGATCATTGAAGGATATGTTTTTTAAGATTGTCCTTCAGTTGATGTCATAAGAAGAGTGAATACAACTAATGGAAGTTCTAGTATGTGGCTAAGAGATGATGGTTATGAAGGCTATCTGGAAATATGTACAAACAAAAATTCTGGCCCTCAGTGGATACCAGTGTGTGGAGGCGAACTATGGACTGACACAGAGGCTAGAGTAGCCTGTAACCAGTTAGGATATCCTAACACTACCACATTAGGTAAGTAACCTCATGCTATAACTATATGTTTAGCTATAGTTGAAGTTACACTCTTAAGTTTATCATTAGAACTAGTAAATTGTACTCTTAGAGAATTTCAATGTTTTTATTTTATTTGAAGCCAACACAGGAAGTCTATGTTCTGTACCTCCTGACACAATTACTAGAGGAATAGAAATACAAGGATGTGCAGGTACAGAGACAAATCTAAATGATTGCCAATCTTCAGAAGGTACTTGTTCTGAGTGGGCGGCAATTATCTGTACATGTGAGTAACTGCATTATAACTTCGCAGAAAATTAAACAAAGTCGTTAAATTACAGCTTTAGGGATGTGTCAAAGAGAAACTTGTTTTGACATTTCCTACTGCAGTCAGTCCTCCTCGTGCTCTAATTGTACAATACCACAAGGACTTAACTGTATATGTTATGGAGGTAAAGTTTACTCACATGAATTATTTCTATTATAGACTTAACATTATTCTTTCCACAGAATGTTGTCCTCCCTGTATGAATGGAGGAAGATGTGTCTACAATAATACCTGCCAGTGTCCTCCACACTGGACTGGAGAACACTGTGAACAAAGTCTGCTATCTACTTCCTATGCTAACACACACACAGACATTATTTTGCCAAGAAGTACTTCTACGTGTAATGTGACCTGTATGAATGGAGGAACATGTAGTGGTATTAATAGTTGCATATGTATGACAGGATATGATGGGCTACAATGTGAACATAAAAAAGGTATTATCAATAATTCATCCAGTGTTCATAGCTATGATATATAATGTACTCATTTAGGTGAATCTTCACTGCTAAACATCATCATTTCTGTCCTCACTTTTCTGCTCTTCCTCATTATACTTATTATTACTGTTATATTCTCTCTGCTATATCTGAAAGCATTCAAGAGAATAAAGAGGTAATGTATGTAAGCTTCAGTAAATAATATTATCTGAATCATACATGAATTATTATTATAACATGTAAGTTCAACTTTATTTATTTATTTGTTTACTGCTTCCACAGAACACTAAATAATGAAACAAGTGAAAGTTTGCCTCGTGTTGTTCCCACTCTATCTGAAGATACAACAAAGCCTATATCTGATACAATTTCAGGAAATTCCCAGAATAGTACTGATAATTTCCCAAACAAAGTCACAGGTCATATTATTCTAACGTCTCCTGGGGAAAATAAAAAAGAAACTGTGTTTATGTTACCAAACAACACTATATACACTGGGAACTATGACCTAGTAGGTCCTGTAGAAGAGGATCATACTTTAATAAACAATGGTAACGGTCCTGAATATGCAGAAGTCAATGATTGTCTTATAGAGAAGCCATTAGAGATGCCCTCCACTACACTCAGACCTGACTATCAGCCGCAGGAGTATTCAGAGCTCAATCATGCATATAAAGAGGAGCAAAAATGTCTCACTGTAGACAGGCACATGAAAGATGGTCAGCTACAACTGGGACACTACTCTAAATTTAATCGCAACATGTCCATTCCTACTCATTTCATCAGACGTCAACACCCGGGTGAAACATATTCCAGCCTAGAGACTTATCACTCTGACAGTGGATATCAAACTACTGAAAATAAGGATGTTATTTCAGACACTCAAATTGGAAGAATTGAAAACACACATTTTCAGAGTGATTCTGCTGTGGATAGTGACTGCAGTAACAGAAAGCAACATAACTAAGAAGAATCAGAGGCCATACATGATAGGGAATTCTTGAGTTCCAAAAATGGATTATTGGAATTAGATGGCAAAAGTTCCATGACTTATGATCATTGCACGTTAAAATATAACCCACAGTATAATTGTAATTAGAAAATATTCCAGCTGCAATAATATGTCCTGTAACTCTTACCACATGTCTACTTATTTCTTTCATTGCATATGATCTATTTTTAGAACACAATACTACATTTAGCACACACTTTTTGAATTCTGATGTTGTAACTTTATAAGTTGTACTAAACATTTATTCCAATAAACCTAAATCACTGAGAATATATCTGAGGATTAGCTGCAGTTCATTTGTATAAAAACAAGCAACAATACGCGAGTACGATAAAAGTGTTTGCAAGAGTGAACTAGTTAAACATAGTTACCCGTGACAGGAAACCATGCTTCTTACCTCGAAGATGAAGCTTTTCATTTATCTGAAGAGGTGTTATCATTCACTCATTCTGTCCCAACTTGCACATGTAATTGAAGTATATACTCACAAAAACATTTCTGTGTGAGTTAAGTATATATTCTCAAAACATTGACTTGTGCACAACATTAAAAATTACTTATTTAAAAATCAATAAGTGTTTCTTACTTGCAACACATTTCTGAATGATGCAGTGATGAGAATTTTATATAAAGTTAACTGCAGACACTCTCACTTTTGCTACCATCATTTTAGCACCTAACTAGAGATAAAGTCTGTTCATTTACAATTCTGCATCATAAGTGCTTTTCCATGACTGCCATGAACCAACCAATGAATGGATTTGGAAGAGGCTAAGCTGACAGCAAACTTTAGTTACAGTAAGACATATGGCAGGAAGTAATCCTCCTGGCAGGAAGTAGTCCTCCAGGCAGTAAGTAGTCCTCTAAGCCAGGAAGTGTAAATACTATAACTATAATTCGCCAAACATTTAATTGCTTAATATCAAGGAGTATCGTAAATGAACAATTCATTACCGTATAAATGTAATAAAGCTGGAGATAATACAAATACCTTAAGCCATGTTACTCCTAGACTTATGCCCACAACATAATCATCTTCAAATACATGCTGGTGAATTTGCACATGAAGTAGCAGTGTAAGAAGATAGCCCCCTCCCTCCTCCCCTTTCCTCTCTTTTCTTACACATCTGAGAAGCAGTTATTTGCACACAAAAAATCTTGCAACTCTTAACTTATATGATGATAGAATTGTATCACATAGTCATATCATATAGTTGAGCTAGACGTTCAAAATAAAGAAATAGATAAGTTTCTGACAATGTTGACATAAAAGAATGCTTCAATGACGTGTTTATATAATTATCAACAAAATCCCAAAAAAATCATAGTAAGAAGTCATCAAAGCACACACACACATGCACACACACACATACACAAACATGCACATACTCACACACACACACACACACATGCACAAATGTTCCCTATTCGTGCAATACTTTCTACCTCTCATTACATTAGCCAGGTCCCACCTCAGTTCAGTCGTAGATCAATAAAACTGAAAAATGATAAATGCAGTCAGTTAGTTAGCACCAGGTAATAATGATTAGCTAATGGCCTCTCTCTCAAAGAGCTATGAGAACTAGTGACGAATGAATGAATACTGTAAGGTCTGGTGACCAAGATTCAGCATAAAATTTGCTAAGTTGTTTGACAAATCTAATGTCAGTTGTTTCAGTCATTGTAATAATTATATATCCATAGTTTGAGCTACACCATTGTTTTGTTTCGGTTTTTTCTTTCTTAAAGCAACTTAATAGAACTAATAATAGTTCCATTTATTCATCACTAATTAGTATAACATTTAGCCCGTTATATCCCAGCCGCCCTTTTCTAATACTTTTTTTTGGCCTAAAGATTAACATTTTTTATTCACTGTTGCAATAGTTTGAAAAATATATTGTGAATGTTACAAAAGCCACTTGCAGCATAGTATCTCAGGTGGAAATGGTTACTAAGATCATTAAAAACAATCAGTATGTAGTAGCTTATCATTCCTAAACTTATTTAAAATGAAACCTTACCAATGCCTGTATTAATTTATATAGGTAATATTATTAACTATATAAATAATTACTGTTTTAGCCACAAGTAAAATAATTTGGACTAAATGACTTAAAATTCTTCTACGATTCAACTTTGTCCTTTTTTTCTACATAACAACTACCTATAAATTATATAGCAACCAAATAATACTGACAGGATCAACATTAGAGTGATATTTCTATTCAACTCTGTTTACAGTGACACTCATTGTTTTTTTATTCTAAAATACTACTACACTACAATTTCTCAGTAGTAAAAGCTACTTGTCACCACTCACAGGAATAGTATATAGCTAAGTGATAGTTTCTATATTGTGTCTGTAATTCATTAAGCACTTGCACTCATAAAGGATATGTAATGTACAAATTTCCTAGCATTTTTCCAGCATGTAAACTTAGATGTGCCAGAATATAGTAACCATCAATAACTAAATACATATAATTTAGCCCTTAAAATTCATTCCTTATAATGCACACCAACACAGACACACATTAAAGTATCTATCAGAACTACAGGATTAGAAGCACACATAATTCATAGCTGTGAGAACTAGTGACCAATGAATGAATACTGTAAGGTCTGGTGACCAAGATTCAGCATAAAATTTGCTAAGTGGTTTGACAAATCTAATGTCAGTTGTTTCAGTCATTGTAATAATTTTATATCCATAGTTCCAGCTCCACCATTGTTTTGTTTCGGTTTTCTCTTTCTTAAAGAAACTTAATAGAACTAATATAGTTTCATTTATTCATCTCTAATTAGTATAACATTTAGCCAGTTATATTCCAGCTGCCCTTTTCTAATACATTTTTTCCCTAAAGATTAACATTTTTTATTCACTGTTGCAATACTTTGAAAAAAATATTGCAAATGTTACAAATGCCACTTGCAGCATAGTATCTCAGGTGGAAATGGTTATTAAGATCATTAAAAACAAGCAGTATGTAGTAGCTTATCATTCCTAAACTTATTTAAAATAAAACCGTACCCATATAGATTCAAAATGTCTGTATTAATTTATATAGGTAATATTATTACCTATATAATTAAATACTGTTTTAGACACAAGTAAAATAATTTGGACAAAATGACTTGAAACTCTTCTATGGTTCAACTTTGTCCTTTTTTCTACATAACAACTACCTATAAATTATATAGCAACCAAATATACTGACAGGATCAAAATTAGAGTGATATTTCTATTCAACTCTGTTTACAGTGACACTCATTGTTTTTTATTCTAAAATACTACTAAACTACAATTTCTCAGTAGTAAATGCTACTTGTCACCACTCACAGGAATAGTATATAGCTAAGTGATAGTTTCTGTATTGTGTCTGTAATTCATTAAGCACCTGCACTCATAAAAAATATTCAATGTAAAAATAGCCTAGCATTTTTTCAGCATGTACACTTAGATGTGCCAGAATATAGTCACCATCAATAACAAAATACATATAATTTAGCCCTTAAAATTCATTTCAGCATTCATACACACCCTTATAATGTACACCAACACAGACACACATACATTAAAGTATCTATCAGCACTATACAAGATTAGAAGCACACATAATTCATAGCTTACCAATTTATTCAAAATGAAGTAATTTAAAAAAGGCGTAAAATCCAAAGGGCCAGCAAAACAAAAAAGTTTAACTATGCAAATATTATTTCAACTTTAGCAAACACTAATATGACAGCGCACAACATCTGTCAGTAGCTAGCTGTATTGTCTTTACTTTTGTATCCATTTGTTAGTGTCGATAGTATCATGTGCAGTTGAGTTGGAATGCTACCACTAGCCAATTGTGTCTCAAAGTTTTCCAAATGACACATGGTAACTACTACATTGCCAAAGTTTCTTAAACATTACAGGTATATACTCTTCCCAATATTGGTACTACTACTACTTATTAGAGTTGCACACTTGAAAAGACTATTATAAACAACTCCATCAAAGTCATTTCAATTCACAGAAGTGATGCAACATTGTACCAAGTGATACCACACTGTACCACCTGACCACCTGGTACCACATGTACTATGAAAGTAAACTTCATAAACAGTTAGTAGGATTCACTTTTGGCTTAAATGTTAAAAATATTGGCTATAGCTAAATACAGAGATGCAATGATGTAGTTAAATTGTGGGCGTTGTTGACATTATAATCATTAGATATGCAAGACCAATTACTGTAGCAGAAAAGTGTGTTACAACAAAGAGTACAGAGAGTTAAGTCTCATGTTACAACAATTAAATCTGTGGGGTTTGCTTGTTGTTGCAGTTGCTTATGTTAAAATTATTCAGAAAACCAATTTTGGAATGTTTCGTTTGTTTTTAGTCTCTTGGTAGCAGTATTTCATGGAACCCAACATGTTACAGAGCTGCCAGCAGCCACTGCTTCCCTCCCTACTTGATCCACCTGCAGTTAATACCTTCCCGATTCCTTATTTGTTTTGGGGAGTGTATATTTGCAACATCCTCAAACCCACCCTCTACTATACAATCCCTTCAAGATACCCAAGTAGGACCTGGCCTTTGCTACACAATGCATGTAGCTGGAAGAGAAGTGCAATGACCCTTGCGCTATCACACTTCAAGGAGTGGACGTGTTTGCATTATAGAAATCTCAGTATCTATTTATACACCCTTACTAATAGATAATTATCAATAATACTTATGCTACTCATATGACCACAAGCAGATTTCATGTTTGCATTTGAATCCCAGTTTCTATTTATATATACCTCCATATTGTTAGGTAATCACCAAATACTAATGCTACACATAAGACTACAAGTAAATGTCATGTAGGCATTTTAGAAAACCCAGTATCTTAACACATCCATATCATCAGGTAATCACCAACAACATGTTACAGAGCACTCCATATGACTCTACATGAAGGCTGGTTAAATTAATGTCTGTTATAGCTATCTAGTGTTGTTTTAGTGAATTTGAATTAATTTAGTACTTGTTGTTTTTTCATAATGACTTGAAATTTTTAGTGATAGTTTTTAAACCAAGTATATTTTTTAATGATAAGTTGCTATTTGTGTTATTTTAGGGTGGACAAAATTCAGTTCTAATACCCTATACGAAACTGCATGTTTCGTAACCACTATGCTATAATAGTGAGACTTCACATTTAGTGTTTTAGTTGTTACTAACAACTTGATATAATCACTACAGCTGTAAGTTTGCCAGTAATCCTTCCCTATAGGTCAGTGTCTTTGGGGGAATTGCATAGGGGCACGGATGCTTCTGCCTAACTATTCTCCCCAGGAAGTTGTATTCACTGGTGTGGCTGTTCTGCACAGGTTTTTCTAAAGATATATTATTGTAAGTTCTTAATACAAAAGACAAGCACAAGAAACAGGGACTTTGACAGAACTGACAAAAATTGACATGTATAGTGGTAATATAATAACAACTTACATGATGCAATAAGCACATGATACACCACACACTATTCAATCAATTAACAATAACACACCAAGGACTATTCAACAATTATTAACAGGACCACACTTGAATGAATAAACAATACTACTGACAAGTCTATTAGTCTTCACTTCTTCTCCTCAACAAGAAAATTACCAACTTTTATCCTTGCCTAACTTCTGTCTACATAAGGTCTTACTGCATCCTGTGCAAGTCCAAAAACGTTCAGTTTTGTGATATCTAATACAGTTTTTATTCATAGTAATGATATGTCTAGTTCCAACTATAACCTATTGCTCACACCTTTCATAATTACAGTATCTAACAAAGAAGCTTGCGTGTATTGTACGCACATTTAATGTTGTGTGCAGTATCCATCATATATTAATTTGCCTATTTTAGTCCCAAAGGTATTCTGTGAAAAGCAAGAAGGTAATAGACATAAATTCCTGCTCTCATGATTCAAAAAAGTTTGTAGAGGATTAAATGTCCACCACCAAAGCATTAAATTAATAAACTCTTTAAGCTGGATGTTGTGGTACATCCCTTTTCTGTCCATCATAGAATGATTGTTTGTGAGTGAGAAAAGTAAAGACAATTTTGGAGTTACTACAATTAGATTGTGTGTTTCATAGGAGGGGCTGTCTGGACATTATGGGAAAGGCATATGTGTCCTGCCACCCCCCCCCCCCCCCCCCCCCCCCGTCCCACAAAAAAAGCAATTTTTGTTTCTACAGTGCAAGTGCATGTTTGTGTGAGTAATTGTATCATGTTACTGGCCAATTTTTGATTGGTCATTCTGATAAGGTTGCATTGGGTGTATCACATGTGTTATTGAAGGAGAGAGTTAATTGCAGTCATTATATCATTCAGGAGGATAGAACATTCCTCATAATTGTCATAACAGTAAACACTTATTACACGTTTGGGAAATCTAAATGGGTAACTACTTAGATAGCAATCTTGACCGAAGGTAGCGGAAATAACACCTTCTTGTTCAGTCAGGGGAAAATACCCAGCAGCAGGAAAGTTGTTGCAAGATCTTGGGAGTAGCAAGGGAGTTTATATTCTAGAGTAGGTCACACAGATATGCCACTACTAGCTTTTGTATCTTTAACTCAAAAGTGGTCAAACATTATAAGCATATACTGCTACATGGAAAAAGTTATTTGAGATAATTGGTTAAAAATTAGATTAAAACAAGTTTACTCTAACTTTATATTTTGAGCTGAATTGTTTGTCAAGTAATTTATTTTAAGTGCACGAGCAATCATTCACACAGATAAGAACTTTCAACGTGTCCACTTTCTAGTAAAAAAAGTCTATTGGTTAAAAGGTTTGTTTCAGAATAAATGGTATTGAAGTAAATTAAGAACTGTATTCTTTACTGCACAGCATACACAAAATTCACAAAAATCTACTGTGAGGAAAAGTATTATACTTTGTTTGAATGAATATTTCTAGCAGTACTAGTAATTTAGCTAATAGAAGCTTACAATGTCAGATAGATGTATCTCATGTGCATAATATAGATCTTGATTGGATTGTTCTCAAAAAATATTTCTGAAGAATTGGATAAAAATATGAAATCAAGGTCTTCCTTGAGAGTGAATAAGTCAAAGAGGTCCTAGAAAAACTGAAAATGTTTACTGTCACTGGAATTATTGTTATGTGCTTAGTATAGCGTTGGCAGGAATTAGACAGTACTATATATATTGTATTTTAGCTGCAGCTTCTTCTGTTAAAATCTAGCACCACAGGAATGGAAAAAAAGCACTTATCCAAAATTTGTTTATAACTATTTATATAGATAATTGATGATTTGATACTTCAGATGAGAATTTTGATGGACTTTCAGTTTATTAACAACCAGAAAGGGGCAAACAGGTAATATAAATAAAACCAAAGAACTTCCTAATCTACTCATTGAAATGTTGAAATTCTACAGTTTAGTGGCACTATTGAGTGCTTTAGTACATTGTGTACTTCAAGTGCTAGCAAGTAAGAGTTCAACTTTTTTAATAATGATCATTGAAGAATATGTTTTTAAAGATTGTCCTTCACATGGTGTCATAAGAAGAGTGAATACAACTAATGGAATTTCTAGTATGTGGCTAGGAGATGATGGTTATGAAGGCTATCTGGAAAAATGTACAAACACCAATACTGGCACTCAGTGGATGCCAGTGTGTGGAGGAGAACTATGGATAGACACAGAGGCTAGAGTAGCCTGCAACCAGTTAGGATATCCTAACACTACAACATTAGGTAAGTAACCTCAGGCTATAACTATATATTTAGCTATAGTTGAAGTTACACTCTTAAGTTTATCATTAGAACTAGTAAATTGTACTCTTAGAGAATTTCAATGTTTGTATTTTATTTGAAGCCAACACAGGAGGTCTTAGTTCAGTACCTCCTGACACAATTACTAGAGGAATAGAAATACGTGGATGTGCAGGTACAGAGACAAAGCTAAATGATTGCCAATCTTCAGAAAGTACTTGCTCTGAGTGGGCTGGGATTATCTGTACATGTGAGTTACTGTATTATAACTGTGCATTAGTATTAATTGTAAGCTATAAATTGCAGCTTCAGTGATGTGTCAAAGAGAAATTTGTTCTGACACTTCCTTCTGCAATCCATCCTCCTCATTGTGAACAAAGTCTGTTATCTACTACCTATACTAACACACATACAAACAGAACTTCATATATTATCAATAGCACTACCACTCCTGTGACCGGTCCAAATGAAGGAATATGTATTAGTTGTGGTAATTATTCAAGCATAAGAATAATGTAAAATGGACAAAATTGTTTTAACAGGTAGAATTTCATAACCTCCCATTAGAGTTCATTCGTTGTATATTTCAGGTGCAGAGTATGAGAATTTCACTCTCTACATCATCATTGCTGTTCTTTCTACTCTATTGATTTTCAGTTGTCTCATTATAATAATATTAATAGCTCTTTTCAATAGAAAAGCAAACGATTTAAGGTCAGTGGGATATTATGAAATCAAATTTAATCTTGCCATTATTTTCAGCTACATCAACACTAACTGTAAATTTTGAAATTATTTGCTTCTATTGAATGTACATAGCATCAAACTTTTAGTCTTCAGGGAACCGTGTGTTTTGTATGCCTAGAAATCCTTTAAATGGTTTTATAAGTCTAAAATGAGTTGCCTTTAAATTTATTCACTGAAAATGATTTACCTATTACCAATTTATTCAGCTATTAAATATCTATCAAGTTATTAAATCATGGCATACTGCATATAGTTTTGTTAAATGCAACTGTTGATAAGTCTATATTCCCAATCATATTGAATTCATTTTCATTTTGGAAATTTAAAGAGATAACTAAATACAAACAAACTCAATCTTTAATTCATTTTCTGATTCGATTTACCTAGTATAAGGTCATCTAAAATAAAAATTGTGTTCTACGCTCGCCATTTATATGACTATTATAATATAGACATCAATCTGATAAAAAGAGGAGTACTTTTGAAGAAGCTGCACTAACTGTCAATCCTTCTTATGGTGTTCATACTCAACTAAAAAGAAACAATAATGATAATCCAACTAATGCGGAGTCACATCACAGAGAACAAGTACCACTGGAACTACCAGAAGAAATGGTTGAAACCAGAAACTTGAATGCAGCAGAGAATCTTGAATATTACGCCACTATCTCTGAGTGTTAACTTTATTGTTATCTTTCTTATTTTCACTATTGCTATATAACGGGATTTATTTTATTAAATAAAGACACTTTAAGCTAGATGTTGTAGTCCATCTCGTTTTCTTTAATCATAGAATGATTGTTTGTGAGTGAGTAAAATAAAGATGTTACAGGACATATTTTATTGCAGCTGGAATATTTTCTAATTACAATTGTAATGTGCGTTATACTTTAACGTGCTATGGTCATAATTCATGGAACTTTTGCAATCTAATTCCGATAATCCATTTTTTGAACTTAAGAATTCCCTATCACGCAAGGTCTCAGATCCTTCTTTGGTATGTTGCTTTCTGTTACTGCAGTCATTATCCACAGCAGAATCACTCTGAAAGTGTTCAATCCCAATTCTTGCCCTTTCAATGTCTGAAATAACATCTTTACTTTCAGTAGTTTGATGTCCACTGTCAGAGTGATAAGTCTCTAGGCTGGAGTATGTTTCACCCGGGTGTTGACGTCTGATGGAATGAGTATGAACAGACATGTTGTGATTAAATTTAGAGTAGTGTCCCAGTTGTGATTGACCATCTTTCATGTGCCTGGTCTAAAGTGAGACATTTTTGCTCCTTTTTAAAGGCATGATTGAGCTCTGAATACTCCTGTGGCTGATAGTCAGGTCTGAGTGTAATGGAGGGTTTCTTAATGGCTTCTCTATAAAACAATCATTAACTTCTGCATATTCTGGACAGTTACCATTGTATATTAAAGTATTATAATCCTCTTCTGCAGGACCTACTAGGTCATAGTTCCCAGTGTATATATGGTTGTTTGGTATAATAAAAACAGTTTCATTTTTTATTTTCCCCAGGAGATGTTGGAGTAATAGGAACTGTGACTTGTGGGAATAGCTTGAAGTTGTACCAGATATGGGCTTTGTCCTATCTTCAGATAGAGTGGGAAGCACACAAGGCAAACTTTCACTTGTTCTATTATTTCGTGTTCTGTGGAAGCAGTAAACAAATAAATAAATAAAGTTGATCTTACATGTTGCAATAATAATTCATGTATGATTCAGGTAATATTATTAACTGAAGCTTACATACTTTACCTCTTTTTTCTCTTGAATGCTTTCAGATATAGCAGAGAGAATATAACAGTAATAATAAGCATAATGAGGAAGAGCAGAAAAGATGTAATTTTAAGACTGTTATATTTTCTGCTTAGTTATATTACAGTAACTCACATGTACAGGTAATTCCAGCCCACAAGCTGCAACTTCCTTCTGAAGATTGGCAACTACTTAACTTTGTCTCTGTACCTGCACATCGTCCTATTTCTATTCCACAGATATTGCTACATTAAAATGATGCAATGCCATGGTTTTTTTCCATGATATATAGCTATACTGCAAACACAGAGAAAAATCAAGTTGTATGGATACTACAAACATTGCTGATTAGAAAGAAAAAAGAAAAAGAAAAATGAACTCTTTGGTGATATGTCTTATTGCTAGATGAATTCAGACAGTCATTTTAGATTATTTGAATATATGCAAAGTTTGGTAGCTGATATAGGTGTAAGTTGTCATATTGATACCTTTTTATTGCAATCACATTCAAAATTTCCTTTAGAGGATCAAGTGTACTAGCTGACAATAATTTGGAAGGACCATTGGGGTCCCTGACCTCCCCCCCCCCCCCCCCCCCCCCCCCCCCCCCCCCCACATCCTACTCTGTTGGATAGAGAGATAGAAATAGAGAGAGTGAGAGAGAGGGAAAGGGAGGGATGGATTGAATTATAGCCTAAGTTTTGTAATCGTGTGGTTATTGATGGTCAAATAACATCATAATTTGAATAATTGGTTTAAAGCAATATTGGTCAACAGAAGCAGAACTTTTCACAACCCAACATACTGAAAGTTCATCAAAATCCTTATCTGAAGAAACAAATTATCAAGTTATTATAACAATGGACAAGTGCTTTCTTTTTTATTCCTGTGAGTAAGCTCATGTGTTAGAGTTTGACCTTGTGTTAGACTTTAACAGAAGAAACTGCAGTTAAAGTACTATTACTGTCTTATTTCTGCCTTTGCTGTACCAAGTGGTATTAAAACTACAATAGCAATTACTTAGCTTAAGCACACAAAAATAATTCCAGTAACAGAAAAAATAAATTCAGTTTTTCTAGGACCTCTAGGACTTATTCACTCTCAAGGAAGGACTTGATTTCATATTTTTATCCTGTTCTTCAGAAATATTGTTGGAGAACAACCCAATCAAGATAATATCATGCACATGAGGTACGTCTTACTGACATTGTAAATTTATGTCCAGTACAGCTGGAAAGATTCATTTAAACAAAGCAAAATATTTTTCCTCAAAGTAGATTTTAGTGAACTTTGAGTTTGTTGCAGCAAAAAATATAGCTCGTAATTTACTTCAATACGCATATTTTTTTCTCGATCAAACCTTCTAACTACCAGACTAGCTTTTTAGACAAGAATGTGGACAAGCTGAAGGTTCTTATCTGTACGAGTGATGGCTTGTTCACTTAAAAATATTACTTGAAAAAAAAAATTCCCCTAAAAATATAAAGTGAAAGAAATCAGCTACCAATACTTTGCATTTATTCAATCAAATAATCTAAAATAACCGTCTGAATTCATCTAGCAAGAAGAAAAAAGCATAGAAACATATCATCTTATAACACATTTGTGCTATACAACCTTCAATTTTCTCTCTCCAATCAGCAATGTGTGTAATATGACATGCAACTTTGTTTGTTTTTTCTTTAATTAAAAATGTTTGCAGTATAGCTATATATTATGGAAATACCACTGTGACACTGCCATCATTTTAATGTAGGATATGTCGAAGAATACATATCTCACAGTTTGCTCTTAACACTGGTTGCCAAAAGCTTTTATATTCATACTCTACCGTCTATTTTAAATATAGTGGAACGTCCATTTTATCCAAACTAATTAGGTATTGGAGTCTTCGTGCAATATATATATATATATTATATATATAAATATAATTATATATATATATATATTATATATATAAATATAATTATATATATACATATATACATACATGATCACATCAATTATGGTTTTAGCTTAATAAAACTTATCCCGTATGACCGCTTACCATAGTCCTCATCAGGAGTCAAAACAATAATGTAAATATTAACAAAAACAATATATTTGTTATAATATTAAATTGAGTCAATTAATTTGACTAAGTCTAATTCTATAACATCAAATTTAATTGATATCGTTATATAAGTTGAGTTACATAAACAGTGACATCATGAAACTCCAAGCAATCAGATAGGGGCACATACACAATATAAACAAAGAATTTCCTAAACTACTCGCTGAAATGTTGAAATTCTACAGTTTAGGCATTATTGAGTGCTTTACATTGTGTACTTCAAGTGCTAGCAAGTAAGTGTCCAACTTCTTTAATAATAATCATTGAAGGATATGTTTTTAAAGATTGTCCTTCAGTTGATGTCATAAGAAGAGTGAATACAACTAATGAAAGTTCCAGTATGTGGCTAGGAGATGATGGTTATGAAGGCTATCTGGAAATATGTACATACACAAATCCTGGCCTTCAGTGGATGCCAGTGTGTGGAGGAGGACTATAGACTGACATTATAGTATCCTGTAACCAGTTAGGATATACTTATACTACTACATTAGGTAAGTAACCTCAAGTAATTAGCTACTGTATGTGCAGATATAACTGAAGTTACATTCTTAAGTTTATCAGAAGAACTAGTCAATTGTGCTCCTAAAAATTCAGTATTTGTATTTTATTCCAAGTCAT
>WLWD01002310.1_pt1 | contig 34500 bp, 9 predicted proteins | sample 6712731 | NCBI WGS metagenome assembly WLWD01 (sample SAMN12718690, study PRJNA576275) | sponge metagenome | isolation source: marine sponge | host: Mycale hentscheli | place: New Zealand: South Island, Marlborough, Capsize Point | collected 2014-11-01 | reverse complement strand
AGTGTTTGTTCGTACTACTAGTGTTTGTTCGTAGTAGTGTTTGTTCGTAGTAGTGTTTGTTCGTAGTAGTGTTTGTTCGTAGTACATGTGTTCCAATGAATGTTTGTTCGTTCTAGTGTTTGTTCGTACTAGTGTTTGTTCGTACTAGTGTTTGTTCGTACTAGTGTTTGTTCGTACTAGTGTTTGTTCGTACTAGTGTTTGTTCGTAGTAGTGTTTGTTCGTTCTAGTGTTTGTTCGTACTAGTGTTTGTTCGTACTAGTGTTTGTTCGTACTAGTGTTTGTTCGTACTAGTGTTTGTTCGTAGTAGTGTTTGTTCGTACTAGTGTTTGTTCGTAGTAGTGTTTGTTCGTTATAGTGTTTGTTCGTTCTAGTGTTTGTTCGTACTAGTTTTTGTTCGTACTAGTGTTTGTTCGTACTAGTGTTTGTTCGTAGTAGTGTTTGTTGGTTCTAGTGTTTGTTCGTACTAGTGTTTGTTCGTACTAGTGTTTGTTCGTAGTAGTGTTTGTTGGTACTAGTGTTTGTTCGTACTAGTGTTTGTTCGTAGTAGTGTTTGTTCGTACTAGTGTTTGTTAGTATTAGTGTTTGTTCGTAGTAGTGTTTGTTCGTACTAGTGTTTGTTCGTACTAGTGTTTGTTCGTAGTAGTGTTTGTTCGTACTAGTGTTTGTTCGTAGTAGTGTTTGTTCGTACTAGTGTTTGTTCGTAGTAGTGTTTGTTCGTACTAGTGTTTGTTCGTACTAGTGTTTGTTCGTTCTAGTGTTTGTTCGTAGTAGTGTTTGTTCGTACTAGTGTTTGTTCGTACTAGTGTTTGTTCGTTCTAGTGTTTGTTCGTACTAGTGTTTGTTCGTAGTAGTGTTAGTTCGTAATAGCTTTCTGCATTATTACTCCTTTTTCCCCGTTTCTTCTCTTTCGTGTTTTTCTAGGCAATGAATGCCCGGGATCAGCCTGTTATATTGGGGTTCTTGCTGCTATACAAGGATATTCTAGCTTGAATCTTGATACTGTTGGCATAGTAGCTACAGGTAAGTTGCAATTGTCTGTATCATGACGTAATTAGGATTAGTTAATAAGAACTTTAATAAACAATTAGTTGGCTCTACTTTTTCGGCTTCTTTTGGGTTGGGGTGAGGATGGTGGAGAGGGAGAAGGAGATGTGGATGGTAAAAGTGTGGAGTCATGGTTGTGAGGTGTCGTGAGTATGAGGTGGAGGACAGACACTGTCTTTACATGCATCCGGGACAAAGTCCCGGATTTTATCATGCAGGTACTTCTGCCTCTCCTGTGGCAGTCCTGGTGGCTCAATCACTTCGGGTAGCTGTTCGGGACGGGGCTTCCAGTCTTGGTGGTTCAGAATAAGCTTTCTATTTATGCAAATAATGAGTCCTGTATCTTTTATGTGTACATACTTATAAATACACCTTATGTCTGCCCCACCCTTATGTTGTAGCACCTCACTCTGCATCCAGGTGTGATCCATGTGGTGTGACTTGCTGTAACTGGTGGGATAAGACAATCTCTGCTGGCATGTGAGTTGAAAGATCAGTAGTCATATTCATCTCTAATGACAAACTAAAAACTGTGTAGATATAGATGTGTTCAGCAAACTTGGGCACATGTAGGTATGGGTGTGGCTACGTAGGTGAAATAATATTATATGTGTGTGTGTATAATGTATACAAGATATCCAATAAAAGTTAAAAATGTTTATAATTAGTGACAAAACTCCAAAAATTATAGACCATAGGTTGCACAGAGTGCATATAGTGTGCATTAAATGGAAATTTTCAATTAGCCAATAGAGTATAATTACTTGGAACATTGCTAACTTGTCTTTGTACTAAGTCATAATACTATAATAGTAAACAAATAGGTAGCGAGTGATATCAGTGAAGCCAATAATTAGTGGGGGATCCAATAATATTTAAGTGCTGTACTGTATTCTCAGGAAATGCTAGAAAAGCCTTCACTTACCATAGAAAGTGTCTAGTACTTGCTACGTGTATTGCATTTGGACTCATAGCTGAATAGTTGTTGTTGTTTTTAAGCACCACAAGCCATATTTTATTCTCATTGCCCTTCCTGAATTATTTTTTCCCATCTTAGATTCCTTTTCTGTGTGCAGCCCAGTGTAAGTATGTATGTGTGTATGTATGTATGTAAGTATGTAAGGAAGCCAGTGAGCCAACAGTGAGGTGTTGCAAGATATCCAAACATGCCACAGATCTTTTAGAAGCAAGCTAGGTCTTGTGGTGCATGGATAGCCAGAGAACTGTGGATCACCACCAGGCAGAGTCATTTTGATTTGTTGCTCACTTGTGTGCCTGTGTGACCTGTTATGGCAAGCAGGAAGATAGGACAGGACAGGTACATAAGTATGTATATACATTGGTCTCCTTCATTCCCTCTCTGTGGTGTACATTAACCCTCTCGTTCCTGAATTGTTTTGACGCGCGCGGAAAAATCTAATTTTCTACCGCGGAATAGAGCATTGCCGTTTTATTTTTTTAACTCGATGCTGGCTGGGAAAACCCCATAGCAACCATATATCACTAAATAGAGCAAGAGTTTGGATTTCCCCTCATTTTTTGATTGAGAAAATTGAATAATATTTAAGCCATCTACTAATACTTCAAAAAAAAATTTTCCCCCCCCCCAAAAAATCCACTTTTCCCATCAATAAAAAAATAAAATAAAATAGAAATAATATTGTTTGATGCATTATATACCAATATTATATTAGTTCAACAATAAAATATGTTGTTTGTTGTGTGTGGTGCTGATTGTGATCATGTAGGAGACATCTATGAGTGTCCACAAGGAACGTATGCCATCGGACGTCGAGCTCCACTACAAAACAATTTCATATACACAAAAACACAAACAACAAAGATATTTGTAATACAAACAACAAATTATTCATGATCCTATATAATTGCAACTTTATGATGTATTGTATGCGGTTTCATACAGGATTTTTGTTTGGGGTGGGGCTCCGAGTGTACTTCGCCACACCCATTTTTTGGAACCTACACTACTTTGATGCACATCTTTGCATACGAGTCTATACTTCACACTGATAATCAGTGTTCGGTCCTATGCACTAAATGGCTCAGTCATGATAGGAACATAATGGAATACAATATCAGACTAAAAATAAATGCTTCCTAAATGTTCATTTCTATTCAACTCCCAAAATTCTAGGGGGGAACACAGCCATGCCTCCCACTGTATGAACCCTGGTATGTATACTCTACACTGTACATGAGAGAAACATGTATTGATAAAGTGTACTTTGAAAATGAAAAGCAGTACAAGCACACACGTGGAATTCAACTTACCCGGCATGGATGGTGTCACAGACTGAACGATCCCTCCCATAGGATCCGGAACCTCCATACAATACCAAAAAAACACAAGACAACAATGACATTTGTAACATAACAGCTGGCCTCGCTGAATTGAGCCCCCCCTCCCCCGTCATTACTTTTCACTGACATTCTTGTACCATAACCCCCCCTCCCCCCGTCATTACTTTTCACTGACATTCTTGTACCATAACCCCCCCCCTCCCCCGTCATTACTTTTCACTGACATTCTTGTACCATAACCCCCCCCCCCCCCTCCCCCCCCCAGCCCTAGCTGGACACCCAAATATCAGTAAGTTGAAAAAATGAAATTCAACTTACCAGGCATGGATGATGTCACAGACCGAAAAAGACCACCGAGTTTGTTCTCTCTCAGGTTGGATCCGGAAACGCCACATACTGTTTGTTCATGGTTGCTCTCTCTCTCTTTCCACAAATGCACGCACACGCATACACGCACACACACACACACACAAGAAAAAAGAAGCTACAGGTGAATACAGATCATAAAAATAAATGTATATTTTATTATACATAAATTGACTGGTGTACACACACACACACACACATGAAATTCAACTTACATGGGCATAGTAGTCACGATCCAAAAAGATCCAGAGTTCCCTCCCAGGTTGTATACGGAAGCGCCACATACTGTTTGTCCACGGATGCTCTCTCTCATTCCACAAATGCACACACACACACACATACACACACACACTAGAAAAAAGAAGATACAGGTGAATACAGATCATAAAAATAAATGTATAATATAAATTGACTGGTGTACACACACACACATACATGAAATTCAACTTACATGGGCATAGTAGCCCCGATTGGAAAAGACCCCCCCCACCCCCCCCCCCCCGAGTTCGTTCCCTCCCCGGTTAGATCTGGAAGCGCCAGAATAACATTTCAACTCCACGCACACACATATACATCGAGTGTGCAGCTCCACCTCCACTACAACACCACAAAAACACAGACAACGACAACGACAATAACAATACATATTACTTTTGGGATGTTCAGGGAGGGGGAGGGGGGAGAGCAGCCATAAATATCAAAGTTTGTGGTCCTTTACACAAAAGATTATGGAATATCAATGAGTGTGTTGTCATCTTTCTTCCACTCTCCCCCTACCTCATCCACCAGACTCTTGTTTTTCAATTCCCGCCTTCTCCGACCGCGAGGACGTCCAGAACTCGGAGCAGGAGGAGCCACTTCCTCTTCTTCATCACTGGAACCTGCTGCCTATTCGTGTTTCATCATTGGAAGACTCAGGTCCGTATCCTCTCCTTCATCACTGGAAGACTCTGCTCCTGTCCCCTCATCTGCGTAATCTGGGTCGGTGACTGCATTCACATCTGGTCCTAGTAGTATATGTGGTAAAAACTTTTTTAATTTTTTTGAAAATTTGAATTTGTTCAAAAAACCACAAGCCACTTTCAAATCTCAAAACTCAATGAAATATATATATATATTATAGCTAAACAGCTTACTCTATCTCAATATAGCTATAAATAAGTCCTTTCCACAACAGAAGCTTGCTATTTTTCAAGAGAAAGACAAGAGAAAGACAAGCTTACCTCATCATCTTCTTGACTCCCATTTTCAGTATCAGAGTTGACGGGGTCTGGTCCACCAACCCTGATACAGGGCCTCCTATAGCCCTAGATGTAGTCTCCCTTCTCTCCGCTTGATCCTGAGTCGCTAGAGTCAACATCAAGCAAGTCTAAAACTTGCACCGCATTGTAACTTCTAGACGCCATCTTCCAAAAAATGACTTTGAAAAAATTTTTTTTTGCATAGTTACCGAGGTCACACGACACGCTCACTTTTTTCCTATGATGTAATAAGCATTACCTAAGACTGTACGTAATAGGGAGGTCCCCAGTTGAACTGGCGATTTTATAAAAAATGGAGAAGACAGTAAGTCAAACCGCAAAGTCTTGGTCGGCAAAGAAGCGGTTGTTTCAATGTGTTATGGAAGGCTACTGAGCTCAAGCAATTTTTTGCTGCTTCTACAAAGCTCTGGAGATGACTGGATCCATAAATGAAGATGCTGTGAAGACGGTAACTTTTTTTAAAATTCGACGGAGAACCGATGTTTTTTTTTTTTGCCGAGGAAGAAATAAACGCAACTGCTGTGAGGTACTGTCGAAGCAGTCCTGGCTGGAAGCTATTTTAGATGCTTCTCCAATGCATTGGGCACCTGTGTATGCAATCTGAAGGTTCTAGCTATAAAGTAACTATTTTTAAAAATTCGGAGAAGTCAATCGGTCTTAACCCGCTTTAAAGCGGGATCCGGAACGAAAGGGTTAAGCTTATCTGAATCCTGAATATATGCACAGGGTTTCAAGGGTTCCCACTCCCCCGAGCGAAATTTCTCCCACCTCAAAGAATTGCCAATTTAATAGCTTAAATCGGCTGCATTAACAAACAAGTGTCAATTGCGGTAACAGTTTAGATGATCCTGTGATTTATTCTGTTGAGATTTTTCTCAATATTTCTTACATAATATCCTTTGAAACTTTCAGAGGCAATTCTCATTAGTCATGCCAAGTTCTGTTCTGGTTGGCGGTTTCGTGATCTAGTAATTTTACCATGATATTCCTAGCGTATATAATATGTGACCAATTAGATCATTATTTCAGTTTTCCACTGCACAGTTTTCACACTTTCTTTTGTAGTGAAAAATGACTCCACTTTAGTATTAGTATGAGTAATAGCACAGTAACCATGCTATTGATCCCTAATAGCACAGTAACCGTGCTATCCCTAATAGCACTGGTTGCCCATGCTATCACTCGCTAAATAATAGGCCAGCTTTTTTTCTTTTCTTTTCTTTTCTTTTTTTTTAATCATTAACCCTCAGTGCACATGTGCGAGAGGGTTATAGTAGTTGTCCTGTTTGTCTGTCATTCTCTGGTTTTGGAGATTACTGACAATTAACCCTTGATTTTTGTATGAACTTACTCAGAACGACGATTTAAGACCTTTTATTGTGCTACTTTTTTAATTTTTGGCTAATTCTTGAGAAAACACTAAGCTTAGTTCAATGTAGGTACCAGCTTTGTGGATAACTCCCCCTATTAGAATGTTGTAATCTACCAGACCCCTTTCTTCCTCCCCGCCCACCAATTTAGGGGAAGAAAAGGGTCGACGATGCCAGATAAGTGGGACAGTGAAACACAGTGGGAGAGGTTGAAGAATGATATTTAACATAGGGTGGAGTGTTCATAGAGCAGAGCTTCCAACATTACTGATTCATCTATGTGTTTACAAAAAATAACTGATTCAAATGATTGGAAATTTAGTGGTAATGACAAAGTATAAGACCTCCTTAGAATTTCACTCCATAATATATGCTGACGAAGGTATACAATTTTAGAGCTGTACGAATAATGTATAAGTTATCAGTTTTTCATCAGTATTGGTTGTTGATCTCTTGGTCGTGCCGATAGAATTAACCGACAAAAAGAAATTTTGTACACATCATGTTACTGCTGACAATAATTGAGTTCTTCTAGTGCTTAAACATTGGACAATGAAAATAACTACGGTTTTTGAAGAGGTATCCATACTGTGCTGCTGCCGCTAAAGCACGAGAAGAAGTTTTTTTGTTTATAGTTCCAGTGTTAAGCACTCTGCTGCAGTACACATCACTAAGTAATTCTTGACATACAAGCCACCTAGCCCTTGAAAGAGAGGAAGTTAAATACACCTAAGGAAACGACGTTACTAAAATTTATTCATCAATAATTCCTGTAACATAATCTTTCCCATTATGTAACCAAGTGAATAAAAATGTAATCAAAACAGCTGTTGGTTATTGGTATTGGCCTTGATTCTATATAGAATATTTGTATTTTGGTTGAATCCCCTATCGGCACACTACAAAATTTGTTAAACTAGCCTGCTACGAAGTATCTGTTTTACAGAGTGTAATAATGCATATCACAAACAGTAATCTACAGATCTTGAGTTTAAATAACTTATTGTTATGCTAATTTTACTTGTGACTCTTTGTATATAGGACTGTGTAGTACAGTAGGAGGTGAAAACGCTCAGTGTTCCTCTGCAGCAAATAGTGTGCTGATTATAAGCTTGGACTTCATAAGAGGTGAGGAAGCTGCACTAAGAAAGAGGTTTTTTGAAATTATCTTGTATTTTTTTTTATTAAAGTATGCTATGTACATACTCTAGTGGCTAATTGATAATTCCATTTAATGCACACTTAGACAATCTGAAATATAGGGTACAACTTAAGAGTCTGAAAAAATTGGACTCTTGTATCTTGTGTATAAGTGGACACATAAACACACATACATATGCATATGCACACACATCCTGTGAAGCTGCCCATCCAAGTAGAATTATAGCAATATCCTAGAACAAAGACTTGTCAAAAACTATCACTGTGAACGAGCCTGAAACTACACTATCGTTAAGGGTGGCCTAGCTATTCATCGCGAAATGTATAAAAATAATCTTAGACATTAACTACTGTCAAGCTTTTCTTTGTGACTATAAATCAAGTCCTGGATACACCTTCATTACATGAATAATAAACCCACTCTGCTTGAACCTAATCTCTTGAGTTTTAGATTAGATTTTTTCAAATGTTTGCTATTTTAACTGTTGCCACTTATGCTCAAACACATCACTAATACACTAATTTGTATCTATACATACACAGATACATAGGTCTTCATGGTGAATAAATACATAGGTACATACATACACACATAATACACACATACATACATTCATACATACATAGTTGCTACGTATGCATCTGAACATATATATAAACAAATATCCCTGATATTCAATTGTGTTATCCCTGATAGTTCCTCGCTCGCTTACCTAGTCAATCCAAGTTTTATTATATTGCTTTGATGAAGTCAAAATGCTTTAACTTGAGTGGTTCAGCTTTAATTTTTTATGACCCCAACTTGTCTGACATCCAAATGATGGTTAATATGTAGGGTGACACATATGCAAGGTTTTTAATATTTTCTTGTTCAGGAAATATATCTGAGTTTAATCCACTTTTGATGTCAAAAATTTATTATCCAGCCAAAATTTAAAATATATACCATGGTGCAGTCTGCTTGTGTGTGGTACATATGTGTTTTGCAGTGTAGTGTTGCTGTACTTAAAGTGGCAGACTGAAGTTGGAATACTGAAGGTATGTTAAATTATTTTCTCTGGTATATCCTACCTGATGAAAACAATAAAATACAAGTAAATATGTGTTAGTTTTAGATACGGTCAACAGCAAGGAATTCTTTGGAGTCGTCATTATGGCAAAACAAGCACAGGGTTTGGTTATAAGTGTGGGCCACTCCCCCACAGGAAGATGATTGATCCCATTAAAGGACCCATCTCAAGATAATGGGGAAAGGACGCCATGAACATTCCGGCTGGAACACCTGCCTGTTGCTTTGCATTTTGTCATATCCCACTTCTTTGTGCACTTTCATTGAACCCACGGCTATATAATGCTTTGGTTTTATTCATTTATTTGAAATACTCTATTAAGATTTTTGATGCATTATATAAAAATGCCTGCTTATCGCACTTGAATATCTGACTCCGAACAGCAACCAATATGAACAACTATTGTAATAGAAATTATACTTCTAAAAGCAGCCAGTCTGGACTCCAAAAGTCCCCTCAACCCACCTTAGCATGTCCTGTTGTGTGGTGTGGTTTCACTGCAATGAGTTGCTGCCATTTCGTCACCAGTTAAAAAATGTGCAAATAGGGCATTGAGCATTGATATTATAGTTTTGAAGAATACGGTAGGTAACTCAATCACTAAGACTTTAACTCTTACTGAGAATAACATTTATGCACTGAAAAGGTAGTTCTGCTTAGTCATTAAAAAAAATGAATGTGTTCCAACGAACAACATTGAACTTATAAGTCATTGACACATAATTCCAACAGAATAATTAAAGCTAATTCTAGTGAGTAGAGCTTTGAAATTTGCGTCATTAGCTGAAACCACAACAGTTAAAGAATATGTGCTGGATATTTGTTGGGATGTATGTATAGTACAGTAATGTATAACTGCATGGAACACATTTGATTTTGAACATTCAACGAGCAAATCAACTGAATATACCAGACATTGAGCTTGCCCTCTCCAATACAATGTATTTTCTATAATTATATTACCTCTAGAGCAAACAACCTCTGATTAATATTGAAAGTATGTCATAGACATATTTCTATAAAGATTAAAGTAAGAAAGAAAAACATGTACAGATAATCAATAGAATATTTGCAGGTTTGTCAGGATAAATTGAAGTGGACTGTTATCCCTGGGAGAGGAAAAGGAAATGAAGTGATAAAAAATTAACAGTCCCACTATAGCCAGTTATTTAGTTTTCATTCTAACTCTAGATGTACTTTTGTCTACACACCATTGTCCTAGAAAACGAGTTCAACTGAACAGTGTTTACAACTGCTTTTTACCTAAATAAATCCATCATTATTACTGCCATCATTATTACTGCCATCATAATTACACCATTTGAATATACTCGCCTTTCATAGGTTTTTAAAGCGACCGTAACTATAACAACAGTCCACGCCTACCGAGTCAAGGTGGGAAAATGGAAAGGTCTAGTCTTTCTCGCGTTTTCTCAGTTCTAGGAACACACTATTGCTTACACTATTTGAACATCGTTTGTTGGAGCGAAGTTGAACTCCTAGATCGTTAGTATCCAGCCCCAAGCAAGATCAGTGTATACTTTCCGATTTGTTTTTAAACCACTGTAACTATAACAACAGTCCACTCCTACCTAGTCAAGGGGGAAGGCAAAGGTCAGACTTATCGTGTTATTTTCTCCTCTCTGCGCCTTTTATTGGATGGAGCCTCTCTGTAAGATAAAAGGTTACATTTCAGAGGGACTTATGTGACTAGCTGAAATTTAGGTTGGCTCTTCTATGTAACTAATAAATACTGAAATTTTGTTGCATATTGTTATTGGACATACATTTGTGAGGTTTTAAAAAAAAAGTAATTTTATTGGCACTGTATAACTAAACTATTACTCCAAAACCAGAAACCTTTAAGTGATACCATATGCACATTTCTAACGTTGCTACTGGTACATGTGCTCAGTCTCCATGGCTGTGTTTTATATTCATTACATGAGCTACAGTGTACATGTGCTCAGTCTCCATGCCTCTGTGTTATCCATTATACATGTGCTACAGTGTACATGTGCTCAGTCTCCATGCCTCTGTGTTATTCATTATACATGTGCTACAGTGTACATTTAATTATGTGTGAAGGGTATGACCCTTTGAGATAGGGTAAGCTCAATCTTGCTCCCTTCACCCTAATCCCAGTATAGCATACATGCTGTTGGTTCCCAAGGTGGTTATATATGAGTGCTGTGTTGTATAAGTGCAAACAGTTCAATAAGATATAGCTATTGCAACATTTTAAATGTTCATATTGTATAAATGTTCATATTGTATGATGCTATACATTGCCAAGTCAGTATAATTAGGCCTAACCACTCCTGCACTGTATATCAGGCCTGTGCAGTGGGGGAAGGGAGCTAGTACTATTCTTGTGGATGTTTATATCACTACAGTTATGAAAATTAAAGGCACCCCTTCTAGTATATTGTTTGCAATGTTAAAGCACTATGCTCGGGATGGTACAGCCCGTGGCCCTCAAGGTTCTGTGGGCAGTAGATCCCTCGATTTCGTTGTCTATCTATTATATAGTAGTCATCCTGTCTGTTTGTCTGTCTGCATGGCCGTAGGAGCTGGGGCGTCTGGGGCGGCCAGAGCCGCCCCACTTTTTTGACTTCCCTTGTACTTTGACCCCTCAGTGGTTGGTACTTATCGTCAACGCTTTCCGTCTGGCCGACGTGCGGGAAATGACTTCTGCTACTTCTTCTACGGCTTCTTCCAGCCACTTGACCGCTCTAGCGGACGATAAACCAAATCAACCTACTAAATTCCACTTCCCTCAGAGAGAATTTGGTAAGGCTTCAGTGGTGTTTCGTTCATTTCAGCCTCAATGGTTTAAAAGGTGGCCATGGTTACTTTACAGGGAAGAGGGAGACCTGGCTTTTTGTTTCACTTGCATGACAGCCTTTAGAAACCAACACCTTCATGCTGTTTCTACTAAGGAGCAATCTTTTATTTCAGTTGGATTTTGTAATTGGAAAGATGCCAGTAAAAAATTTAATAAGCATCTGGAAAGTCATTGTCACAAAGAAGCTGTGCTGAAAACCACTGCTACTGTGAATGTTTGTGAAATACTGTCATCTGGATTGGCAAAGGAACATTTGGAACGAAGACAATGTTTCTTAAAGGTGCTTTCTAGTATACGTTTTTTATCAAGGCAAGGCCTGGCACTCCGTGGTGATGGTGATGAGTCTGATTCAAATTTTATGCAGCTAATTAACCTGCGTTCCGAAGATGATGAAAGGATTTTAGATTGGATTAAAAAAAAAACGGATAAATACACCTCACCAGAAATGCAGAATGAAATGATTAAAGTTATGGGTCTATCAATTGTTCGCAAGATTGCCTCAAATATTCGAAGTTCACCATTTTATACTATTATGGTGGACGAAACAACAGACATGGCCAATATAGAACAAGTAGTAGTTTGCCTCAGGTGGGTTAATGAAATATTTGAAGTACAGGAAGAATTTGTGGGTCTCTATCAGGTAGAATCTGTGCATTCTGAGAAAATATATCAAGTTATTACTGATATACTGTTGAGACTAAATCTGTGTATGTCCAAGGTACGTGGCCAATGTTACGATGGTGCTTCTGTGATGACAGGAGTAAAATCAGGTGTAGTGGCCAGAGTGAAAGCAGCTGAACCTAGAGCTGTGTTCACTCACTGCTATGGGCATGCACTAAATTTAGCATGTGCAGATACGTTTCGACAGTGCAAATTGATGCAAGATGCTTTAGATACTACACACGAAATCACTAAGCTAATTAAAAAATCTCCTAGACGTGATAGTATATTTAAACGATTAAAAGAGGAAATGGCTTGTGATGGATCTGGAATTCGAGTATTATGTCCAACAAGGTGGACAGTGAAAGCTGAAGCATTAAACAGTATAATAAACAACTTCACTGTTTTATTAGAGCTCTGGGATGAATCACTAGATGTTGTCAAGGATTCTGACATGAAGGCTAGGATTCAAGGTGTTGCTGCTCAAATGAGAAAGTTTGAATTCTTTTTTGGAGTTTCTTTGGGATTTCTCATTTTAAGGCATACTGACAACCTGAGCAAAACTCTACAAAGAGCAGATATGTCAGCAGCTGAAGGTCAAGAAGTGACGAGCTTAACTCTAGCAACACTGAAGTCTTTACGAAGTGATTCTAGTTTTGATCTGTTTTGGAAGCGAACATGTGCTGTTGTAGATAAATTGGATATAAATGGGCCCACCTTACCACGACGTCGTAAAGTTCCACGGCATCTTGATGATGGATCAGAACAATCATTTCCGGAGACAGTAGAACAGCACTATCGCATTGTGTATTTTGAAGCACTGGACCTTATTATCTCACGTGTTTCTGATCGTTTTGACCAGCCTGGTTACAAGACATATTCAAAGGTACAGAATCTACTTCTCAGAGCTGCTAGATCCGAAGATTATAGTGAAGAACTTCAGTTTGTTCAAACATTCTATGGCTCAGATTTTGATCCAGTACAACTTTCAACTCATCTCGAAATATTTTCAAATGTTTTTCACCAATCTAAGAGAGTTACTCTCTCAGATATTTTAGTGTATTTTCGTGGTGGTTCTAGTCAAATTCACTTGATATCTCAAGTAGGCAAATTATTAATGTTATTATTAGTGATGCCAGCAACAAATGCTCAAAGTGAGAGATCATTTAGTGCTGTACGACGAATAAAATCATATCTTCGTACTACTATGTCACAGCAGCGACTCAATCATTTGATGATTCTACATGTTCATCAGAGTGAAACTGACAATTTAGATCTCATTCAAGTAGCCAACGATTTTATTGATGGCAAAGATCATAGAAAGAAGATATTTGGAATTGAGTTCAAGCAAACTGATCTTTCAAAATAAATATTTTCATATACACTTAAACTTCACTATTTAAATCCTTCATTTATTCTGGAATTTCTCAATTATATTATCAATCATTTGTGCACTTCTCCCCTAATTCATTCAATCAATATTCATTTGTGTAATTTCTCATTTAGCTAATTTATAGCTATATATTTTTGTGCAATTCTACTTAATTCATTCAATCAATATTTCAGTCTAATCTAGTATTGTGATATTTTGTACCTTTTCAAAGAGACAATTACACATAACAATGTAGATAAAGCCTATTTCATATAACTCTAGGTAAAGTTTAGACTGAGCATGGCCTCCCCACTTTTGAAACCCTTCCTACGGGCCTGGTCTGTCTGTCTGTCTGTCTGTCACACTCTGATTTTGGAGACAATTAACAGTTGATTAGGTGTGAACTTACTAATTTTTTTAATTTAGGGCTAATCGGAGATAAACCATGTGAAACTTTCAGCTCTGCATAGGTACTATCTTTTATGGGCAACGTCATGTCATAATCATGTTAGCAAATAATTTCTGGCAGCCATTGGTGTAGTTAGTTTTATGCTCAGGGAAGTTAAGGTTCTGGTATACAGTTTGCTCATGAATAATTAATGAGCTTGCTCATACTCTTGTTTGGACTAAATCAACTGTGCACAGGGTAAGTAAATAATTTGTAACTTTGCAGCACTGTATTCTAAGTTCCAAGAATCTATCTTTAGGTAAGCTAGCTATAGCCAATCATTCAGCAAAACCTGTAAATTGAAAAAGCAGTACTGAATACTTGATAGGCCTTGGCAAAAAGTGTGGGTGTAACACTATACCAGAACCTTAATGGAGTTGAAAGATGATGATGATAATTATTATATCATAATTGTGTCATAATAATGTCAATATTGTGTGGGACAGAGTCTGAACAAGAAAGTGTCACTGGATACTCATCCACTCCCTCCAAAAAAAGAAACAAACATTAGCTCCACCACAGATGATTAGGGTGAAAGTCAAAACTAATTAAACATGCTTTCACATGTACATGAACATCATTTCATAATGCTGTATGGGCTGGGTCTCTTTGGGGGGGGGGGGGGTTGTGACTGCCAGCTCACATATATATTTCTTGTATTCACCATTTAGCTCTGTGTCATTGCCCCAATCCCCTTTTTACATAAAACTTGAAGTGTGTTAACCTGTGTTGGACTTTAGCATAGCAGCTCGAGGTACTCTGGTGGCAGCGATTATACCGTGTAGGTGGAGTAACCGGACTGATCCAAGGATCACCAGCCTCCACATCTTCCCCCCATCACATAATTGTGATATATTTATATTGGGAAAGCTGGCTCTGTAGGACATATTAGAACATAATGTAAAACCCTCAGTTAGTACCACTTTCACGCAAACCTTGGTATTTTTGTCATAAATTCTGTAAGCAAAAATTAATCAATTGGTCACTTCTTCAAAGATGAACCTACTACTTTTCAAGCTTGAGAATTTCTGAGTAGCGATCTTGTGCAGTAAATTGCTCAGGTTTCTGTGCTTAGTAGATACTAAAACAGCAAATAGCTGTCTCCTTCATTTCTATACGTATGCTCTACACATGGTATCTGCTGTCCAGTTTCTAATCCATCTCGTAATTCTTAAAAAATGCTTTTCAATTATGGTAGACTAACTCCATGTCAGTATAGGTGTGCTTTTTTCTCCACCTCAGTCGATAAATCGATATTCCTGCACTTGTGATGATAAAAAATAAATATTGCGATGTTGACTACATGTATAATATATTGATATATTGCCCAACCCTATATATTATGTATTATCATTATTTTTTTATTTTTCTTCACTACTTCAGTGGGGTAAGGTCCCCTTTCTCCCCCACTCCTCTCTAGTTTCTTTCCTTTCATTTTTTCCCCTTTTATTACATCACTACTTTTGGCACAACATAGATTCCTTATTTCTAAGTAACATTATATCAGGGGATGATGTGTGTGTGTGTGTCAGCTTTTTGTGGCTTGTACTTTGAAAACCCTGTGCAGCTGCAATTGGTTTTACATATTCCCCACATAATGGTAGTCACTTGATCGATTCAGAAATTTGAAGGAAAAAAATGAAGAAATGTCCTAAATGTCATGACTACAGGATCTGTAAGCTTGCGGTACCACATCAGTTTGAAGTTTTAGCTAGTAGGATAGTGTGGTGGGGAACACCAAAACCCAAGAAAATAACAGCTACCTACAAAATAATGTTGCTAATAATATACATGTGTTCCAATGAATGGAGTGTAGGGATGACTGCCAATGGATCAATGTTGTAGGACTGATAAGTTAGAGATGATGTATAGACTAATGTTTATTTAGGAGCAGGAGGGTAGGATGTGTAGTAGGAGAGACTGATTAGCAGGTGTGTCTTGAGTAAGGAGGATGTATAAGTAGTGAATAGGTATAACCACACACACACACACACACACACACACACAGTCTAATTTCACTTTAGTGCACATAGTGGCAGTCTGAAAATAAGTGCTTGACCATTGGTTGGTAAATGTAGCCACTTATAACACTAGAGTTTCCCTTACTCAGTGCGCGGTTGAGTCTTGGTCTATTATATGCAATTATTGTTTGTTGGGATCTGTTCATGCCATTTTTTTAATGACTAATATATAGGAGAAAAATAGACACCTGATAACCCTTATGCCAAGCGTGGAAGGTGAGTAGGGTGGTGTATGCCCCTCCAATTTAGATTTTTTTTTATGACTAATATATAGGAGAAAAATAGACAAGATTATTCCTGATAACCCTCATGCCAAGCGTGGAAGGTGACATACGTGTTTAAACATTCACTTGAAGATAACTCTCTGCTTAAACAAAGGAAAATGGTTGGTGAGTAGGGTGGTGTATGCCCCTCCAATTTAGATTTACCTCTTTTAGGATTTTATTGATTACTAAATATAATAAGATGCTGTTTGTCAGATGAGAATTACCCGTGATATTCTTCATATTCAAACGGTTTAATATTGTGGGTGAGGGGTTGGAGTGGAGGAACGAGGAGATGGAGTTTAGTGCTAGAGGATGAGAAATTAACATGTTATGGAGGTGAAGTAGGTGACATTGGGGTGGGGGGAGAGACTTGACGTCAATGAGTTTGACACTAGAAGGGAGTTTGGGACAAAGGAAACACGAGCAAGAGAGTGGACAGAAGGATGAATGACTTCTAGAAGTGTCCATAGAGCAGATCCTCTAACCGTACTGATTCATCCATATTTTTACAATGGCTGATTTAAATACTGATTGTGAAATACAACAGAAGGAAGTATGCAGGATTGGCATTAATTAGAAATAACATTTTATAATGGAATTCATTTCAATTTCATCTTTCAATGTAATGAGCCAGCTGATTGTTCAACATCTTGTTGACGTTCATGTTTTATGAATGTTAAAGCACATTTTGGAAAATTACTGAAGTGCCTCCAAAATTACTAATTTCTTGTAAAAAATTATACTGAAATCGTAGCCCAGAGACTCTAGACGGGGTTGGAACTTCTCTGATAGAGTAATTTAGACTTGGGAGATAGAGTTTAACATTATGTTGTTGTGTTGTTCTTTGCTATTTAGGAATGCTCAGATACAGAGTGTGAGTAGTAATGTGATCAATTGAAGCTTACCTAGAAAGAGCTGAAGCATCAATGCATTCAACTTTACAAGTTCTGTTATGGTTTATGCAACTGCATTGTTCATTCACACGTATTATTGTATTATTGTATTAAACGAGAATTTATGTATTTTTAATTTCATTATTCATAGGCAGTGAAGTGTAGGGTTAGTGAATAATTATTTATCATCCATGAGGTGTTCTCATTGTGTGATAAGATTGCAAGATTCTAACTTAAATCTAGAGAGAAGCAAATGCAAAATGTGAAGAAAAAAATCTTAGTTGTCGCTGGAGAACCAAACCCAGGACCCCTTGTTTTTGCCACCAGTGTTCTAACCACTGAGCTACTACAACCCACAGCTTCCAAGACCTTCACATTTTACTTTATACTGTTGAGGTACCACTTGCTGCAGTCTCATACTCAACAGACCACCAAAGAACTTCATAATTAGGAATATAACTAATTAGAAATAATTATAACTAATTAGGGGTTGCCAAGACTATGTGAGGGGTAGGAGTAAGTTCAAGGGCAGGGAGGAGGGACTATTAGAGGTACAATAATTAGGGAAATTGTTGAAAGAGAGACAAACATAGATAACATATACTATATAGGAAGTCTCTGAGGTTCTCTAGAAACTTTTATAAAATGATTTCAGAGATTAGGTCTTTCTGCATTAAAGTGTAATATTATATGCATAGGCTCCAACTGTCCTGGAATGTCCAGGACAGTCCTGGATTTGTTGACATTGTCCTGTGTCCTGGATTCACCTGCCATTTGTCCTGGATGCAGGAGTTGAGTAGTAGAGTTTTATATTATGCTGGGTAGCTATGAAAACCTACTAGATCTGTACTGTAGACTTGTTGACATTGCAGTAGATACAGTACATGCATGCACAGTCAGCATCCTTATAAAAATACATTATCAGTAATCAGCAGCAAAAAAGCAGCTGGTAGCTACTGCAAGTTCTGCGTCAGAGTGCACTTCAGTTACAGTAGTGTTTGCTTGATCTGATGCCTTCTTATTCTTTGAGTAAATGGCACTATCATCTCTCTTATGACTCTCAAGTTCAACAGTGGTGTGGAATGCTGCCATGATTCTTCTTTCAGCGAAGAACTTCGAAGTGCAAGAAAGCTACCATAATGTCACTCAACAAAGAGTAACTACTAATTTTAATTGTTATGCTTTTACATTAATTTGATGGGTGTGATTTGGGTGTGGTTAGCGATGATTTGGGCGTGGACAGGGGGTGTGGCCAGTGTCCTGGAATTGGTTTTCAAAAAATTGGAGGGGCTAGGGCTAGGGTTGGGGCTGGGGCTGGGCTAGGGTTAGGGATAGAGGCTACATTGTCATTCCCTGGGTTGGACGATCCAACGCTTGCGTTGTGTCGAGGCTGTTGTCTGGTAGTCTTTCTTCTGTTTGACATTTTCTTTCTAGCTGTAGTTATACTAACTTCAGTTCCAATAATATACTTTTTTCCGTTAATTCTTTATCACATACACCAACGTTTCAACTTATAGATAAGTCTTTTTCAAGGTGAAATGAAATGAGGAGCGTATGGTGAGCTTATATATGATATAAAGTACCCATTGTGTGTGGTTAAGTGGAACTGCTAATTATATTCAGAGTTCTATACCTCCCCTCTGTGTTGGGTTAGGTTTGAATTTCTTGGGTGTTGCTCTTCTGGTCCATTAGGGCTGTGTCCAGGTACATTGGATAATGTGTATCTCCTTCCATGGCTTGCATTGTCCAGTGATGTACTCCTTGTCCATTATTGCTTTATTCAGTTTCATCTACATTGAATTATGGCTTTGGTAGATTTCGTCTGGTAATGGTCGTCATAGGGAATACTCGTCAGGTAATGATCATCATTTGTTTACTTGTGCTGTTATTATTCAAATCTGCTGTTGAGTCCTTTAGGGAAGACTGTTTGCAGAGTGTTGATCCAGTGTCTCTCTCTATCATCTAGCTGGTCTGCTCTACATCTCTCCAGAATGGTGAGTCTTATGTCTTTGTGTAAGCTGTGGTTTAGCTTTAGGAAGTGCTTGTATATAGGTAGGTTAGTCTTAGTTCTGCTGGCTGCTCTGTGTCCAGCCATTCTTTGTGATAGTTGTCTCTGTGTCTGTCCCACATATTGGTTTCTTGTTTTACATTTCATGCACTCTATCAAGTAAATGACATTTCTATTTGTGCAGTTAGTCTGCTTTGGTGTGGGGAAGGACTTGTGGTCATGGGATGAGGTTACCCTTTGTTTTTTGGACATGATTGGACAGCATTTGCAACCTGCAATGCCACAACATGCCGAGTGTCCTCCCAGACTAGGTGTAGTTGTGATGACTATCTCTTCCTGTGTTATTGGAAGTTTGGGTTGACCTTTGACCTTGGCTCTCACCAGGGTATTTCCCAGGGTTCTGGTTTTCTTTAGGCTCAAGCAAGGTTTGGGTACATGTCCCTCTTCTGTGGGGGATGGTTTTATGATACTCTTTAGCTTTTTTACGTCTAAGTCTGACGTGTATTCCGTTACAAAGAAGGTGTCGTAGGGGCACTGTTCCCTTACTCTTTGTGCTATTATGTTGGGTCTGGTATGGTAGTCTACTTGTCTCTGTATCCGTTTAATCAAGTCAGGCGGGTAGTCTCTGTCCCTAAATACGTCATACATTTTCTTTTGAATTTGTCTGTACGTCTGTTCATCTGAGCATGCCCTCAGTAGTCTTGTCATTTCTCCTTTAATTAGACTTGAGAATGTGGTCTTGGGGTGGGCTGAGGAGTACTGTAAGTACTGGAATTTGTTTGTCTTTTTGAAGAATGGTTTAATGTCCAGTTTTTGTTCTCTGTCGTGCCTGTCTCCCTTGTATATTGTAGTATCTAGGAAGTCTATGCTGTCTTTTGAGTGTTCATAGGTGAATTTGATAGTGTCATGACTGCTGTTGAGATAGTTCATGAATTTTTCTAGCTCTTGTTCAGTGTCTGGCCATATGCACAGTACGTCATCTATGTACCTCTTCCATATCACTGGTTTTACATGGTAATTGTCTAGTAGTCTTTCTTCCAGTTCTGCCATGAATAGATTGGCATAGGCTGGGGCCATTTTTGGGGCTAGGGCTAGGGCTGGGGCTGGGGCTGGGGCTTTGGGCAAAACAGTGGTGGACCCTTTGCCTCCTTTAGTCAGGGCTAGGGCTAGGGCTAGGGCTAGGGCTAGGGCTAGGGCTAGGGCTAGGGCTAGGGCTAGGGCTAGGGTTGGGGCTGGGGTTGGGGCTGTGGGCAGAGGTAAGGCGATCCTCTTTGTCTTTGGCACAGGTGGCTCCACGCCTAACGGATTGAGGTAGGATACTACCTCCTTAGATCTGTTTCGTGTCTGCATCTTACTTAAACTAAATAGCGACCGGGCTCCAAATAAGTAAATTTTAATAATTTCAGCAACCAACGTTTCGGCCTTGTGTCGGCCTTCTTCAGGGTTGAAATGAATGAAATGTGGAGCGCGTGGTGATTTATGACAGTACATGAGGTGGTATCTGATTGGTCCGGTCTGAAAGTGTGAAAATTTGAAAGGGTGATAATATAGTTCTTTGTCTTGGTCGGTCTTTTTAAATTGAAGTGCGCGTAGTTGCTTCAATAGGTTGGGGGGAGGGGCTGGTTTCCATGCAGACTTCTCCGTGGTTAATTGTGATGTGTTAATTGACTTTAATTTTCGTAGGGTAAGGGTCTTCGTGCTAGAATTAATTAAAGAAGAAAAGCAGAATTTGTTACAGTACAAGTTGTTACCTTTCTGGCTGAGTGGAGGTGCTCTATTCATATCTGCTATTGAGTCCCTTTGGGTAGACTGTTTCTAGAGTGTTTATCCAGTGTCCTTCTCTTCTGGTGAGTTCTTCTGTAGTAGTTTTCTCTAGTATAGTGATTCTAATGTCTCTCTCAAATGAATGATTAGGTAAAGTGAGAAAATGTTTATATATAGGTAGACTAGGCTTTGCTTTGATAGCTGCTCTATGTCCACTGAGTCTTATATTCATACATCTCTGTGTTTGTCCCACATACTGATTCCTTTTGTTACATTTAGTGCATTCCATAAGGTATATGACATTCTTGGTGTTGCAGTTAGTATGCTTAGGTACAGGGTAGCTTTTGTTATTGAATGTTGAGGCTACTCTTTGTTTCCTTGACATAACTTTACAGCATTTGCAGTTGGGATTATTGCAACCAGCTGAGTGGCCATTCATGTCTGGAGTAATGGGGATTGTGATTGGTTTAGTTGACTTAACAGGTTCTGTGCAGTTTTTGATTTTGGCTCTCACCAAGTGTTGAGTTAGATTCTTTTTCTTTTTTAGGCTAAGGCATGGTTTAGGAATATGCTGTTCTTCCTCTGGTCTTGGTCTCAGTATTGATCTTAGTGTGCCTACATCTAGATCTTGTGAGTATTCCAGTACTAGAAATGTTTCGTAATTGTTTTCTGACTGTTTCGTATTGTTGAGTATGTTAGTCCTTTCGCTGTGAGGCATTGAGTTTAGTGTCTGTCTAAGTAGGTAGTCTGGATAACCTCTACTTCTGAATTCAGTGTACAGCTTTTGTTGTACTAAGGTGTATTCATTTATATCAGAGCATGCTCTAAGTAATCTTGTTAGTTCTCCTTTGATTAGGCTTCTGAATGTTTGTCTGGGGTGGGCTGAGTGGAATTGTAAGTATTGAAATTTGTTAGTTTTTTTGAAAAACGGTTTAATGTCGAGTATTCTTTTGTCCCTGTATCGTTTTCCTTTGTATAATGTAATGTCTAAGAAATCTACGCTGCTTTGTGAGCTTTCATGAGTGAATTTTATGGTTGGGTGTGACGTATTTAAATAGGACATGAATTGTTTTAGTTCTGATTGCGTTCCCGGCCAGATACAAAGTATATCATCTATGTATCTTTTCCATAGCAGTGGTGCTTTGTGGTAATTTTGTAATAGTGTTTCTTCTAGCTCTGCCATAAAGATATTGGCATATGCTGGTGCCATTTTAGTTCCCATGGCAGTACCTTGTATTTGGTGGAACATGGAGTCATTGAATTGAAAGTAATTGTGCGTTAAAACTATTTTTAGCAAGTCTGACATTGTGTTAGGTGGAATTTTTACTGTGTCTGTGTTTATATTTTTATAGTAAAGTCTGTTTAGGACTGCTTTTATTCCTTCATTGTGCGGTATGTTAAGGTAGAGTGCTTTTACATCTATTGTGACAAGTAAGCAATTAGGAGGGATAGTTAGTTTTTCTAAGATATTTATAAGTTGTCCACTGTCTCTGGTGTAAGATTCTATCTCTGGTACGTGTGGTTGTAAGTGGTGGTCTAGCAATTGTGAAATTTTTTCTGTGGGTCCTCCACATCCACTCACTATTGGTCTGACTGATATCGGATTTTTGTGGATTTTCTTGAGGAAGTATAATTGTTGCGTTCTAGGCATTTTGGGATTAAAGCTAAGAAATTCCTTAGTTGTTGTGTCTATAATTCCTTTTTTGTGCATGTAGTGTACATATTTATTAATTGCTTCTGCCAGTGGGGTTGTGGGGTCTTCTTCAATTGTTTCATAGATAGAGTCATCTGAGAGGTGATCTAAGCCATCTTTTATGTATTTTTCTGTATCTTCTAATACTATGCCAGATCCTTTGTCTGCTTGTTTTATGATGAGTGTTGGGTCTGACTTTAGAGTTCTTAGAGCTAGTTTTTCCTCTTTAGTTAGGTTTTTCTCAAAATGCTTTGGTGTGATATTTGGTAGATCATTTTCTATACGTTGCAGGTAGCTTTCAAGTTCTGGTGAGCCTCGCGGTGGCATCCAAGTACTCTTCTTTCTGAATGGATGAGGATCTCTTTCAGGCTCATTCCTAAAGAAGTATTTGATTCTGTTAGATCTGTTGAAGTGTAACCTCGCTACGTCTAGTGATTCTGAGTTGGATTTTGTGCTTGGTATGTACTTTAATCCTTTACCTAACAGCTGTGTTTGACCTGGTGTTAATGTTTTGGAGGACAAGTTGGTTATGTATTTGTTTCCATCTGCCAGGACATTTGTTTTTTTATTGATTGATTTGATGTACTTTTTATGATGATGTTTACTATTACTAAAATTGTAAGTTTTTCTGAAATTAATCTTTTTTGTATTAGAATTTTGTGATGTGAATGATTGTGGTAAAGTGTGTGAAGTAATAATTTGATTGCATGATGAATTAAAGTTTGATAAAGTTCTTGAGTGAGGTGATAGGTTCATTAGTTCCTGTGGGGCTGCTGCATGAAGTGCCTGTCCCCTGGCAGAAAACACTGCTGGTTCTGCCCGACCAGCGATGGATGCTGGCCTGGCTGAACGTTACCCACAGGAGCTAGCAGCAATGGACGCTGCTGTCCTGGTGGGATGCAGTAATTGTTTTGCAGCTGTGGTTGCTGCTGTGTAGGTTGTGGTGGGTGGGTTGATAGAAGCCTGTTGAGTAGGCTTTTAATTTCTGCCATCTCCCTCACCGTCTCATTGATGGTAGTTTGGGGTTGTACGGTAGTTTGGGGTTGTACCGTACTTTGTTGTCCAGTTTGCCTTACTGGTCTTGGATTATTGTAAGGTCTGGGTTGGTCAGGTTGTTGTTGTTTGTTTCTGTCTCTATACGGCATACCTCGGTGTCCATTGGTCCTGTCTGTTCTTCCATTGGTCCTGTCTGATCTTCCATTCGTCCTACTGGTTCTTTCATTGTTCCTGTCTGATCTTCGCTGGGCTGGTGGGGTCCTTGTCCTTGGGTGAGATAGATTCTCAAATTTAGTCTTCTTTCGCTCTTGTAGCCGTTCCTCATGTTTAGTAATGTTCTCAAAAGTCTTTTTTAATAGCTCTTGATGTTCCTTCTTTTGTTCTTCATTCACTGTAGTCAATTCTTTCTCCATCTGTTGATTCAGTGTCTCTAGTTCTTTCTCCAGCTTGTCTTTCACTTTGATATAGTGTAATCTGAGCGACTCTGTAAATTCATACTCTGATGTCTCTTTAGTCGACTGGAATTGCTGCTTTACATTGGTGTAGTCTGCTAGCAATTGCACTGTACATTAACTGTAAGACCCCTAGGGATTTTCTCTTCATTTCTGCATTGTGCCAAGAAGTTTAGGTGACTCTTCACTCGTGCCATATTAGTGCATGTCTTCTTGAATTGCTGTCTGAGTGATAAGAGTGTCTTCCTTTCTGTGGCTTGGTTTGTAATTCCTAAAATGTTATCTTCTTCTTCTTCTGTCATCTCAGTGTCTAATACTATTGCTGTATCCTGTTCGGGGGCGGACCTTGCGATCTGGGAGCCAACCTCAGTATGGGCTAGGGTTGGGGCTGGGGTTGGGGCTGTGGGCAGAGGTAAGGCGATCCTCTTTGTCTTTGGCACAGGTGGCTCCACGCCTAACGGATTGAGGTAGGATACTACCTCCTTAGATCTGTTTCGTGTCTGCATCTTACTTAAACTAAATAGCGACCGGGCTCCAAATAAGTAAATTTTAATAATTTCGGCAACCAACGTTTCGGCCTTGTGTCGGCCTTCTTCAGGGTTGAAATGAATGAAATGTGGAGCGCGTGGTGATTTATGACAGTACATGAGGTGGTATCTGATTGGTCCGGTCTGAAAGTGTGAAAATTTGAAAGGGTGATAATATAGTTCTTTGTCTTGGTCGGTCTTTTTAAATTGAAGTGCGCGTAGTTGCTTCAATAGGTTGGGGGGAGGGGCTGGTTTCCATGCAGACTTCTCCGTGGTTAATTGTGATGTGTTAATTGACTTTAATTTTCGTAGGGTAAGGGTCTTCGTGCTAGAATTAATTAAAGAAGAAAGCAGAATTTGTTACAGTACAAGTTGTTACCTTTCTGGCTGAGTGGAGGTGCTCTATTCATATCTGCTATTGAGTCCTTTTGGGTAGACTGTTTCTAGAGTGTTTATCCAGTGTCCTTCTCTTCTGGTGAGTTCTTCTGTAGTAGTTTTCTCTAGTATAGTGATTCTAATGTCTCTCTCAAATGAATGATTAGGTAAAGTGAGAAAATGTTTATATATAGGTAGACTAGGCTTTGCTTTGATAGCTGCTCTATGTCCACTGAGTCTTATATTCATACATCTCTGTGTTTGTCCCACATACTGATTCCTTTTGTTACATTTAGTGCATTCCATAAGATATATGACATTCTTGGTGTTGCAGTTAGTATGCTTAGGTACAGGGTAGCTTTTGTTATTGAATGTTGAAGCTACTCTTTGTTTCCTTGACATAACTTTACAGCATTTACAGTTGGGATTATTGCAACCAGCTGAGTGGCCATTCATGTCTGGAGTAATGGGGATTGTGATTAGTTTAGTTGACTTAACAGGTTCTGTGCAGTTTTTTATTTTGGCTCTCACCAAGTGTAGGCTAAGGCATGGTTTAGGAATATGCTGTTCTTCCTCTGGCCTTGGTCTCAGTATTGATCTTAGTGTGCCTATATCTAGATCTTGTGTGTATTCCAGTACTAGAAATGTTTCGTAATTGCTTTCTGACTGTTTCGTATTGTTGAGTGTGTTAGTCCTTTCGCTGTGAGGCATTGAGTTTAGTGTCTGTCTAAGTAGGTAGTCTGGATAACCTCTACTTCTGAATTCAGTGTACAGCTTTTGTTGTACTAAGGTGTATTCATTTATATCAGAGCATGCTCTAAGTAATCTTGTTAGTTCTCCTTTGATTAGGCTTCTGAATGTTTGTCTGGGGTGGGCTGAGTGGAATTGTAAGTATTGAAATTTGTTAGTTTTTTTGAAAAACGGTTTAATGTCAAGTATTCTTTTGTCTCTGTATCGTTTTCCTTTGTATAATGTAATGTCTAAGAAATCTACGCTGCTTTGTGAGCTTTCATGAGTAAATTTTATGGTTGGGTGTGACGTATTTAAATAGGACATGAATTGTTTTAGTTCTGATTGCGTTCCCGGCCAGATACAAAGTATATCATCTATGTATCTTTTCCATAGCAGTGGTGCTTTGTGGTAATTTTGTAATAGTGTTTCTTCTAGCTCTGCCATAAAGATATTGGCATATGCTGGTGCCATTTTAGTTCCCATGGCAGTACCTTGTATTTGGTGGAACATGGCGTCATTGAATTGAAAGTAATTGTGCGTTAGAACTATTTTTAGCAAGTCTGACATTGTGTTAGGTGGAATTTTTACTGTGTCTGTGTTTATATTTTTATAGTAAAGTCTGTTTAGGACTGCTTTTATTCCTTCATTGTGCGGTATGTTAAGGTAGAGTGCTTTTACATCTATTGTGACAAGTAAGCAATTAGGAGGGATAGTTAGTTTTTCTAAGATATTTATAAGTTGTCCACTGTCTCTGGTGTAAGATTCTATCTCTGGTACGTGTGGTTGTAAGTGGTGGTCTAGCAATTGTGAAATTTTTTCTGTGGGTCCTCCACATCCACTCACTATTGGTCTGACTGATATCGGATTTTTGTGGATTTTCTTGAGGAAGTATAATTGTTGCGTTCTAGGCATTTTGGGATTAAAGCTAAGAAATTCCTTAGTTGTTGTGTCTATAATTCCTTTTTTGTGCATGTAGTGTACATATTTATTAATTGCTTCTGCCAGTGGGGTTGTGGGGTCTTCTTCAATTGTTTCATAGATAGAGTCATCTGAGAGGTGATCTAAGCCATCTTTTATGTATTTTTCTGTATCTTCTAATACTATGCCAGATCCTTTGTCTGCTTGTTTTATGATGAGTGTTGGGTCTGACTTTAGAGTTCTTAGAGCTAGTTTTTCCTCTTTAGTTAGGTTTTTCTCAAAATGCTTTGGTGTGATATTTGGTAGATCATTTTCTATACGTTGCAGGTAGCTTTCAAGTTCTGGTGAGCCTCGCGGTGGCATCCAAGTACTCTTCTTTCTGAATGGATGAGGATCTCTTTCAGGCTCATTCCTAAAGAAGTATTTGATTCTGTTAGATCTGTTGAAGTGTAACCTCGCTACGTCTAGTGATTCTGAGTTGGATTTTGTGCTTGGTATGTACTTTAATCCTTTACCTAACAGCTGTGTTTGACCTGGTGTTAATGTTTTGGAGGACAAGTTGGTTATGTATTTGTTTCCATCTGCCAGGACATTTGTTTTTTTATTGATTGATTTGATGTACTTTTTATGATGATGTTTACTATTACTAAAATTGTAAGTTTTTCTGAAATTAATCTTTTTTGTATTAGAATTTTGTGATGTGAATGATTGTGGTAAAGTGTGTGAAGTAATAATTTGATTGCATGATGAATTAAAGTTTGATAAAGTTCTTGAGTGAGGTGATAGGTTCATTAGTTCCTGTGGGGCTGCTGCATGAAGTGCCTGTCCCCTGGCAGAAAACACTGCTGGTTCTGCCCGACCAGCGATGGATGCTGGCCTGGCTGAACGTTACCCACAGGAGCTAGCAGCAATGGACGCTGCTGTCCTGGTGGGATGCAGTAATTGTTTTGCAGCTGTGGTTGCTGCTGTGTAGGTTGTGGTGGGTGGGTTGATAGAAGCCTGTTGAGTAGGCTTTTAATTTCTGCCATCTCCCTCACCGTCTCATTGATGGTAGTTTGGGGTTGTACGGTAGTTTGGGGTTGTACCGTACTTTGTTGTCCAGTTTGCCTTACTGGTCTTGGATTATTGTAAGGTCTGGGTTGGTCAGGTTGTTGTTGTTTGTTTCTGTCTCTATACGGCATACCTCGGTGTCCATTGGTCCTGTCTGTTCTTCCATTGGTCCTGTCTGATCTTCCATTCGTCCTACTGGTTCTTTCATTGTTCCTGTCTGATCTTCGCTGGGCTGGTGGGGTCCTTGTCCTTGGGTGAGATAGATTCTCAAATTTAGTCTTCTTTCGCTCTTGTAGCCGTTCCTCATGTTTAGTAATGTTCTCAAAAGTCTTTTTTAATAGCTCTTGATGTTCCTTCTTTTGTTCTTCATTCACTGTAGTCAATTCTTTCTCCATCTGTTGATTCAGTGTCTCTAGTTCTTTCTCCAGCTTGTCTTTCACTTTGATATAGTGTAATCTGAGCGACTCTGTAAATTCATACTCTGATGTCTCTTTAGTCGACTGGAATTGCTGCTTTACATTGGTGTAGTCTGCTAGCAGTGCATTGCACTGTACATTAACTGTAAGACCCCTAGGGATTTTCTCTTCATTTCTGCATTGTGCCAAGAAGTTTAGGTGACTCTTCACTCGTGCCATATTAGTGCATGTCTTCTTGAATTGCTGTCTGAGTGATAAGAGTGTCTTCCTTTCTGTGGCTTGGTTTGTAATTCCTAAAATGTTATCTTCTTCTTCTTCTGTCATCTCAGTGTCTAATACTATTGCTGTATCCTGTTCGGGGGCGGACCTTGCGATCTGGGAGCCAACCTCAGTATGGGCTAGGGTTGGGGCTGGGGTTGGGGCTGTGGGCAGAGGTAAGGCGATCCTCTTTGTCTTTGGCACAGGTGGCTCCACGCCTAACGGATTGAGGTAGGATACTACCTCCTTAGATCTGTTTCGTGTCTGCATCTTACTTAAACTAAATAGCGACCGGGCTCCAAATAAGTAAATTTTAATAATTTCGGCAACCAACGTTTCGGCCTTGTGTCGGCCTTCTTCAGGGTTGAAATGAATGAAATGTGGAGCGCGTGGTGATTTATGACAGTACATGAGGTGGTATCTGATTGGTCCGGTCTGAAAGTGTGAAAATTTGAAAGGGTGATAATATAGTTCTTTGTCTTGGTCGGTCTTTTTAAATTGAAGTGCGCGTAGTTGCTTCAATAGGTTGGGGGGAGGGGCTGGTTTCCATGCAGACTTCTCCGTGGTTAATTGTGATGTGTTAATTGACTTTAATTTTCGTAGGGTAAGGGTCTTCGTGCTAGAATTAATTAAAGAAGAAAGCAGAATTTGTTACAGTACAAGTTGTTACCTTTCTGGCTGAGTGGAGGTGCTCTATTCATATCTGCTATTGAGTCCTTTTGGGTAGACTGTTTCTAGAGTGTTTATCCAGTGTCCTTCTCTTCTGGTGAGTTCTTCTGTAGTAGTTTTCTCTAGTATAGTGATTCTAATGTCTCTCTCAAATGAATGATTAGGTAAAGTGAGAAAATGTTTATATATAGGTAGACTAGGCTTTGCTTTGATAGCTGCTCTATGTCCACTGAGTCTTATATTCATACATCTCTGTGTTTGTCCCACATACTGATTCCTTTTGTTACATTTAGTGCATTCCATAAGATATATGACATTCTTGGTGTTGCAGTTAGTATGCTTAGGTACAGGGTAGCTTTTGTTATTGAATGTTGAAGCTACTCTTTGTTTCCTTGACATAACTTTACAGCATTTACAGTTGGGATTATTGCAACCAGCTGAGTGGCCATTCATGTCTGGAGTAATGGGGATTGTGATTAGTTTAGTTGACTTAACAGGTTCTGTGCAGTTTTTTATTTTGGCTCTCACCAAGTGTAGGCTAAGGCATGGTTTAGGAATATGCTGTTCTTCCTCTGGCCTTGGTCTCAGTATTGATCTTAGTGTGCCTATATCTAGATCTTGTGTGTATTCCAGTACTAGAAATGTTTCGTAATTGCTTTCTGACTGTTTCGTATTGTTGAGTGTGTTAGTCCTTTCGCTGTGAGGCATTGAGTTTAGTGTCTGTCTAAGTAGGTAGTCTGGATAACCTCTACTTCTGAATTCAGTGTACAGCTTTTGTTGTACTAAGGTGTATTCATTTATATCAGAGCATGCTCTAAGTAATCTTGTTAGTTCTCCTTTGATTAGGCTTCTGAATGTTTGTCTGGGGTGGGCTGAGTGGAATTGTAAGTATTGAAATTTGTTAGTTTTTTTGAAAAACGGTTTAATGTCAAGTATTCTTTTGTCTCTGTATCGTTTTCCTTTGTATAATGTAATGTCTAAGAAATCTACGCTGCTTTGTGAGCTTTCATGAGTAAATTTTATGGTTGGGTGTGACGTATTTAAATAGGACATGAATTGTTTTAGTTCTGATTGCGTTCCCGGCCAGATACAAAGTATATCATCTATGTATCTTTTCCATAGCAGTGGTGCTTTGTGGTAATTTTGTAATAGTGTTTCTTCTAGCTCTGCCATAAAGATATTGGCATATGCTGGTGCCATTTTAGTTCCCATGGCAGTACCTTGTATTTGGTGGAACATGGAGTCATTGAATTGAAAGTAATTGTGCGTTAAAACTATTTTTAGCAAGTCTGACATTGTGTTAGGTGGAATTTTTACTGTGTCTGTGTTTATATTTTTATAGTAAAGTCTGTTTAGGACTGCTTTTATTCCTTCATTGTGCGGTATGTTAAGGTAGAGTGCTTTTACATCTATTGTGACAAGTAAGCAATTAGGAGGGATAGTTAGTTTTTCTAAGATATTTATAAGTTGTCCACTGTCTCTGGTGTAAGATTCTATCTCTGGTACGTGTGGTTGTAAGTGGTGGTCTAGCAATTGTGTGGGTCCTCCACATCCACTCACTATTGGTCTGACTGATATCGGATTTTTGTGGATTTTCTTGAGGAAGTATAATTGTTGCGTTCTAGGCATTTTGGGATTAAAGCTAAGAAATTCCTTAGTTGTTGTGTCTATAATTCCTTTTTTGTGCATGTAGTGTACATATTTATTAATTGCTTCTGCCAGTGGGGTTGTGGGGTCTTCTTCAATTGTTTCATAGATAGAGTCATCTGAGAGGTGATCTAAGCCATCTTTTATGTATTTTTCTGTATCTTCTAATACTATGCCAGATCCTTTGTCTGCTTGTTTTATGATGAGTGTTGGGTCTGACTTTAGAGTTCTTAGAGCTAGTTTTTCCTCTTTAGTTAGGTTTTTCTCAAAATGCTTTGGTGTGATATTTGGTAGATCATTTTCTATACGTTGCAGGTAGCTTTCAAGTTCTGGTGAGCCTCGCGGTGGCATCCAAGTACTCTTCTTTCTGAATGGATGAGGATCTCTTTCAGGCTCATTCCTAAAGAAGTATTTGATTCTGTTAGATCTGTTGAAGTGTAACCTCGCTACGTCTAGTGATTCTGAGTTGGATTTTGTGCTTGGTATGTACTTTAATCCTTTACCTAACAGCTGTGTTTGACCTGGTGTTAATGTTTTGGAGGACAAGTTGGTTATGTATTTGTTTCCATCTGCCAGGACATTTGTTTTTTTATTGATTGATTTGATGTACTTTTTATGATGATGTTTACTATTACTAAAATTGTAAGTTTTTCTGAAATTAATCTTTTTTGTATTAGAATTTTGTGATGTGAATGATTGTGGTAAAGTGTGTGAAGTAATAATTTGATTGCATGATGAATTAAAGTTTGATAAAGTTCTTGAGTGAGGTGATAGGTTCATTAGTTCCTGTGGGGCTGCTGCATGAAGTGCCTGTCCCCTGGCAGAAAACACTGCTGGTTCTGCCCGACCAGCGATGGATGCTGGCCTGGCTGAACGTTACCCACAGGAGCTAGCAGCAATGGACGCTGCTGTCCTGGTGGGATGCAGTAATTGTTTTGCAGCTGTGGTTGCTGCTGTGTAGGTTGTGGTGGGTGGGTTGATAGAAGCCTGTTGAGTAGGCTTTTAATTTCTGCCATCTCCCTCACCGTCTCATTGATGGTAGTTTGGGGTTGTACGGTAGTTTGGGGTTGTACCGTACTTTGTTGTCCAGTTTGCCTTACTGGTCTTGGATTATTGTAAGGTCTGGGTTGGTCAGGTTGTTGTTGTTTGTTTCTGTCTCTATACGGCATACCTCGGTGTCCATTGGTCCTGTCTGTTCTTCCATTGGTCCTGTCTGATCTTCCATTCGTCCTACTGGTTCTTTCATTGTTCCTGTCTGATCTTCGCTGGGCTGGTGGGGTCCTTGTCCTTGGGTGAGATAGATTCTCAAATTTAGTCTTCTTTCGCTCTTGTAGCCGTTCCTCATGTTTAGTAATGTTCTCAAAAGTCTTTTTTAATAGCTCTTGATGTTCCTTCTTTTGTTCTTCATTCACTGTAGTCAATTCTTTCTCCATCTGTTGATTCAGTGTCTCTAGTTCTTTCTCCAGCTTGTCTTTCACTTTGATATAGTGTAATCTGAGCGACTCTGTAAATTCATACTCTGATGTCTCTTTAGTCGACTGGAATTGCTGCTTTACATTGGTGTAGTCTGCTAGCAATTGCACTGTACATTAACTGTAAGACCCCTAGGGATTTTCTCTTCATTTCTGCATTGTGCCAAGAAGTTTAGGTGACTCTTCACTCGTGCCATATTAGTGCATGTCTTCTTGAATTGCTGTCTGAGTGATAAGAGTGTCTTCCTTTCTGTGGCTTGGTTTGTAATTCCTAAAATGTTATCTTCTTCTTCTTCTGTCATCTCAGTGTCTAATACTATTGCTGTATCCTGTTCGGGGGCGGACCTTGCGATCTGGGAGCCAACCTCAGTATGGGCTAGGGTTGGGGCTGGGGTTGGGGCTGTGGGCAGAGGTAAGGCGATCCTCTTTGTCTTTGGCACAGGTGGCTCCACGCCTAACGGATTGAGGTAGGATACTACCTCCTTAGATCTGTTTCGTGTCTGCATCTTACTTAAACTAAATAGCGACCGGGCTCCAAATAAGTAAATTTTAATAATTTCAGCAACCAACGTTTCGGCCTTGTGTCGGCCTTCTTCAGGGTTGAAATGAATGAAATGTGGAGCGCGTGGTGATTTATGACAGTACATGAGGTGGTATCTGATTGGTCCGGTCTGAAAGTGTGAAAATTTGAAAGGGTGATAATATAGTTCTTTGTCTTGGTCGGTCTTTTTAAATTGAAGTGCGCGTAGTTGCTTCAATAGGTTGGGGGGAGGGGCTGGTTTCCATGCAGACTTCTCCGTGGTTAATTGTGATGTGTTAATTGACTTTAATTTTCGTAGGGTAAGGGTCTTCGTGCTAGAATTAATTAAAGAAGAAAAGCAGAATTTGTTACAGTACAAGTTGTTACCTTTCTGGCTGAGTGGAGGTGCTCTATTCATATCTGCTATTGAGTCCCTTTGGGTAGACTGTTTCTAGAGTGTTTATCCAGTGTCCTTCTCTTCTGGTGAGTTCTTCTGTAGTAGTTTTCTCTAGTATAGTGATTCTAATGTCTCTCTCAAATGAATGATTAGGTAAAATGAGAAAATGTTTATATATAGGTAGACTAGGCTTTGCTTTGATAGCTGCTCTATGTCCACTGAGTCTTATATTCATACATCTCTGTGTTTGTCCCACATACTGATTCCTTTTGTTACATTTAGTGCATTCCATAAGGTATATGACATTCTTGGTGTTGCAGTTAGTATGCTTAGGTACAGGGTAGCTTTTGTTATTGAATGTTGAGGCTACTCTTTGTTTCCTTGACATGACTTTACAGCATTTGCAGTTGGGATTATTGCAACCAGCTGAGTGGCCATTCATGTCTGGAGTAATGGGGATTGTGATTGGTTTAGTTGACTTAACAGGTTCTGTGCAGTTTTTGATTTTGGCTCTCACCAAGTGTTGAGTTAGATTCTTTTTCTTTTTTAGGCTAAGGCATGGTTTAGGAATATGCTGTTCTTCCTCTGGTCTTGGTCTCAGTATTGATCTTAGTGTGCCTACATCTAGATCTTGTGAGTATTCCAGTACTAGAAATGTTTCGTAATTGTTTTCTGACTGTTTCGTATTGTTGAGTATGTTAGTCCTTTCGCTGTGAGGCATTGAGTTTAGTGTCTGTCTAAGTAGGTAGTCTGGATAACCTCTACTTCTGAATTCAGTGTACAGCTTTTGTTGTACTAAGGTGTATTCATTTATATCAGAGCATGCTCTAAGTAATCTTGTTAGTTCTCCTTTGATTAGGCTTCTGAATGTTTGTCTGGGGTGGGCTGAGTGGAATTGTAAGTATTGAAATTTGTTAGTTTTTTTGAAAAACGGTTTAATGTCAAGTATTCTTTTGTCCCTGTATCGTTTTCCTTTGTATAATGTAATGTCTAAGAAATCTACGCTGCTTTGTGAGCTTTCATGAGTGAATTTTATGGTTGGGTGTGACGTATTTAAATAGGACATGAATTGTTTTAGTTCTGATTGCGTTCCCGGCCAGATACAAAGTATATCATCTATGTATCTTTTCCATAGCAGTGGTGCTTTGTGGTAATTTTGTAATAGTGTTTCTTCTAGCTCTGCCATAAAGATATTGGCATATGCTGGTGCCATTTTAGTTCCCATGGCAGTACCTTGTATTTGGTGGAACATGGAGTCATTGAATTGAAAGTAATTGTGCGTTAAAACTATTTTTAGCAAGTCTGACATTGTGTTAGGTGGAATTTTTACTGTGTCTGTGTTTATATTTTTATAGTAAAGTCTGTTTAGGACTGCTTTTATTCCTTCATTGTGCGGTATGTTAAGGTAGAGTGCTTTTACATCTATTGTGACAAGTAAGCAATTAGGAGGGATAGTTAGTTTTTCTAAGATATTTATAAGTTGTCCACTGTCTCTGGTGTAA
>WLWD01003201.1_pt1 | contig 34502 bp, 22 predicted proteins | sample 6712731 | NCBI WGS metagenome assembly WLWD01 (sample SAMN12718690, study PRJNA576275) | sponge metagenome | isolation source: marine sponge | host: Mycale hentscheli | place: New Zealand: South Island, Marlborough, Capsize Point | collected 2014-11-01 | reverse complement strand
AAAGATAGTTGTTTTAATGTAATGCCAGATTAGTAGAAGTGGGCAAATTAGATACTCCTCGAGTTCCAGGTGAAGGCTACGAAACTGGACAGGTATGTTGTGTTTGGATTATCTGCACAATAATTGGATGTTGTAAATTTTAAATATTTTATTTGTAATAACATTACTGCAATCAAACATTTTTCTGTCACTCTTTAGCACTTCCTACACAAAGTGTTTTCCTATCGAGGGCTAGTGTTGTACCCCTGGAAAGTTCGTGTGTTTGATAGAGACCTCTACAGTAATGGGAGCACCAGTACAGACACACAGGACAAAGAAAAGTAATTTCAATTTTATTCAATTGAGAATTTTGCAGGATATAGACGAACAGCTAATAGATAGGGAAAGTCACTTCTGTCCCTGTATTTATGATACATATCTATCAATGTCTTATTTTAGATTAGGAGAGGTAGACTATAGCCAGGTAAAGAACTTGACTGCAGAGGTCAAACTCTACTATACCACACTAATGGATATGAGGGACATGGCAAGTGTTGTAAGTTATGGTAGACATAGCTAGTCTAATTAGTTCAGTGTAATCATGCATGTAGTAAATTAATTTACTGCATTTTTATATATTATTTAATATATCCCTTCGTTTATTGTGTGTCAATGTTATTCATTATTATCAATAATAACAATAATAATAATAGTAATATAATAATAATAATAATAATGGTGATGATGATAATGATGATGATAATGATAGTAAATAACATTGAAACACAATAAATGAAAGGTATATATTAAATAATACTTCAAAATGCAGTAAATTTATTACAATTATTATTATTATTATTATTATTATGATTATTATTATTATTATTATTATTTGCAGAGATCATTTCCACAAGCATTGACATATCTTGACAATGGTGCTCCATGCACTCTTAGAGGTAACACCATAATTTATAATAGAACGTATTTCTTAATCACGTCCATGTAGATGCATCCTTGCATAGAGCCAGCTTGCTCTTTCCTCCATTCTTCAGTATTCTATTTTTAATCAATACTTCACTTCTTAAATTCTTTTGCTGATTATTTTTATCGTCAGTCATAATATGGATATATATATAATGTTGAAGAGCATGCTTTAGTTTGTTTATTAATAGCAAATTTTTCTCTTTTTCAGCCAATATAGTTAATTATAACTTAACCCCTTGCTATTATTATAATTATTTCAGCCAAGAATGACTGAATCATTGAAAGTTTGTTTATTGTTGTTGTTTGTTTGTTGTAGGTGTTGATTATGTTAGTCATGAGGATATTGTTCCCTATGTCAAAACCACGAAAGACCCATTTCGCAATGACCACTTGCCTCATTTCCTGTTCCCCTCCGGTGGAGAGATACAAGGTTAGCTAGAATATCTGTGTAATAATACACTCAATGATTCAGTCATTCTCGGCTGAAATAATTATAATAATAGGACATTTTTTCTCTTTTTAACAGCCAATATTTTTAACTATAACTTAACCCAATGTTTTGACTTCTTGCCGAAGTCCTCTTCAGGGGTCAACTGAGGTCAAACTCTCCGTGGTGATATAATAACACAAAGTAAACAGCAAGATTTCTGGAGGGCACACGTCGGGTTAAGTTATAATTAAATATATTGGCTGTTAAAAAGAGAAAATCCTATTAATAATACACTTGTGTAACAGTAATGATGACGGTTTGTGTATTCATGAATAATTCACTAGCTGGGTTGGTTAAAGTGTCGTCATGTGAATGGGTAAAGCAGCATCACTTTTCGTAGAGATGAAGGCGGTTAAAGAAACTGTGACTATTGTAGCTGAAAGCAGGTGAAATTGGCGAGGAAAGGAACTGATGTAACTAAATCAAGTGGTAGAAAATATTAAGGAAAAAAGTACCTTATGTTACTGCATTCCTAATTTGCAAAAGTTAGTATATCAAGTGCCACCAAATGGTGAGGACTTGCTAATTATAATAGTAGTAATAATAATAATAATAATAATAAATAAATTATATGGAGGAATATTAGAGTGAGACTGATACCTTATGGTAATGCAACTTTCAATATTGGCCTATTTTGTTTCCATCAGTGTTCATTTGTTTGTTTGTTTGTTTGTTTTAATCACTTCCAACAATACTTCACTTGAACGAGCAGTGTTGTTGTTGTTGTTTTTCTTTACAGTCTTTTTTTATAAATAATTTATTGGTATCAGAATGGACACTAAGTATTCAGTGTGAATACAGTCTCCAGGGACCTTGCTCATAGTACAATAAACAACAATTTTAAAATTATATATACTTTTGTCTTGTTTTTTTAATTCTGTTGTTTGTTTGTTTCATTTTTTCTTGTTTTATAAAGATGTGAAAATATGGCAGGAGGTAGCTAGCCGGTGGCTCGACCTTAGTCAGGTTCACTGTCAGACTAGCAATGGAGTCAAAGTCACTGTCATTCCATTCTTCATTGGCACGGATCCTAGTAAAGCCAAGAGTCTATGGAGGTGAGCCAATTTGAACGAGGCACCATATGGCGTAAGACTGTATTTTGTAAACTAAAACGATCCAACGCCAAGTTATCAAGTTAATCTCATGGGGTCTTTACTCCTTCTATTGGAATACAGTGCTTCAACTTAAAGAGTGGATTTTTTGAAACTACTGTATAGACCCTCACTACAGTCATTTAACATACACATACCTTTTCTTCATCATCCCAATAATGTTTGCAATAGTAAAACTGCCTGTTTAGAGAATGGAAAATGGAGAACAGCACTTTTCTCATTCACTCTAATACATTTTACGCCATTTTTGTTGACGTCAAGATTTTGCGGTAGTTCGTCATTAAACGTAGCTAGTTAACGAGCTAAGGTCGAACGGTTATTTCCCTGAGCGGTAAGACGGGACTTTCCCTAACTGCAAGCGGCTGTATGGATTCTCATTGTTCTACTAGCAGCAAGCGAAGTCGAAATCAGTCAGAATTGTTGGCTGGTATTACTAACTTGGAGCCAAGCCTATCTAAGATGTCCTCTTTTTCAAGAGCTGAAGAAAAGCTGAAGGAGTTTAATACTCCCAAGGCTCCCAGCATTCGGTATTCTGACAACATCAGGGCGATGCAGTTGGAGTCTTACAGGTTGTGCAGCTTCAGACGGCAGCTAAAACGCTGGCCGTGATAGGCAGTAGCGCCGTAAAACTTGATTCCCCCACGGGCCTGAGATACAACCGTATCAGCCATACCCGTGCAACAATTAGCGGTAAACTGGCGCCCTCACCTTTATGACAAAAATACGCATGCGCTGTTTTGTGACGTCGCGTTTACGTGTACTAAAGGCCCACAACCCGCTCTAAACGTCATCATTTGATGACCCTTACCGTGTGTAAAAATATTTTGGTGAAAAACAACCACAACTCACTTAATTTTCAAGGTATAGCTACCAAAGTTATACATAATAATTTTAAGGCAATTTTACATCATGTGTCAAATTTTTAGAGATATAACTCAATAAATTCAAAAATCCTGGCTTAAACACAAAATTTAAAATATTTCGAGATTCAAATTTCGTGTGCCCACAAAATTAGGCTCATATGAAACTTCAGGTATTAAAGTATCAGTATACCAAGTTATAGAGATAAGGACAAATAATTTCTCTTTTTTCAGCTTAAACACTTCCAAATTCACTGTCTTTTGAAGCTCCCAGTGCCATCACCTATAACCACAAAAATAACCACAAACCCACAATTTTTTTTTGTCTGTATGTTAATATGACATTAATGTATAATAATACAAATTTTAGCTTTCTATTACACATAGTTGAGAATTATAGCAGAATTAGCAACCTTAACCAAAAAGCTAAAAAATCGGTCTAGCCATTTTAATACGGGCCAGACCGTTTTAAAATGGTCTAGCCGTTTTAAAACGGGCCAGACCGTTTTAAAATGGGCCAGACTATTTCCAAACCTTAGACTGTTTTAAAACTGGCCAGATCGTTTTAAAATGGGCCAGACCGTTTTAAAATGGGCCAGACCGTTTTAAAATGGGCCAGACTATTTCCAAACCTTAGACTGTTTTAAAACTGGCCAGATCGTTTTAAAAAACAGGCCAGACCACTGGCCAGACTATTTTAGAACAGGCTAGTCAAATTATTCAAACCATTTCGAAGGGTGTTAAACCCTTTTTAAAAGAATCAGATCATTTAAACGAGTCAGACAGTAAACTTGGCAAAAAAACAAAAAACAACAACTGCTAAATGTAAATAGGGCAGTTGCCAAAGCAGACCCAAGACACAGAACTCTTGTGTGTTCGTAAATATTTTTTCTGAATTAAACTATTTTTTTTTTAATTTGATATAAAACAGATAGTCTTTTAAAAAGTTTGTTAATCTAAACTTCACTAATCCAAGCAATTTGGGCATGCCAATCCTATTAAAAACACACTAGATCGTTTGTGCATGCATCTGTCACTTGTCCATCTTCTTAAAAGAATGTAACTGAAAAAACTTCACAATAAACTTCTTTTAAATGAAAATGAAAATTTAAAAAAGCTCTCACACTCACAAATAACTAGTGCAGGAATACAGAGTAGTCATACCATTATAATTATAGGAAGGGCTACAGTTTATCAATCTATTAGAGCATTATCGAAGGCTGAGTAAGGTGGGTCGCAGTCATCTAGGGTGAAAACCTATAAGATAGGCAAGGTCATTCAGTAGACATGGCTATGTTCTCATGGTCAGACAAAAAAGGAAAAAAAGACAGGTAAGTACACAAATTACAATGTGAGAAATGCATAAATATGTAATGAGTTTTTTCAAACTAAACATTTCACAAATTTGAACACCCTCTTGGTCCCACTAAAGTATTCACCCACACAGATACAAAGATCAACAAACAACAAGTTAGATGTTAATGAATTATGTTGCTCAGAGTAATCTCTTTTTCCAGCTAGCTCTGTGCACAACAGATTCATTACAGAAAGGTCACTAAAAATAAGGGGAAATATAATATTACGTCTATGGAATTTTGAAAGGAGGGTTTATTTCTCTTTACCAACAATGGAGTGATATGATCTAAATCAGGCTATTATGCCCATAACCACATTCTTTTATTAACAAATTCAAACTATATTATAAATTACACAGGACACATTAAATTAAAGGAAAAATACATTTTCTCTTTTTACTCTATGTGTCATATTAGTATAATCATCTGAAGTCCTGCTTTTCCAGCTCACTTCCATCAGGAAAAAAATAAATAAACTAAGAACAGAAACCTGCCTCGGTGTCTATGTCCTTGGGCTATAAAATAGTTATAAACCAATAAGAATTGGTTTGTACTGCAATATTCACAAACCCTCGCAACTTGGGCTTCACCCTCGTGTCTTGGGATTTGTAATCACATACAAACTCAATATTGGTTAAAACTATTACACATAGTACTGGTAGCACAGTAGGGTATTCAATAAATTTAGATCATGTTGAATGCCATTTGTGTTAAGCACACCACTAGCTTGTAGTACAAAAGCACCATGTATTTAATTGTTGCTATTGGTGATTGTTATTGTTTTTGGTTGTTGTTGTTTGCATCAGATACTCTATATGCATTCAAAGTTTGAGTATGGACTACTTTCAGTTAGTGGAGAGGCACTGGAAGATATGTCAGAGTTCAGGAGAGTTGCAAACAGTGAAAGGTCGCGGAGTAGTGGGACAGGTAAGCTTGGGCTTCATCATCCGGGCATGCCCGGTGTCATTCAAAATAATCTATCAATACCATCGCAAAAAATTCAACATTAATTGAAAAATAGCGGGAATGAGGTTTTTATTAAGTTGGCGGAACACTATTTAGCAGCCATGTTTAAGTTTATGATATATTGTTGTTGTTGTTGTTTTGTTCTCTAACCTTGACCACCTGAGTAATTAATAATGTTTTAGAAAGTGTATCAACATTAGGCTGTGCGTGTGCTATCAATTTTACAACAATTAACACCCTCTTCAAAATCACTTTGCAGTCACATAACAATATGTGTATGTATATCTAATTTATGACTCATGACTTTCTCTTGGTTCATTCGTTTCCTTTGGTTTTGTGGTCAGGTCATTTATCTATTTAGAATTGTATCATTTGGTTGTTTGAGAGTTTAGTCAGACTTTAGCCCAATTGTTGAGGCACTTACTGTTTGTAGTTAATGTGTTACTTGTCAATTTGTTGTTGCTATTGTGATTGATAGGAAATTTGATAAACCCTCAAGGAATTATAATAAATGTGATGACTCCTCGTTGTTCACTCTATCATAGTGTTGAATTTTTAATCTAGCCTGAATGCAATGCATACTGAAATTCACACCCACTGGTGTTGTTGTTTTTCCTGATGGTTCTGATCAGCATTTATTTAATGCTGGGTTTTATACTCTCCTCATGTGTGCATCATCGTGTTTTGGCTAGAGACAGACTCTATCGAGAAAATGGAGACCGTATGAAAACTTGAGCCAGGATTTGGGTTGTTTAACATAGCTTGTCATCCATCATTGCCAATTATAATACAGCTCCATTTATATTATATTTTAAAATTTTTAAATGCACCCTTTAGTATTAATTCCTGTTCTAAGATGATATTTATATGTTTTGGAATTTTAGTTTATGCATTAATTAAATATTGTTTAAGCTATCTGAGCCAGTTTACCTCTGTCCTTGTTGATACTTAATTTACAGGAACCCAAATTCAGTCCAGCCCAACCTGCCTTCAGATATAGCAGCTGCGTGGAGTTACCCTCATCGACTGGACACATGTGGTATGTCTTTGTGTGTGTGACAAAGATAAGGCAATTAAAAACAATCGGAGAGCTCTTATGAACATTGGACCATGAAGAGAAGCCTTTATAGATAATTCTCTACAGCCGAGGTTGGACACACTTTGTACAATTCATTGATGGTTCATTTTTATGCCCGCTGAATAGTTATTTCTTTACCCTGGTATGGAAATATCTTTGCAAGCACGAAAAATTGATAATTAGCTTTTCGAGTTGTACATATGCTGATGTCCAAAATCGTGAGATTTATCTCAGGCAAATTAACAACAAGTATATGCACCACACTACAATAGACTACTAAGGTGTATCCTGTCCAACCAAGGCACTCGACTATTATATGCATGCTATTATTCCTTTGGAATGGTTTGTTTTTGTTTGTTTGTTTGTTTTTTTGTCTTTTTTGTAGGGGTAGCTTCGTGATGAAGAGGCCAGACAACTCCATTTTTGAAGTCAGTGTTCCACCATTTTGTTTGGAAAGTCCTTGAGGTTATTTTGTGTAGCCATCATTATAAATACCTCAATAGCAAAAAGGTTTTTAAAAAAGTTTCATTAAAATCATTTCAAGTAGCAATTATAAAAATGCTTTGAACACACACACACATACACACACACACACACACACACACACACACACACACACCACACACACACTTCATGGCAGCTACAAATTTTAGAATACCAGAGAAATGTCAAAAAATATACACACATGTAGGCATGTCAAGTCATCTCAAACACACTTTGGTCTTTCTAGCCTTGAGTAAGCAGTTTGCAATTGGTTTTGTTTCTTTCGGTGACACTTTACCAAACATCCAATGCAGATAGTCACTGCCAGTAGGAAATATCCACAGCACACAGCAGCTGCTACAGAGGCCAGTAGAACCAGCCATTCTATGCAAAGAACAAAAAATTGATAATCTAATCAGAAAATAACTTGTTTGCTATGAAAAATAACAGCTATGTTTGCTAAATTATGACCGGTCTTGGCTAGCTAGCCATGTGGCAGCTTGGAAAACAAATCTGTTATGGAGATTTTGGGAATAGCTAGCTGGCTATATATATATATATATATATATATAATATATATGACATAACTTAACCAACCTCATTGCAGAGAATAGTTTATGCTTGTTTTGTATACGATGCAGGGTAGTATGGAATTAAAAAAGAAAACTTAAGTCATAGGAATACTTATCAAATGTATATTAAATACAGGCAATGTGTTCAAACAAAATTATAATATTTTTGATTGCTTGTTGTTGTTGCTGCTGTTTCTTCTAATACCTATGCATCAGTTGCAATAAATAATACACATACTTTCAAAGAAGTTACTATTGCTCTCAGTAGGTGATGGATTACTGCGTGTAGAGGTAACTTCACAAGGTGGGAGGTCCTCCATGTTATCCACATACATGCACTCACAGTCATAGACAACAGAGTTGTCCTTACTGCAGACAACTGCTGCATCACTGCCACACAAGCTTGGGTCTCCTCTGCATCCACCCATTGTTAATTCATCTAGCACAAATAACAACAAAGTAACTAGATTGTAGGTTCTAGTTACAATAAAATTATTGGCTGTCAGTTCTTGCAGCTTAGCTTTAGAGCTTTTGTGCATTCATAATCCCTGATAATTGCCGAAATTTCCCGTCCTATATTACTTACAGTGAAGCGTAACAGAAATAGACTGTATTTAACTAATTATATATAAATGCTAGTGACTGGGTTGTTTTATAATATATATATATATATATAATTATTAAAAAAACATAGAGCAATAGGTAATTATAAAACAAAAAAATAAGGCCTTTAATAACTGCACTATAAGTAAACATCTTACTTACTAAGCAAATGTTTGCCGGGGTCACTGTTGACAGTAAACTGGGATCCATTAGTAGAGCCTTCTATGGTTAAGTAAACAGTAACTTCACTGACTTCAACCGAGCGCTTAATTACGTGACTCAACTGACGACAAGCCGTGCAAGTCGTGCCCTTGGAGGTAGTGTTATGATTAACATGAGTTGTGAGGCATTGGGTAACCAAGCTATCATCCAGCACTTCCATGAAGTCGTGGAGGGCTGGTCCAGGGTTAGGAGTACTATATGAGCCGTAAACAATCACTCCTCTAACTGACACGCAAATCTTGATGGAAACTCCTTCTGCATAGGAACCTGAGAACTTTAGCCTCGACACGGAACCTTCATCAGCAGTCCCATTTGTTTCTTGGCTAATGGGTACATCCTGTGTTACTATTTTATATAGAAAAATAACACTATAAAATGAAATTAGGATTGCCCTAGTTTTAAAATTGCCTACCTTTAAAACAGGTTGAATATGATCGGTAGTATTGATTCTGTTCCAACAGGTTAGGGTCAAAGGATTTTAAAACATCAATGGTATCATTACTCGTAGCAATCAACTGCAGTTCACTTAGAACATAGTTGGCAACACCGACTGCTGAAACTATGATTTGAGGCTTCCTGGAATGAATTTCATTGGAAACTGTAGTAACGGTACCACTTCTGCAGCTGCTAGAGATCTTGTTAGATCTTCCATCAGTTAATACTATAGCTAATCTTAAAGTAGATATAGTGTCTCTCCAATTCATTGTTTTAAGTAGGCAGAGACCCTCTGGAGTGTTAGTGGACTGGCTTAAATATGGTACGTTTCTAATTTTGTTCAGCAATGCTTGCCTGCCATTTTGAGACAAATAATCAAGGCTAACTTGAACCTTTGCACTATTTCCGAACAAAATAATGCCCACCCTATTGTCATTATCTCCACTGAATAAATACTGGGTGAAGTTGTAGGTATATTCTCTCACAAGCTGGAAATTGGTAGGCGATACTGCCAGAAGAATCCAACACAAACACTACATCCGTGTTTATCCTAGCTACAGACTATACGATACCAAGTTATGAAACAAAATGTAATTAGAAAGAGGAAAAAAATAACTTAGCAGTTATTTTTAAAGAGGAAACAACCTAAAATTTCATCACACTCAAATAGATCTTACTCACCTTCTGTTCTCCTTAGTTGGGATATATACAATGTCCACCGCACGTAAAATTGATTATGGCTCCTCTTGAATACTCTCAACCAAAATTCTGCCTTTATTCTATCTAAAGCTCCATCAGGAAGTCCTCCATTAATATCCAAGTGGTACATATAAATATAAACAGCTAAGCCTGAGTATAAAGGTTTTGCCAGCTCTTGATAATCCACAGATGCAGAAAGCTTCACAGATTTGCTGATAAAGAATTGAATAATTGAATGACTGGGTTGTTTTAAAAATATGGTTATCTACTTTTCATATTCCCCCTTTCATAGCTGCATCTGCCTCTTCTCCATCCTGTGATTCTACAAAGGCCATTTCTCTCATAAAGTGTTCATTTACTTGACCTTTCTGAGTAGATGTTGACAATAAGTTATGGAAATGGAACTTTTCTAACTTGGTTAAGACACTTCTTACTGTTTCAGCTCCTTCTGCATTCATTTTTAGGGTCAAATCTATTTTCCCAGCTAGAGAAATATTTATTAAGCACACAAAAAGTGAAGTCCATATTGCAAGTGCCGCAGTCATCGTGGATTCGCCAAAAAATAACTGTAGAAAGTTACCAGTAGCCTTAACAGTAAGTACGCGGTTCTCACCTTCTGTGTGTATGTGTGTGTGTGTGTATGTAATAAAATTCTTTACTGCACACCACTAGTCTAAATAAAACCCTTGACCAGCATTACCACAATGTGCTACTGCCATTGGAGTTTACTTCGAATGCCAACAAGAAAAAATAATCATGACTTACAAAAAAATGAAAAGATCAAATGCTACGAATCAAAGTTCAGAGTTCAACATATGGGACAAAGTTTATTTTCACCATTGGGGTTTGGTACGACACAGTCTTCATGAATCCACCTTGAACAAATGCACTGAAGCCATTCTCTGCCCGTTCCTTTGTCCTCTTCAAAAGAACTGAAGCAGACACAACATAAATCTGTGAATATGCTACTGTCCATTGTAACTTTTGATCTCTTGTGCAGAGTACATCTACTTGTAATCTTGCTCCCACCTTCAACTAAATTCAAATGTCCTTCATTTGTTGAAGTTCAGTAGTGACCTCTCGAGAGCGTTTCTTGCCTGCACAGCTTTGTGTTGTAAACTTTTCTTAGCTTTCTCCTCCTCTGCCTGCTTACGTTTTCGCTTTTCCTTCTCCTCAGCTTCACACTTCTTTTTCTCTTCCTTCACTTTATAAAGTGACCAACACTCATCGCTAGTGAGAACACGTGCTGAACCCGTCTTTGATGATATCGTAGTAACATCCTTTACCACAGGTAAATTCAATAGAGATTAGTGTATGGTGAGCGTAAATTTGAGGAAGCAACAGGAGGTGTAACTTTGGTGAGTGATACAGTACTCGAATTTGCAACTGAAGGAGACCATGGAACCGGCATGGTAACCGCAACTCCAGTACATGTGGTGACTGCACCAGGAATCAATAATCCACGTTGTGCAGTGACTCTGACTGGAGGTGATCCAGTGGGTGTGGTACCTAGAAAGTTAAACAATACAGGTATGTAACATCACAAATACAAATTAGGCATGTAAAGTGAAATCCCCCCCCCCCAAAAAAAAATAATAATAATAAATAAATAAATTATTACTACCACAAATACTGAAGGATATTTTAGTAGAATGGCAGGAGTCCAACTGAAATGGAGGCGTAACTTGAAAAGTTTGAACCCTGAAATATCAGTTACTAAGACAAATGAGTGAATTTTGTTTCCTGTTGTTTTTTTTGTTTATAGTCAGTCCATAGATTTGAAGTTCTATTGTTCATTAGACAGCATTTAGTTTGGGGACAGTTGGGACAAACTTTTTTCTATATGAAACCATTTACAGGAAAATAGGGCACAACGCAGTCTCCATAAAAAATAAACTGTTTTTGAACTATCACACTTTATCAGCATCGAGTTTGATTGCCTTAGCCGTTCACAATATATGACCTAATCAAATTCCCCTTGGTAGGCTTATTGGATTCAATTGATTCTTATTCCCCAACATTCACGTGTGCTGCATTGAGCTCAATTTTATCGTAGACAGTCTCACATGATAACATAGGTAACATTGTATGCAAATGAAAAATCATAGCTCTGCCTAAGTTACTATAGCTACTTATATCTTTCTCTCGAATTATCTGGGATTAACAAAAAATGCGATCTGCCAAAAAATCATTTAAAAATTACATGTACAGACTTCATGCTACCAAAAAAAAAAGTTTTCTGAACAAAAATTTTGGTCTTCAGAAAAAAATTTATGGAGAGTTCTTATCACTTAATGAAAAATATGTTACTGCAAAACACCATTAATTCTTACCTGAAACCTGATTAGTGGATCCAGAGGCCATAGGGACTGTGATGTGAGAAAGGAACTTGATCCCAGGGGTGTGGTACCTGCTACGACATCTGTTGTGATGTACGAACTAGATCCCAAGGGTGTGGTACCTGCTACGACATCTGTTGTGACGTGCGAACTTGATCCCAGGGGTGTGGTACCTGCTACGACATCTGTTGTGACGTGTGAACTTGATCCCACGGGTGTGGTACCTGCTAAGACATCTGTTATGATGTGCGAACTTGATCCCAGGGGTGTGGTACCTGCTACGACATCTGTTGTGACGTGTGAACTTGATTCCAGGGGTGTGGTACCTGCTAGGACATCTGTTGTGATGTGTGAACTTGATCCCAGGGGTGTGGTACCTGCTACATCTGCTGTGACGTGCGAACTTGATCCCAGGGGTGTGGTACCTGCTACGACATCTGCTGTGACATGAGAAGTGGATCCTGAATGTGTGGTGACTGTGATTTGAGTAGGCAATTCAGTGAGTGTTGTAACAGCCAGGGAATTGTGGTGTTCTAGAACATTGTATTTGAGCCATTCTGTGTACTTGGGATCAACCAAGTCATATCCTTCTTCCAAACGTTGAGAAAAAAGAAGTTCCTCTTCAAGGGTGAAGGTTGTTGAGGTACCAGCTGACTGATCAGCAACTAAATCTTCTTCACAATGTCCTGCAATGCTCCTTTGATCATTACTATGGTCATTTGCCTCACATTCGATAGACACACTGGTAGTAAGTGGTCCGTCACCTAAGGAAAAAATATAATCAATTTAACAGCATACTGATCAAATCCACTTCTCCAGTAGACTAGGTCAAAACATTTAGTTATGAGTACCATAATATTCAACAAGTACACTGTGTACAAACTTTAGTTGTCCTTAAATAGTACCAAATAATACAACCCTTACCACAGACAGGCTTTCATTTAGAGAGTTAAAATGTAAGGTTTTTCCTTTTTTTTTTTAATATAAATTTAGCGTACAATACATAAGGTAAAGCCAACTACCCATGAACTAATGCTATAGCAGCCTGAAATTAAAAGAATCAGATCATTTAAACGAGTCAGACAGTAAACCTGGCAAAAAAAAAAAAAAAACAACAACTGCTAAATGTAAATAGGGCAGTTGCCAAAGCAGACCCAAGACACAGAACTCTTGTGTGTTCGTAATATTTTTTCTGAATTGAACTATTTAAAAAAAAATTGGATATAAAACAGATAGTCTTTTAAAAAGTTTGTTAATCTAAACTTCACTAATCCAAGCAATTTGGGCATGCCAATCCTATTACAACACACTTGATCGTTTGTGCGTGCATCTGTTACTTGTCCATCTTCTTAAAAGAACGTAGCTAAAAAGACCTCGCAATAAACTTCTTTTAAATGAAAATTTAAAAAAGCTCTCACACTCACAAATAACTAGTGCAGGAATACAGAGTATAGTCATACCATTATAATTATAGGAAGGGCTACAGTTTATCAATCTATTAGAGCATTAACGAAGGCTGAGTAAGGTGGGTCGCAGTCATCTAGGGTGAAAACCTATAAGATAGGTAAGGTCATTTAGTAGACATGGCTATGTTCTCATGGTCAGACAAAAAAGGGAAAAAAGACAGGTAAGTACACAAATTACAATGTGAGAAATGCATAAATATGTAATGAGTTTTTTCAAACTAAACATTTCACAAATTTGAACACCCTCTTGGTCCCACTAAAGTATTCACCCACACAGATACAAAGATCAACAAACAACAAGTTAGATGTTAATGAATTATGTTGCTCAGAGTAATCCAGCTAGCTCTGTGCACAACAGATTCATTACAGAAAGGTCACTAAAAATAAGGGGAAATATATTACGTCTATGGAATTTTGAAAGGAGGGTTTATTTCTCTTTACCAACAATGGAGTGATATGATCTAAATCAGGCTATTATGCCCATAACCACATTCTTTATTAACAAATTCAAACTATTATTATAAATTACACAGGACACATTAAATTAAAGGAAAAATACATTTTCTCTTTTTACTCTATGTGTCATATTAGTATAATCATCTGAAGTCCTACTTTTCCGGCTCACTTCCATCAGAAAAATAAATAAATAAACTAAGAACAGAAACCTGCCTCGGTGTCTTATGTCCTTGGGCTATAAAATAGTTATAAACCAATAAGAATTGGTTTGTACTGCAATTCACATACCCTCGCAACTTGGGCTTCACCCTCGTGTCTTGGGATTTGTAATCACATGCAAACTCAATATTGGTTATAACTATTACACATAGTACTGGTAGCACAGTAGGGTATTCAATAAATTTAGATCACATTGAACCACTGTATCTGTTAAGACATGAGTTAGTTAATTTTTTTGACAGTCATTTAAAAGCTTCACAAAAAAATTAGAAACTGCAATGTATTTTCTGTAATTTTTTAATGTAAAGTGCTTTATAGAGACAAAAAAGTTGTGCAGCTTGGTAAGGATTGTACAATAAACTTGACCATAAATTAGTCATAACCCCCCCCCCCCCAGTAGTTATAGTCTTAGTGTTTGCTGTTAGCTCTTGCAACATTTCATAGTTCTTTACAAATCTCAGTCACTAGTAACTAATGAAACACTGCTATATGATGTAAGGACGCAAATGCATGTAAATTAAAGCTCATGTACTTGCATTGTGCACTTATTTCAGTTCAAATTCTAGGAACAGTGACATTATTTCTCAAAGGTGACAAGGCAACACATTTGTCAGAGTGATTTAACGGCTGATTGGTGTGAACATTAACAACAATTAACCCAGGGTTTGTTAATTCACACCTCCAAACTGCCCAAACACTTCCCTTGCTCCCCCTAGAGAATTCTTCTCCCTTTCCAGTTTCTATCATTTCATTAATCGGGTCAATAAAACATGCAAATAACTTATGTATTACGTCTAGTCTCTTTTCCTTTAGGTTGGCTATCCTCCTTCACAGGCCCGGTTGCTATAACTACTCTGGTAATGAGCTTGCCCAGTACAGCCATGAGATAACACTGTGTGATATCGTGAGATATCTCACGGGTCACGTACCTAAAAATATCATTGTGAAGATACGTATCTAGCATGGAATATATATATATATATATAATTTTTTTCCCCTTCTTCTTCTTATTTGAAATGTAACTATTTATTGGCAAGCTTGCTTGCCATTTGTGTTAAGCACACCACTAGTGTGTAGTACGAAAGCACCATGTATTTAATTGTTGCTATTGGTGATTGTTATTGTTTTTGGTTGTTGTTGTTTGCATCAGATACTCTATATACATTCAAAGTTTGAGTATGGACTACTTTCAGTTAGTGGAGAGGCACTGGAAGATATGTCAGAGTTCAGGAGAGTTGCAAACAGTGAAAGGTCGCGGAGTAGTGGGACAGGTAAGCTTGGGCTTCATCATCCGGGCATGTCCGGTGTCATTCAAAATAATCTATCAATACTATCGCAAAAAATTCAACATTAATTGAAAAATAGCGGGAATGAGGTTTTTAGTAAGTTGGCGGAACACTATTTAGACTAATAGCAGCCATGTGTTTAAGTTTATGATATATTGTTGTTGTTGTTGTTTTGTTCTCTAACCTTGACCACCTGAGTAATTAATAATGTTTTAGAAAGTGTATCAACATTAGGCTGTGCGTGTGCTATCAATTTTACAACAATTTAACACCCTCTTCAAAATCACTTTGCAGTCACATAGCAATATGTGTATGTATATCTAATTTATGACTCATGACTTTCTCTTGGTTCATTCGTTTCCTTTGGTTTTGTGGTCAGGTCATTTATCTATTTAGTATTGTATCATTTGGTTGTTTGAGAGTTTAGTCAGAGTTTAGCCCAATTGTTGAGGCACTTACTGTTTGTAGTTAATGTGTTACTTGTCATTTAGTTGTTGCTATTGTAATTGATAGGAAATTTGATAAATCCTCAAGGAATTATAATAAATGTGATGACTCCTCGTTGTTCACTTTATCATAGTGTTGAATTTTTAATCTAGTCTGAATGCAATGCATACTGAAATTCACACCCACTGGTGGTGTTGTTTTTCCTGATGGTTCTGATCAGCATTTATTTAGTGCTGGGTTTTATACTCTCCTCATGTGTGCATCATTGTGTTTTGCTAGAGACAGATTCTATCGAGAAAATGGAGACCGTATGAAAACTTGAGCCAGGATTTCGGTTGTTTAACATAGCTTGTCATCCATCATTGCCAATTATAATACAGCTCCATTTATATTCAATTTTAAAACTTTTAAATGCACCCTTTAGTATTAATTCCTGTTCTAAGATGATAATTATATCTTTTCCTTCCATCATTCTGTCTTGGAATTTTAGTTTATGCATTAATTAAATATTGTTTAAGCTATCTGAGCCAGTTTACCTCTGTCCTTGTTGATACTTAATTTACAGGAACCCAAATTCAGTCCAGCCCAACCTGCCTTCAGATATAGCAGCTGCGTGGAGTTACCCTCATCGACTGGACACATGTGGTATGTCTTTGTGTGTGTGACAAAGATAAGGCAATTAAAAACAATCGGAGAGCTCTTATGAACATTGGACCATGAAGAGAAGCCTTTATAGATAATTCTCTACAGCCAAGATTGGACACACTTTGTACAATTCATTGATGGTTCATTTTTATGCCCGCTGAATAGTTATTTCTTTACCCTGGTATGGAAATATCTTTGCAAGCACGAAAAATTGATAATTAGCTTTTCGAGTTGTACATATGCTGATGTCCAAAATCGTGAGATTTATCTCAGGCAAATTAACAACAAGTATATGCACCACACTACAATAGACTACTAAGGTGTATCCTGTCCAACCAAGGCACTCGACTATTATATGCATGCTATTATTCCTTTGGAATGGTTTTTTTTTGTTTGTTTGTTTTTTTGTCTTTTTTGTAGGGGTAGCTTCGTGATGAAGAGGCCAGACAACTCCATTTTTGAAGTCAGTGTTCCACCATTTTGTTTGGAAAGTCCTTGAGGTTATTTTGTGTAGCCATCATTATAAATACCTCAATAGCATTTTAAAAAAGTTTCATTAAAATCATTTCAAGTAGCAATTATAAAAATGCTTTGAACACACACACACACACACACACACATACCACACACACACCTCATGGCAGCTACAAATTTTCGAATACCAGAGAAATGTCAAAAAATATACACACATGTAGGCATGTCAAGTCATCTCAAACACACTTTGGTCTTTTAGCCTTGAGAAAGCAGTTTGCAATTGACTTTGTTTCTTTCGGTGACACTTTACCAAACATCCAATGCAGATAGTCACTGCCAGTAGGAAACATCCAAAGCACACAGCAGCTGCTACAGAGGCCAGTAGAACCAGCCATTCTATGCAAAGAACAAAAAATTGATAATCTAATCACAAAATAACTTGTTTGCTATGAAAAATAATAGCTAGCTATGTTTGCTAAATTATGACCGGTCTTGGCTAGCTAGCCATGTGGCAGCTTGGAAAACAAATCTGTTATGGAGATTTTGGAAATAGCTAGCTGGCTATATATATATATATATATGACATAACTTAACCAACCTCATTGCAGAGAATAGTTTATGCTTGTTTTGTATACGATGCAGGGTAGTATGGAATTAAAAAAGAAAACTTAAGTCATAGGAATACTTATCAAATGTATATTAAATACAGGCAATGTGTTCAAACAAAATTATAATATTTTTGATTGCTTGTTGTTATTGCTGCTGTTTCTTCAAATACCTATGCATCAGTTGCAATAAATAATACACATACTTTTAAAGAAGTTACTATTGCTCTCAGTAGGTGGTGGATTACTGCGTGTAGAGGTAACTTCACAAGGTAGGAGGTCCTCCATGTCATCCACATACACGCACTCACAGTCATAGACAACAGAGTTGTCCTTACTGCAGACAACTGCTGCATCACTGCCACACAAGCTTGGGTCTCCTCTGCATCCACCCATTGTTAATTCATCTAGCACAAATAACAACAAAGTAACTAGATTGTAGGTTCTAGTTACAATAAAATTATTGGCTGTCAGTTCTTGCAACTTAGCTTTAGAGTTTTTGTGCATTCATAATCCCTGATAATTGCCGAAATTTCCTGTATAATACTGTCCTATATTGCTTACAGTGAAGCGTAACAGAAATAGACTGTATTTAACTAATTATATATAAATGCTAGTGACTGGGTTGTTTTATATTATATATATATATATAATTATTAAAAAAAACATAGAGCAATAGGTAATTATAAAACAAAAAAAATAAGGCCTTTAATAACTGCACTAGTAAACATCTTACTTACTAAGCAAATTTTTGCCGGGGTCACTGTTGACAGTAAACTGGGATCCATTAGTAGAGCCTTCTATGGTTATGTAAACAGTAACTTCACTGACTTCAACCGAGCGCTTAATTATGTGACTCGACTGACGACAAGCCGTGCAAGTCGTGCCCTTGGAGGTGGTGTTATGGTCAACATGAGTTGTGAGGCATTGGGTAACCAAGCTATCATCCAGCACTTCCATGAAGTCGTGGAGGGCTGGTCCAGGGTTAGGAGTACTATATGAGCCGTAAACAATCACTCCTCCAACTGACACGCAAATCTTGATGGAAACTCCTTCTGCATAGGAACCTGAGAACTTTAGCCTCGACACGGAACCTTCATCAGCAGTCCCATTTGTTTCTTGGCTAATGGGTACATCCTGTGTTACTATTTTATATAGAAAAATAACACTATAAAATGAAATTAGGATTGCCCTAGTTTTAAAATTGCCTACCTTTAAAACAGGTTGAATATGATCGGTAGTATTGATTCTGTTCCAACAGGTTAGGGTCAAAAAAGTTTAAAACATCAATGGTATCATTACTCGTAGCAATCAACTGCAGTTCGCTTAGAACATAGTTGGAAACACCAACTGCTGAAACTATGATTTGAGGCTTCCTGGAATGAATTTCATTGGAAACTGTAGTAACGGTACCATTTCTGCAGCTGCTAGAGATCTCGTTAGATCTTCCATCAGTTAATACTATAGCTAATCTTAAAGTAGATATAGTGTCTCTCCAATTCATTGTTTTAAGTAGGCAGAGACCCTCTGGAGTGTTAGTGGACTGGTCAAAATATGGTACGTTTCTAATTTTGTTCAGCAATGCTTGTCTGCCATTTTGAGACAAATAATCAAGGCTAACTTGAACCTTTGCACTAGTTCCGAACAAAATAATGCCCACCCTATTGTCATTATCTCCACTGAATAAATACTGGGTGAAGTTGTAGGTATAATCTCTCACAAGCTGGAAATTGGTAGGTCCGATACTGCCAGAAGAATCCAACACAAACACTACATCCGTGTTTATCCTACAGACTATACGATACCAAGTTATGAAACAAAATGTAATTAGAAAGAGGAAAAAATAATTTAGCAGTTATTTTTAAAGAGGAAACAACCTAAAATTCCATCACACTAAAAAGTAAGGTTGAATAGACTTCAGAACAATAGCAGCATATTTAAAATTGAATTGCTGTTGTACCATTTATAATCAAATAGATCTTACTCACCTTCTCTTCTCCTTAGTTGGGATATATACAATGTCCACCGCACGTAAAATTGATTATGGCTCCTCTTGAATACTCTCATCCAAAATTCTGCCTTTATTCTATCTAAAGCTCCATCAGGAAGTCCTTCTCCATTATTATCCAAGTGGTACATATAAATATAAACAGCTAAGCCTGAGTATAAAGGTTTTGCCAGCTCTTGATAATCCACAGCTTGCCAATCTATGCAGAAAGCTTCACAGATTTGCTGATAAAGAATTGAATAATTGAATGACTGGGTTGTTTTAAAAATATGGCTATCTACTTTCCATATTCCCCCATTCATAGCTGCATCTGCCTCTTCTCCATCCTGTGATTCTACAAAGGCCATTTCTCTCATAAACTGTTCATTTACTTGACCTTTCTGAGTAGATGTTGAGAAGAAGTTATGGAAATGGAACTTTTCTAACTTGGTTAAGACACTTCTTACTGTTTCAGCTCCTTCTGCATTCATTTTTAGGGTCAAATCTATTTTCCCAGCAAGAGAAATATTTATTAAGCACACAAAAAGTGAAGTCCATATTGCAAGTGCCGCAGTCATCGTGGATTCGCCAAAAAATAACTGTAGAAAGTTACCAGTAGCCTTAACAGTAAGTACGCGGTTCTCACCTTCTGTGTGTATGTGTGTGTGTGTGTGTGTGTATTTATAATAAAATTCTTTACTGCACACCACTAGTCTAAATAAAACCCTGTGCTACTGCCATTTGAGTTTACTTCATTTTCATTGGAATGCCAACAAGAAAAAAAAATCATGACTTACAAAAAAATGAAAAGATCAAATGCTACGAATCAAAGTTCAGAGTTCAACATATGGGACAAAGTTTATTTTCACCATTGGGGTTTGGTACGACACAGTCTTCATGAATCCACCTTGAACAAATGCACTGAAGCCATTCTCTGCCCGTTCCTTTGTCCTCTTCAAAAGAACTGAAGCAGACACAACATAAATCTGTGAATATGCTACTGTCCATTGTAACTTTTGATCTCTTGTGCAGAGTACATCTACTTGTAATCTTGCTCCCACCTTCAACTAAATTCAAATGTCCTTCATTTGTTGAAGTTCAGTAGTGACCTCTCGAGAGCGTTTCTTGCCTGCACAGCTTTGTGTTGTAAACTTTTCTTAGCTTTCTCCTCCTCTGCCTGCTTACGTTTTCGCTTTTCCTTCTCCTCAGCTTCACACTTCTTTTTCTCTTCCTTCACTTTATAAAGTGACCAACACTCATCGCTAGTGAGAACACGTGCTGAACCCGTCTTTGATGATATCGTAGTAACATCCTTTACCACAGGTAAATTCAATAGAGATTAGTGTATGGTGAGCGTAAATTTGAGGAAGCAACAGGAGGTGTAACTTTGGTGAGTGATACAGTACTCGAATTTGCAACTGAAGGAGACCATGGAACCGGCATGGTAACCGCAACTCCAGTACATGTGGTGACTGCACCAGGAATCAATAATCCACGTTGTGCAGTGACTCTGACTGGAGGTGATCCAGTGGGTGTGGTACCTAGAAAGTTAAACAATACAGGTATGTAACATCACAAATACAAATTAGGCATGTAAAGTGAAATCCCCCCCCCCCAAAAAAAAATAATAATAATAAATAAATAAATTATTACTACCACAAATACTGAAGGATATTTTAGTAGAATGGCAGGAGTCCAACTGAAATGGAGGCGTAACTTGAAAAGTTTGAACCCTGAAATATCAGTTACTAAGACAAATGAGTGAATTTTGTTTCCTGTTGTTTTTTTTGTTTATAGTCAGTCCATAGATTTGAAGTTCTATTGTTCATTAGACAGCATTTAGTTTGGGGACAGTTGGGACAAACTTTTTTCTATATGAAACCATTTACAGGAAAATAGGGCACAACGCAGTCTCCATAAAAAATAAACTGTTTTTTAACTAACACATTTTATCAGCATCGAGTTTGATTGCCTTAGCCGTTCACAATAGGTTCTTGTATGATTTGTTTTGTATTGCATACTGTCCAAGAAAACCTGTTTTCAGAATCTGTGTGTGAGGGTTGGTTGAAGTTACATGTTCTATGACCTAATCAAATCCCCCTTGGTAGGCTTATTGGATTCAATTGATTATTATTCCCCAACATTCACGTGTGCTGCATTGAGCTCAATTTTATCATAGACAGTCTCACATGATAACAAGGTAACATTGTAGTTCAATGAAGCTACATGTCTGGCTTGGGGGGATGTGGCAGTAAACAGCCAGTCAGCTCCTACCATGGTCCAGATCCATCTTAAAAAATCTAAGTGTGACCAGTTCGGGTCTGGTGCCAACATAGTGGTCGGAGCCACCAAAGACGAGTTATGCCCAGTGTCAGCTCTCTTGGTCTACCTCAAACAGAGAGGGGTTGGAAAGGGGGCCTTCTTCCTTGACCCGGAGGGGAAGATAGTGCTCAAGGCCTGGTTCGTGGAGCAGATCCGCTCAATCCTCAGCAGTGTAGGGGCTCCTCATCACCAGTACGCCGGCCATAGCTTCAGGATAGGGGCGGCCACCACCGCTGCGATGGCCGGGATCGAGGACTCAACCATTCAAGCCTTGGGTCGTTGGCACAGCACAGCCTTCTTGCAGTACATCAGGACACCCAAAGAGCAACTGGCGCACATCTCATCAACTCTGGCTCAATGCAGCAGACACTGAACGAGTTGGGTTGGGACCTCGCAATTGCATACACCACCTCCTTCATGTCATTTAGTTACGCACCTTGATCTATGTATAAACATGGTTTACCGTTGTCAGTACAGTCAGTTATGCAGTGATATCAAGACGGGGATGGACCCACCGCTCATCGGGGCAAGTTAAAGTTACTTCACCATGCACTTCGGATTCGTAAGTTACGCATGGATGATAGGTAATAGATATGTCTAGCTTATGCCTATCCTAGGGCTTGGGGGTGTGGTCCCACCTCAGCAGGTGGGATCCACCTTGGGCTGGGCCTCAGGCACCCCCACAGCCGTAGTGTGGGAGGCCCTCGGAATACCCCCAAGCCACCAAGGGCACAGTACATAACACGACACAGGGTGACCAATCCCGTTGCATGAATTCAGCCTTGCCAGCCTGGCTCTCTCCCAAATAGTAGCTAGGCTAGGTAACTAGTTCATACAGTCAACGTCAAAGTAACGACCATAGTTAAATAGAGTTTAAGGTAGTTAAACTAGGTTAACGGAGGGAGTCAGGCTGGGCACTAGACCCACGGCGGTCGGAGTGGGTAGCCACTCACGTGATAACCGGCGCAGGCGCATGCACGCGGTCACCTAAAGCCTCATGGCGGTGATACGGTAGTGACTCATGTTGTAAGGCGCCTCCCGAGGTCGCTTAGCAGACTTGCGAAACTTTCAGCATCCCACCATCCTTCCCCTTCATCCACCCAATATTGAATGATTACTGTAATCATAGCTTTGCCTTCCTTCCATCCTTTGGATGTGATTAGCCAGGCTGGAGGGCTGGGCCTCAGGCACCCCCACAGCCGTAGTGTGGGAGGCCCTCGGAATACCCCCAAGCCACCAAGGGCACAGTACATAACACGACACAGGGTGACCAATCCCGTTGCATGAATTCAGCCTTGCCAGCCTGGCTCTCTCCCAAATAGTAGCTAGGCTAGGTAACTAGTTCATACAGTCAACGTCAAAGTAACGACCATAGTTTAAAAAAAAATAAATAAATAAATATATTATTACTACCACAAATATTGAAGGATATTTTAGTAGAATGGCAGGAGTCACACTGAAATGGAGGCGTAACTTGAAAAGTTTGAACTCTGAAGTATCAGTTACAAAGACAAATGGGTGAATTTTGTTTCCTGTTGTTGTTTTTTGTTTATAGTCAGTCCATAGATTTGAAGTTCTATTGTTCATTAGACAGCACTTAGTTTGGGGATAGTTGGGACAAACTTTTTTCTATATGAAACCATTTACAGGAAAATAGGGCACAACGTGGCCTCCATAAAAAATAAACTGTTTTTGAACTAACACATTTTATCAGCATCGAGTTTGATTGCCTTAGCCGTTCACAATAGGTTCTTGTATGATTTGTTTTGTATTGCATACTGTCCAAGAAAACCTGTTTTCAGAATCTGTGTGTGAGGGTTGGTTGAAGTTACATGTTCTATGACCTAATCAAATCCCCCTTGGTAGGCTTATTGGATTCAATTGATTATTATTCCCCAACATTCACGTGTGCTGCATTGAGCTCAATTTTATCGTAGACAGTCTCACATGATAACAAGGTAACATTGTATGCAAATGAAAAATCATAGCTCTGCCTAAGTTACTATAGCTACTTATATCTTTCTCTCGAATTATCTGGGATTAACAAAAAATGCAATCTGCCAAAAAATCATTTAAAAATTACATGTACAGACTTCATGCTACCAAAAAAAATTTTCTGAACAAAATTTTGGTCTTCAGAAAAAAATTTATGGAGAGTTCTTATCACTTAATGAAAAAATATGTTACTGCAAAACACCATTAATTCTTACCTGAAACCTGAGTAGTGGATCCAGAGGCCATAGGGACTGTGATATGAGAAAGGGATCCAAGGGGCTTGGTACCTGCTACAACATCTGTTGATGTTCGAACTAGATCCCAAGGGTGTGGTACATGCTACGACATCTGTTGTGATGTGCGAACTTGATCCCAGGGGTGTGGTACCTGCTACGACATCTGTTGTGACGTGCGAACTTGATCCCAGGGGTGTGGTACCTGCTACGACATCTGTTGTGACGTGTGAACTTGATCCCACGGGTGTGGTACCTGCTAAGACATCTGTTATGACGTGCGAACTTGATCCCAGGGGTGTGGTACCTGCTACGACATCTGTTGTGACATGTGAACTTGATTCCAGGGGTGTGGTACCTGCTAGGACATCTGTTGTGATGTGTGAACTTGATCCCAGGGGTGTGGTACCTGCTACATCTGCTGTGACGTGCGAACTTGATCCCAGGGGTGTGGTACCTGCTACGACATCTGCTGTGACATGAGAAGTGGATCCTGAATGTGTGGTGACTGTGATTTGAGTAGGCAATTCAGTGAGTGTTGTAACAGCCAGGGAATTGTGGTGTTCTAGAACATTGTATTTGAGCCATTCTGTGTACTTGGGATCAACCAAGTCATATCCTTCTTCCAAACGTTGAGAAAAAAGAAGTTCCTCTTCAAGGGTGAAGGTTGTTGAGGTACCAGCTGACTGATCAGCAACTAAATCTTCTTCACAATGTCCTGCAATGCTCCTTTGATCATTACTATGGTCATTTGCCTCACATTCGATAGACACACTGGTAGTAAGTGGTCCGTCACCTAAGGAAAAAATATAATCAATTTAACAGCATACTGATCAAATCCACTTCTCCAGTAGACTAGGTCAAAACATTTAGTTATGAGTACCATAATATTCAACAAGTACACTGTGTACAAACTTTAGTTGTCCTTAACTAGTACCAAATAATACAACCCTTACCACAGACAGGCTTTCATTTAGAGAGTTAAAATGTAAGGTTTTTCCTTTTTTTTTTTAATATAAATTTAGCGTACAATACATAAGGTAAAGCCAACTACCCATGAGCTAATGCTATAGCAGCCTGAAATTAAAAGAATCAGATCATTTAAACGAGTCAGACAGTAAACCTGGCAAAATAAAAACAAAAAACAACAACTGCTAAATGTAAATAGGGCAGTTGCCAAAGCAGACCCAAGACACAGAACTCTTGTGTGTTCGTAATATTTTTTCTGAATTGAACTATTTAAAAAAAAATTGGATATAAAACAGATAGTCTTTTAAAAAGTTTGTTAATCTAAACTTCACTAATCCAAGCAATTTGGGCATGCCAATCCTATTACAACACACTTGATCGTTTGTGCATGCATCTGTTACTTGTCCATCTTCTTAAAAGAACGTAGCTAAAAAGACCTCGCAATAAACTTCTTTTAAATGAAAATTTAAAGAAGCTCTCACACTCACAAATAACTAGTGCAGGAATACAGAGTATAGTCATACCATTATAATTATAGGAAGGGCTACAGTTTATCAATCTATTAGAGCATTAACGAAGGCTGAGTAAGGTGGGTCGCAGTCATCTAGGGTGAAAACCTATAAGATAGGCAAGGTCATTTAGTAGACATGGCTATGTTCTCATGGTCAGACAAAAAAGGGAAAAAAGACAGGTAAGTACACAAATTACAATGTGAGAAATGCATAAATATGTAATGAGTTTTTTCAAACTAAACATTTCACAAATTTGAACACCCTCTTGGTCCCACTAAAGTATTTACCCACACAGATACAAAGATCAACAAACAACAAGTTAGATGTTAATGAATTATGTTGCTCAGAGTAATCTCTTTTTCCAGCTAGCTCTGTGCACAACAGATTCATTACAGAAAGGTCACTAAAAATAAGGGGAAATATATTACGTCTATGGAATTTTGAAAGGAGGGTTTATTTCTCTTTACCAACAATGGAGTGATATGATCTAAATCAGGCTATTATGCCCATAACCACATTCTTTATTAACAAATTCAAACTATTATTATAAATTACACAGGACACATTAAATTAAAGGAAAAATACATTTTCTCTTTTTACTCTATGTGTCATATTAGTATAATCATCTGAAGTCCTACTTTTCCGGCTCACTTCCATCAGAAAAATAAATAAACTAGAGCACTGAAGTGCAAACCCTCAGCGCGAGTGAGCTAGTATGATAAAGTGATTTGCAACCTGCAAGCTGGCTCACGTGACAAGCACGTTTTTTAAGGGGCGGTTCCCATTACCGTAACGTACGATGGTAGGACTGAAATTCTACTCGCTTTTTCTTGAAAACTAAGTCAAAACTAACAATTCTGGCACATTAAAGGGACTTACTCTGTGAAGTGCTATAGTTTGATGTTGCTTTCAAAGCCTGGGTAGCCGTACTCTTCGAGATCCCTTGTTGACTGAATGAATGAATGAATGAAGAACTAGAGCACTGAAGTGCAAACCCTCAGTGCTAGTTAGCTAGTATGATAAAGAAAAGGAAAAGTGTAGAAACAAAAAAAAAAGAAAGGGAAGTGTCATGAAGAGAGGCAGGAAAGAGAAAAAGACAAAAGAAAGAGGAAATGAAAGGAAAAGGTAGGAAAGCAATAAAAACAGTAGGAAGAAGAAAATAAGGCAAGAAGAAAAAAAAAAAAAAAAAACAGGATGAAAAAAAAAATGAGCACCTACTTGGGTTCGAACCACAGACTTCTAGGTTAGCTATTCGCTCACTCAACAACTATTCCACGGAACACCTCACGCTGAATCCATGTAATTGTTAGCTATTTAAAAGTGATTTGCAACCTGAAAGCTGGCTCACGTGACAAGCAGGTTTTTTAAGGGGCGGTTCCCCTGTGAAGTGCTATAGTCTGATGTCGCTTTCAAAGCCTAGGTAGCCGTACTCTTCGAGATCCGTTGTTGACTGAATGAATGAATGACAGGTTGACTACTATATACCCTCAGGCGCATGCGCACTGAGGGTTAAATGAAGGTTAAAGTCCCACGTTAACCGGCGTTAACGTCTGCACTGGGAGGGGCAGGGCAAGGTCACGAGAGTGACATGGAAGTAGGTGGAGCATGGCTTAGGCGGGAAGAGCAGACCTCGTGCTAGCAACAGTCAGTTAGTCAAAGCAGACAGCAGAGACAACATGGATGACGAGAACCCTCAGGCAGGACCAGCCCCAGTTGTGGCTGCCGTCAACCTAGACGACCGCACACTGGAGGCAATCGTAAACGCAGTCGCGGATAAGATCAAAGAAGCTGACAGAGATCGAAATAGAGGTGAGGGTGGTAGGACGGGTACATAAGGGGATCTCCTCAGCTAGTCCTCTCCAGCCAAGCGGCTGTGAAACGTACGGGATGCGAGGAGGAGAGCCCTACAGGGGGGGCTGAGGTTAGCTGGGGTAGGTGGGTAGGAGTAGGGGGAAGAAGGTGGTAGGAACTCGGGCATTAATTAGGATAATCAGGGAAGGGCAGCACAGCAGCCGGTTTTAGAGCAGAGCACGGCTCACAAAAAAAAAAAAAGAAAAAAAAAAAGAGAGAGAGTATAATGAATGACAGAGCATCACCATGGTTAGCACAAGTAGGCAGGGGAGCAGAGGCAGCAGAGCAGATGAATATTAGACAGGCCTGAAACAGGGCCGAACATGGCGGGCAGGTCAGGCTGGTGGCGATAAGCAGGCCACAGGGGGGGCTGGCTAGCAACAGCCCACGCCGAATCTGGCAGTGAGGCGTTGGTTCTTGGGGCAGGTCAACGGCAGTCATCAGGCCGATATTATATAGGTATGGACACCCATACATATGTGACTAATCACAATGCAGGATTGGCTGGGGCCGGGCTAGGGACCGACAGCAGGGTCCTAGCTGCTGGATAGCGGCATAGGCTGGTGGCACATGGCAGGCTACGGGGGGGTAGGGTAGGTTGCCAGCTCGCCGAGACATTCGCAGAGATCTAGGATTATAAGCAGGGTGAGCCGAGGACGGCAGGCAAGACACCGGACCGATAGCTGGGTCCTGGTAGCAGAACGCACAAGGCTGGTGGCGGCAGGCTGGCCACAGGCAAGTAGTGGGTTGGGTTATGCAGGGTATGGGACCGCCTACAGGGTCCTCGGCAGCAACACCCACAGAGCTGGTGGCGGCAGGCAGGCCACAGGCAGAAGTGGGCAGATGGGACCACCGGCAGGGTCCTGGCAGCAGATTCACGAAGCTGGTGGCGGCTGAGAGATAGGGCCAGGAACATGAACAGGGCCCGAACATTTAGGCGGCAGGCGGGCAAGGTGTCAATTAATTGTAGGGGGAGGCGGCTACTTAAGGACAAGGGCGGGATGGGTGAGAAAGCTTGTGGCTGGCGCCATGCAAGGTCAGCTTTGGCGCGAACGTCGCAAGGACCAACATGGTCATTACACTAACGTTATTTTATGGCAGGTGGTCCGGGACAGCTCCCGGAGTGCAGTGAACTGGCTGGCTGCGGGGTGCTGGCAGAGGCTGAGGCGGGGGAGTCGGGCTCGACTGGCAGCGACCCCTACAGCGGAACTCCACTCAGTGCCAGGCCAGCAAGGCCCGAGTTGGGCGACAGTTCCAGATGCCCGACCGTGACCTTGGGGCCAGGATTGCCGCCGATCTCCAGGCGGCTGGTTGACAAGATACAAGCGTTGGAATACGTAGACCTGGCAGAACTCCCACCAGCTCGTGGGAGGTCACGGCCAAGCCACCAGCTGTCGGACGACAGGATAGTGGTGGTACAGGCGGCCGACCTGCTTCAGACCCGGAAGATAATTCCGGACTTAGCAACATGGGTGCAGTGCTTTACGCTATACATCACAGCACTGACAGGAAAACACCCCCACAGGCTGACTGACCTGTTGGGCTACATGTCTCTCACGGCACGAAACAGTAAGAAGTACAAATGGCCATCATGGATCGTCTACGATCAGAATTTCAGACAGGAGGCAGCTGGAAACGCCTCGCTGACATGGGCGAAAGCAGACCCGAGCCTATACGCCCAATGTTTTACCGGGCAGGAAAAGGCAACAGAAAACTGGTGCTCGAGGTGCCACAGCGTGGACCACCAATCATATGAATGCCCCCAGGCAGCCAGAAAAAGACCGTGGAATGCAGGCCCAGGGGCGCAACAAGCCCAGCAAGCGAGGGGCTCACCACGGCAGAGTGCTGAGATTTGCCAAAAGTTTAACAAATATAATGGGGATTGTAAATTCGGAAATGCGTGCCGGTTCTGGCATGCATGCAGCAAGTGCAAGGGCCCCCACCCAGTGACCAGATGCAAATCGGGAGCCAGCAACCAACAGCAAGCCGCCCAGTAGCGGGGTTGGAGGGGGACGGACTCTGTGAACAGGACAACCCGGGAACGGACAGCTCACGAGACATATGTATTAATAAAGCGACTTGTATCATAAATGTGCCGATATGTTAATGTTACTTACAGTGTACAGACAAAGCAGGGTGCGTGGCTGGGCTGCCCTGACCTGTCGGGGATGGGCGGGTATGCATAGGGGAGGGTAGTTAGGCTCGGCAGGTAGGGCATAGGGGCTCAGAAGAGTAGGGTAATTGAGGAAGCCCAGGCGGTAGTGGAGGTTAGGGGTGTTAAGGGCGGGTAGGGTTCCAAAACAAACAATGCAGACTGATAAACATGAGGGCAATGGCTGGGCCCAGCAAGTGTCAACCACCTGGCTGTATATGTGGTATGCAGAGCACGAGCATGGCGGGAAGCACCCTATGGTGACGGGGGAGCAGATCAGAGCACTGGCGGGCTGTACTAGAAGGGAGGTGCCGACCCTCCCAGAGCACTTGACCAAGGTGGTGTCACCCATGAACAGGCAGACATGGGAGAGAGAACTGGCCGGTCATCCCGACGCGGTTCTGGTGGCTGAGCTCCTCAAGGGCATCGAGGAGGGCTTCAGGCTGGGCTACGAGCAAGGCAGAGCCCCCCTGCGAGCAGAGGGCAAGAATATGCCGTCAGCCATGGAGCACGGCAACGTCGTTGACAAATACCTATCGGCAGAGGTGGAAGCAGGCAGAGTGGCAGTAGCAGGCTCGCTGCAGCAGGCCGAGACGTGGGCAATCCACTGCAGCCCATTCGGGGTTATCCCCAAAAAGAACAGGCCGGGCAAGTTTAGATTGATTATGAATCTGTCAGCTCCGGACGGAGCCAGTGTCAACGACGGCATTTGCAAAGAAATGGCCTCACTATCTTATGTCACCCTGGACAGGGTAGCAGAGGAGGCAGCTGGGCTGGGGCGAGGCGCATGGCTCGCCAAGATGGACATTCGACAAGCGTACCGCCAGGTGTCCGTTCATCCTGAGGATAGGCACCTGCTGGGCATGAGGTGGCGGGACCTGGTATACGTCGATACGACGTTACCGTTCGGCCTGAGGTCCGCTCCACTGCTGTTCACGGCTCTAGCAGACGCCGCATTGTGGGTCATGGCAAGACGTGGCGCCACACATGTGTTCCACTACGTGGACGATTTCATCACGATGGGCGGTAGCAGGGCCGATTGCCACAAGAACTCGGCAGTCATGCACGAAGTGTGCACTGAGCTAGGGCTCCCACCGGAGCCAGAGAAAGATGAAGGCCCGGCAACCCGGCTCACGTTCCTGGGCATCGAAATCGATACCGTGGCAATGGAACTGAGGTTGCCTGCCGATAAACTGGCACGGTTGCAGGAAGAACTGCGTGGATGGCGGGGCAGGAAAGCCTGCAGAAAGAGGGAGTTGCTCTCCCTGATAGGGCTGCTTGCACACGCGTGCAAAGTTGTAAGGCCCGGCCAGACGTTTATCAGAAGGCTGATAGAGCTGTCGACCACCGTGAAAAAGCTGAACCACTTCGTCAGGCTGAACAGGGAGGCGAAGTCAGATGTCGAATGGTGGTGGCAGTTCGGCTCGGGCTGGAATGGCGTGCAGCTGCTGGAAAACGCCGACAAGAGACGGAGGACAGATGAGCTAGTGTCTGACGCGTCAGGCTCATGGGGCTGTGGTGCACACTGGGAGACTTCATGGTTTCAGCTCCCATGGGCAGGCCAGGCAGCAGGCTGGCACATCACGGCAAAGGAACTGGTGCCGGTAGTGGTGGCAGCTCTGCTGTGGGGCAGCAGGTGGCACGGCGCAGTGGTGCCAGTTAGATCAGACAACGCGGCAGTAGTGCATATCATCAACAAAGGCACGTCGCAGGATGGGACGGCGATGCATCTGGCAAGGTGCTTGGCCTTCTGCAAGGCCGAGTTCAATATGGAACTGGTGGCGTCCCACATCAAGGGAGCCGACAACGGGGTAGCAGATGCCTTGTCAAGAAACAATTTGAAAAAATTCTATGCGCTTCACCCACAGGCAGATCCGGAGCCGGTACCCATCCCGGAGGCAATACTGGACTTGCTGCTGGTCAAACAACCAGACTGGACGTCGCAGGCTTGGACCGAGCTGTGGAGCGCTATCGCGAAAGCTCGGTAGCTGCCTCCACGGCACGGGTGTACAGCTCGGCACAGGGGCGGTACACCCGATTCTGCCGTGAGTCGGGGTCGGCGCCGTGGCCGACGTCGGAGCAAGTTCTGTGCAGGTTCATAGCTCACCTGGCCGACGGAGGTATACGGGCAGCATCCCTAAAGTGTTACCTGGCTGGTATCAGGCACGGGCACATTGCAGGTGGCTGGGGCGATCCTCGGATCAACTTGATGGCAGGACTGGAACAGGTCTTGAAAGGCATCAAGCTGACACAGGCCAAGTCGGGGGTGGCAGCATCGGCACCCAAGAGACCAATCACACTGGACGTCCTAGAGGCACTAAGGCAGGTCTGGCAGAGCGCGGAGGGCCACTGGGACGCATCCATGCTGTGGGCAGCTAGCTCACTCTGCTTCTTTGGTTTCTTCCGCTCGGGCGAACTCACGGTCCCGTCAGAGGCGGCGTTCGACCCAGGAGCCCACTTGGCGTTTGACGATGTGAGGGTGGACAGTTTGGCAGCACCCAGCAGGCTGTGCATAAGGCTCAAGGCATCCAAGACCGACCCATTCAGACATGGGGTTGACGTATTTGTGGGCAAGTCTGGGGACGAACGCTGCCCAGTGGCAGCAGTGCTGAACTACATGATCAAGAGAAAGAGTGGTCCGGGACCATTCTTTCGTTTTCAAGATGGATCGGCACTGACAAGGCCAAGATTCGTGGCGGAAGTCAAGCTGGCACTGTCGGGGGCTGGTCTGGACAGCAGCAGGTACGCGGGGCACAGCTTCCGCAGCGGTGCCGCCTCGACGGCAGCCGAACGTGGCATAGAGGACTCCGTCATAAAAATGCTGGGCCGGTGGCGGAGCTCTGCGTTCCAACGCTACATCAGGACGCCGAGGGACCGTCTGGCCGGCATATCGGCGGTACTGGCCAAGCAAGACTCCCACACAGACGTTGGGCGGGGGTCGTTGAGTTGAACGCATGCTGTATCATTCTCACCCTGTAAATCACGTATATATAGTTCATGGAAACGAACAAATGAGTGCATAGGGGGGAGGGGGTGGCAGTAGTAGTATAGGTGTACGGTAGATTAGGCTAATGGGAATCGGAACAAGGTGGTACCGGGGGAGAGCGGGTGCTATGGTTTGGAGGGTGGAGGCTTCGATTTTGGCCCGGCAGCAGGTGCCAAAGTCGGAAGGCATTGGCCAGACAGCAGGGGCCAATGCGACCCCAAACCATCGGCACACAGAAAAATAGGGGCAAGGCAACAGCTGCCTGGCACGAGGACAGGCCCCCAAAGATGAGCAGAATGCTGCAACCGGTGCCGGGCAGCTGACAGGCCCGAGCACCGCAGGCAGGCCTGGGCAGAGCAAAACAGGCACAAGCGCTGCAGACAGGCCCGGGCACAGCTGACAAGCCCGAGCGCTGCAGGCAGGCCTGAGCACAGCGGACGCCAAGGTGCGGCAGGCAAGCCCGACCTCGGTACCACCCGGCACACACATAACTCAAGCAACACAGGCAGGTACGGCAAAGCAGAGAAAAATTGATACCAGTGCAAAGCGTTAAATGAAGGTTAAAGTCCCACGTTAACCGGCGTTAACGTCTGCACTGGGAGGGGCAGGGCAAGGTCACGAGAGTGACATGGAAGTAGGTGGAGCACGGCTTAGGCGGGAAGAGCAGACCTCGTGCTAGCAACAGTCAGTTAGTCAAAGCAGACAGCAGAGACAACATGGATGACGAGAACCCTCAGGCAGGACCAGCCCCAGTTGTGGCTGCCGTCAACCTAGACGACCGCACACTGGAGGCAATCGTAAACGCACCCACCCACCTCATCCCTCAGGATAAACAGAGGAAGGCAGGGCACGCGGAGGGATAAGGGGCTAGCTTGGAAGTGGGATAGGACAGGGTAGTTAGGGACTCCATCGAGAGCGCCGGCAGTCGGTACTCTGGATGTGAAAGGTACCAGGTTGGGGCTTGCAGGAGGAGGCTTCGATTTTGGCCCGGCAGCAGGTGCCAAAGTCGGAAGGCATTGGCCAGACAGCAGGGGCCAATGCGACCCCAAACCATCGGCACACAGAAAAATAGGGGCAAGGCAACAGCTGCCTGGCACGAGGACAGGCCCCCAAAGATGAGCAGAATGCTGCAACCGGTGCCGGGCAGCTGACAGGCCCGAGCACCGCAGGCAGGCCTGGGCAGAGCAAAACAGGCACAAGCGCTGCAGACAGGCCCGGGCACAGCTGACAAGCCCGAGCGCTGCAGGCAGGCCTGAGCACAGCGGACGCCAAGGTGCGGCAGGCAAGCCCGACCTCGGTACCACCCGGCACACACATAACTCAAGCAACACAGGCAGGTACGGCAAAGCAGAGAAAAATTGATACCAGTGCAAAGCGTTAACTAGAGCACTGAAGTGCAAACCCTCAGCGCTAGTTAGCTAGTATGATAAAGTGATTTGCAACCTGCAAGCTGGCTCACGTGACAAGCAAGTTTTTAAAGGGGCGGTTCCCATTACCGTAACGTACGATTGTAAAACTGAAATTCTACTTGCTTTTTCTTGAAAACTAAGAAACTAACAATTCTGGCACATTAAAGGGACTTACTCTGTGAAGTGCTATAGTGATGTCACTTTCAAAGCCTGGGTAGCAGTACTCTTCGAGATCCCTTGTTGACTGAATGAATGAATGAACTAGAGCACTGAAGTGCAAACCCTCAGTGCTTGTTAGCTAGTATGATAAA
>WLWD01001587.1_pt1 | contig 34504 bp, 16 predicted proteins | sample 6712731 | NCBI WGS metagenome assembly WLWD01 (sample SAMN12718690, study PRJNA576275) | sponge metagenome | isolation source: marine sponge | host: Mycale hentscheli | place: New Zealand: South Island, Marlborough, Capsize Point | collected 2014-11-01 | reverse complement strand
AAACTTTGATATTACATGGTTCCACAACCTGCATTTTAGTAAAGAAGTATGTCAAATAACATACATACATACATACATACATACAAACAAACATACATACGTATATAAGCGGGTACATTTAATGTTCACTTAAATTATCTAGCCATATTGTATGTAGTTTACTGTCAGTCACTTGGTAAAGGCAACTCAACTTGTATTTACATGATTAGAAGTGATAAATCTACCTAATGATTGCTAGTATAGCATGGATACAGGTGTCATTTATCATCTGCTATCTTGTAGATTTTGAACCTAAAGAGAGCCCTCCAGGAGCGAAGATCTCCCCACGACCTGGTGGAAATGCCCCCCACAGTGGTTCAGGCTGTGAAAGAAGGCAGAACTCGCAAATTTATTCAAAAATTTAGGGAAAGAACACCATTTTTCAAAGGTTGCTGAATATGTTGTATGTTTTAATTATTATTTTTGGCAAATCTGTATTTCTTCACTACTTTGATTCAATGATAACTATTTCATGGCAGAAGAGTGATACGTCTTACAGTCTGACTATAGTACAAGTCAAGCATAATCAGTTAACACTAACTTAATGAGTTAGACTTAAATACGAGTTAATGAGTCAACACTAACTTATTAATGAATTAATGCTAACTGATCTTTTAACACTAACTGATATTTTAATAGTAACTAATTTTAAATTGAGTTATCTTGGCACTAGCTATATACATAACATACCAATCTTTATTCTGAAGAGTCTAATGATATATTGTGTACCAAATATACAAAAAAGTAAATCAATTTTTAGGAGATGGTAGAAAGCTTACGATAAAGATTAGTAAGAAGTTGATAGTGATTTTTTAATTTATATTTTAGTTGTCATTAGAAAGAAGAGGCTGTTTTTCTTCATTTACATCTTTATCCTCTGAGAATCCCTTTCTTTTTTTCTTCCGAATCTGTTTTTTAAATAGGCCCTTTTGTCTGTCTTTACGAATTGGCTTTTTGGAATCATAGTCATGCGTCCTTGTTGTATCAGTAGATGAGCGTCTCTGTCTTTTTTCTTCTTTAGTCTGACCTTGGGAGGCTAAATTGTCAATTTCAAGATGTTCACTCTTCTTATCCTGAGCATCAGATGACTCTTCTTCACTTGAAGGATTACCTAGGAATGACTTCTCTCGCTGCCTTTTCATTAGTACTCGCTTCTTCTTTCTCCTCTTAGCTCTGCGTTCCTCCTTTCTCCGTCTACGCTCACGTTGTCTTCTCAGCCTCCTATGCCAGAAAAATGTGAATGTGCCAGCAAACAGTAGGACCAAGGCCACGCTGATTGGTGTCACAACAGCTGTCGTGATTTGTGCGTCTGTCCACTCATTGTGCTGTTTCCTATAACCTTCTCTTATTTCCTCATCTGTTACATTGAGAACATAAGGGCCTGGGGGAAGCCGAGTGACAGTCTCTTCTTTTTCCTCTTCGTATATATCCGTAATTCGTGGATCACCTACATGCAATGAAACTTGTAATGCTAGGTAGTGAAGACAGTTAAATCTAGGAAGGTGAAAGCTGTGTGTGTGTGTGTGTGCTGGAATGGTTTGACTGTGGGTGTTCATGCTTGGAAGGTAACATCAATCAATAAATATTGGTGTTATGCCTACATTGCAACAGGGAGGGGGGAGTTTTTACTGGGGAAACATTCAACAACTTGTAGTTGACTGTTGACCACGGAGACTTGGAAATACAAGTTGTAATTGTATGATTAACTTTCAAGCTTTGGTTTGTGTTACATGTACATGTATGTACTCACCTATTATGTCCTATAGTTTGCTATAGGAGTAATTTTAGAGATGTGTGCCTTTTGAGCTGTCGACTAATGCTACAGTGGAGAACTTCTTTTTAATATGCACCTCGGGCATAACATTTGCAAAACTATGTTAATGAAGCACCAAAGGTGCGAACCCTCAGCGCTATTAAGCACTACCTAGCTATTACAATATAATCTCCTTACAAAAGAAAAAGCAATCTGTTAGCTATTTTAATGAAGCATCAAAATAGCTCGACCAATGAAAATGATACATATTAACGCTGTCTTTATAAGAAAAGAAGCTAAACTAGCCAGAAACACTCACTGATATGCATTTTCAACCCAAACTTCACTTCTTTCAACTCTGTTAACTTCCCTCAGCATAAATCAAACTACACCGCTGGCTGCAACAAATTATTTGCTCATGTGATTATGACGTGATGCTAGGGGGCATTGCCCATAAAAGCTGGTACCTACCGCAGAGCTGGAAGCTTCGTGTTTTCTCAACGATTAGCCCGAAATTAAAAAAATAGCACAATAAAAGGTCTTAAATCTTTGTCCTGAGTAAGTTCATACCTAAATCAACTGTTAATTGTCAGTATTCTCCAAAATCAGAGCATGACAGACAGACAGACAAACAGACAGGACGACTACTATAACCCTCTCGTGCATGTGCGCTGAGGGTTAATAAGCACCCTATCCAACTACATTGACACACACTGCAGTAATTCCTAGAATTCAAGTGAAAATCCAGGAGGGTGCTGAGATATATGAAGACTTTCCCAGTTGCTACATGTACATGTGCTACTGGAATACTCCAATTATATTTCAGAAAGCTCAGTCTCCGTATCAACTGTGTTTGGCCAGTTTTCTTAACTTGACAGCTAATCTGTAGCTAATTAAAATTTAATTAACTTAATTTGCATGCTAGTTAACCGCCCACTAGCCACATGTCTCATGCCTATATAGTCACTGCCAACTTCATTTTTTTTAGCTTAGCACGTGCTTGTACAGTTTGGTAGCTATGTCTATGGAAGAAGTCCTTAAAGTAGTCCAGGGAACGAACAAGAAGTTTGACTCCCTACGCGAGGATGTAGACTTTCTGATGAACAGGAGAGATCGCAGCAGGAGCCCGTTGCAGAAGTCCCCAGCCCCTGTTCGGAGAATGGAGTTGGGCTGTCCAGTCGCTTATGCGGAAGCAACTAGAAGAGACTTGGACTGGGTAGATTGGGGTCCGTCGGAGACGATGGACTACAACGCCCCACTCGTTTTCTCGGATGAGGAGGAAGAGGGCAGACGCGAGCTGATGGATCAGCTAGCAGAAGTCTCGGAGGAGACTGGAAACTACTAAAAGACGCGTGGACACAGAGCGTGTGAAATGACACAAGGAGGCGAGTTTGGAGCAACTTCAAGCTTCCCAAAGTGCCTGCCACCAGGACCCCTCACCTCGATCACTTCATTTAGGGCAGAGACCCCACAGGCCACAAAAAGCCTCGACAAGGACCTGGCCAGAATCCAGACATTTGTCCTGGATGCACTGCCCTAACTGCCCTGGCAGAGTGCGGTGACTCTGCCACCAAGGAAGAGCTAAGGCTGGCAACCATGTCAGCAATTCAGCTGATTGGAAATGCCAGTGCCAGGATCTTGCGCCTGAGGTGGGAGAAGGTGATGCAAGGCAACAAGTCCTTGCTCCCGATGGTCAAAGAAAACGTGCCATACATCGATGCTTCACCTGATCTATTCGGACCAGAGTTTGCAAAGAAGTCGAAGGACTTTATCGACCAGGTGAAGACACTGCGCTCCTCACTATCGTCGTCCTCGAGTGCAAGTCAGGACCACCACTATCATCAGAAGAGGAGGTCTCTTTTTCGCAAAGGCAACACCTCGGGGAAGGGCTGGGCCTTCAAAAGAGGCAGAGCCTTCCAGAACTCAAGGGGTGGGGGTCGCGGAGGGTGACAAACCCACCATCAGAAATGAACACTGTAGTTCATTCAACAATCATGTCTATAAAAACAAATGTTGTTCTTACCTCACAATCCATTCTAGAGAGAATAGGGGTGGCTCAGTTAGAAGTCAAAGCAAGTCCAGTGGGAAAGCTGGCACATTATACCCAAAATTGGGAGAAAATAACAAAGGACCAGTGGGTCCTGTCCACAATAAGGAATCAGGCTTATGAGCCACACCCCCAAAGTTCAATCAGGAGGACGGTCTAGAACAGGAAGTAAACAAACTTCTAGGGAAGGGGGCAGTGGTCCAAGTGAGTACCTCAAGAGAGCTTTATCTCTACCCTGTTCCTGTGTACCAAAGAAAGATGGCGGTCAGAGACCAGTCATCAACTTACACCTTTGTAGTATCCTCACATTTCAAGGTGGAGGGCATCCAGACCTTCAAAAACCTTGTGAAACGAGGAGATTGACTGGTGAAGGTGGCCTGTTCGGCCTAACCTCAGCACCATGGGTCTTTACCAAGATTCTCAAACCTGTAGCAGCTCTCGGACGAGAGCTGGGGCTACATCTAGTGTTTTACATAGACGATATATTGCTGATGGCAGAGTTGAAGGTACAATCTCAGGAGGCGGACTTGGTCCTAGTAGCCCCGCTGTGGAAAGCTCAGCCATGGTATGCTGTGCTTCTATCAATGTTAGTGGACTGGCCACGCCCACTCCCTCAGCAGGAGTTGTCAACACAGACGGGAAGGATGGCAGTAAACCCATATCTGGTTGTGTGGAGCATATCAGGAAAGACCTCAAGGACCAAGGCCTTTCAGAGCAGGCTTCAAGCCTCATTGTCAACTCCTGGAGAACCAAAACAAACAAGTCTTACGACTCACTTTTCAAGCGATGGAATTGCTGGTGTAGTGAGAGGAATGCCAATCCCTTTTCGGGACCTATAAGTGAAATAGCAAATTTTTTGGCTTCGCTGTTTCATGAAGGATACCAGTATAGTTCCGTGAATGCATATAGATCTGCCATTTCCTCGGTCCATGACAAAGTGGATGGTGTAACGGTGGGGCAGCATCCTACTATTGTTCGACTGGTGAAGGGTGTACTCAGTGTATGACCACCAGTTTCCAGGTACTCTGCTACCTGGGATGTGCAACTTGTCTTAAATTTCCTTGAGGAGGCTGGGGATCCATTAATGCATCTCTCAAGGCCCTGACGCACAGGACAGCCTTTTTGATGGCAATTACTTGTCTTTCAAGGTCTGCTGACCTATCTCAACTGAACATCAATCGTATGAAGGTTCACTCAAATGGTGTGGCATTTGTCCCGACAGTCCTAGCAAAAAGTCTCATCAGGGGAAACCCATTAAAGAATTTTTCTTCCGTCGCTCCCCGGAAACTCAACTCTATGTCCGGTGCAATCATTTAAACTTTATCTGGAGAAGACCAGATCAATACTGGGAGAGGATCAAAGCTTTTTGTGTCTTTCATCAAGCCTCACAGAGCAGTCACATCACGCTCTATAGCCAGATGGCTAAAGACTACCCTAGAAGAAGCGGGGGTTGACACGTCAATCTTAGGGGCCCACTCTACACATGGCGCCTCAGTGTCTGCCGCATTGACAGCAGGAATATCGACAGGAGATATCCTAAAAGCAGCAAACTGGCGATCTGAGTCTGTTTTTCAGAAATTCTACCACAGAAAGGTCGGCAAAGCTGCCTTTGGTAGAGAAGTAGTCCTAAACCAGAATAGCTCGGAGTAAGCTACAAACAACACAGTTGATATGGAGACTGAGCCTTCTGAAATATAATTTACAGAATGGCTAAGACCACACAGTGGTTGAATGCTATTCTGGATTATATGAAGAAGGTGAAGTCGAACATATCAACTGTCCACACCCACCCACCTGGAGTGGTATATAATTCGTAGGTGGAGCTAATCAAAGGCCGACTAAAATGGAAGTTGGCAGTGACTATATAGGCATGAGACATGTGGCTAGTGGGCGGATGGGCGGTTACCTAGCACGCAAATTAAGCTAATTAAATTTTAATTAGCTACAAATTAGCTATCAATACTTCACCTAATCCAGAATAACATTCAGCCACTGTGTAGTCTTAGCCATTCTGTAAATTTTTTTTTAATTCGGTTCATTTTTAGCTCACTATTTAGCCCAGTTGTCTGTTGTGAATAATCCTTTTGACAAGACCTTGACACAATTGGAGCAAATTGGGTAGCCCAAAGAATGAAGCTATGCTGAGAACAAAATCTTGGAGAGAAAAAAAAAAGCAGAATGGGCTATTCCATTTAACTAAATTGACAAATTTGAGATTTGAAGCAGTAGATATTAATTCTCAGTTTATGAGTTTGGAGCAAACAGCATTAGAGCCACTCCAGTTGAGTTCTTCCTCTGTTATACCTTCACCAGACTAAGATTTCTGATTTTCTCGGCAGCAATCATTTTTCAACTTTGTCCAATCTTTAAAAAAAAGGTTTTCGGAAAGCCAAATAGGTAATGGGAAAAGGAAATGGGTAGCTGGAAAAGTTAAAGTAGTTTTTATTGAGCAAAAAAATAATAGGAAATTGGGGGGGGGGGTGGAGTGGGGTGGGCAGGAACAAAACCCACACATAATGACACAGAAGCTATGTTTACCTTTAGGCCACACTATCAGCTTGGAAGTAGCACTGACATTCTCATACTCGTTATATCCTTCACACAAATAAATTCCAGAATCCTCAATTGCCACACCCCTGAGTGTCATGCGTATTGCCGTAGTTTGATTGGATTGTTCCAAAATTTCAGTTTCATTGATGCTCTTGACAAAAAATTTAACAAAACATTGTGGCCACTCAAAAAATAAAATTGACAAAATTATACTCCAATTGTATGTATATTCTTATTCTACAATTGTGCAGCAATAACCTCTCCCCTTAGTCTAATTTAAAGCTTTCAAAATCACTTTTAAAGAGTGAGTATAGCAATTGATGTGACAATAAAAGGACACTTGCACGTAGCTATTTTCAATGCAAAACGTCAGTATTATAACATACATCAAATTGTTTCTCATCCTTTCCTGTCATTAGTGTTAGTGTTAGTAATAAACAGCACTTTCACAAGCACAACGTTCAATTAAAAGGACATTGGCTGGCATGGCACCACAGAGTTATGTAATATCTAGCTATACTGATAATATTCTATGCACTTTGTGTCATAATTCTATAAATAGACCTACCTTACTAGATCCTATTTCTTTGGACCATTTCAATGACCTGACGACATTCCCATACACTGCACAGTAGAACTGCACATCAGACCCCTCTTCAACTGCAGTGCTGTGTGGCCCCACATGCATGGTCATTTCTGGAGCAAACACACACGTGCACACACCCACACACAAGTATATTTGAGGTAAACTTCCAAAGTCATACATTCTGTTAAATATATACACACACATTATATATTTATATTTATTTATTCCACCCTAGAAATCTTCACAATGATATTTTTAGGTACATGACCCGTGAAATAACTCATGATATACGCTGTGAGTTACCCTTCCTCTAGTACTAACTACAGTAGTGAAGATATCTAGTGTGGAATAAACCATTACATCTTGTCAGAGTGCAATGGCAAGATCTCTCAGGCTTTATTTTCACTCGCCTCTGGCTCGTGAAAATAAATTAGCCTGCTCGTGAAATATTTCGCCATATCACACTCTGACTCATGTAATAAGTATTATAATATATATATTATATATATATGTTATACTGTAGTTATAAACCAAAATTGAGGTTTGTATGCGATTTATAAACTCCGAGACACGAGGGCGCAGCCCGAGTGGCGAGGATTTATAAATCGAAATACAAACCTAATGATTTTGGTTTATAACTATTTTATAGCCCAAACATAAACAACGAGCAAAGTATAGCGTTAGCTATCTTAGTAATTGTATTAAAGTACCCAAACTCTTCATTATTCCATTTTGCTTTGATCTGCCTTCCACCATAATTATGGTTGCTAAGAACTATATCAGACTTTTCCCCGCTAATACATTTTCTTACGGACATACCAGACTGTATCAGATTTATAGTTCTTAACGACAAGCGCGGTCGCTCGGGTAACGGGCTATAAATATATATATACACACACATACAATAATCTCCTAAATTGAACACTTGTCAATAGTATGTCTGACATTACTGATGAAGCACATAATAGTATTACTAAAGAAATAAATCAATTCTATCATTTTAAATCCAATATTAAAAGTGATCAGTTACAAATAAAATAAATGCACTTTCATCCTAATTAAGTGTATCAACAGTCAAGTCTGTTAGTCCCTTACTTGACACTTGAAACAAGCTAAATTTCTTTGTTACACCCTTGCTTTCATCCATAGCAAATATTGAATAATGACCTATTGCATCATCAGTGATTCTGGTCAGAATAATCTGGTACTGAGTCACATGATCAATTCTTGCATGTGACACTAGTTCCACTTGCATGGTAGAAGGAAGCTGTCCAGACGGCAGTCTCCGGACATTTAATTGCGAGATTGCTTCAATGCTGTATATTGAAACTTGTATAGTAGCATTTGTTAGTTTGGGACTGAACCACACAGTAGCATCCTCAACGTCAGAAACCACACTAGCTCCTTCGGATTTGGTAGACAGTGCAATGTAAGTGCCTGCAAACAAGGAGGAGCTTTGATATTTGTAGCAAAATGCAAGCCAATAAAAAAATATATATAATGAGGGAACGTGGACCTACCCAAATTAGGGTCATCATGTAGATAAAGCCCAATGGCACCAGTTTTACTCTAGCCAGGTTGAAATGCATTGTATAGAGGAAACGGAGAAATTGATTTAGACTATCTGGAATTATCTGGCATGGAAATTCGGTATGGAGCTTTTTGATTAGGGTCTTAAGAACCTATTGTTTGTATTTGTATGAGAATCATATTCTATTAGGCCTACTGGAAAGGATTGGCCAATTTTCATGGAGTGCTGTTGCACCTTCATAATAAAATGTCACTTAACAAATGAACAAACAAATATATTACCAAAAATTCTCCATCAGCAGCTTCTATTAGCAAATACCACATTAGTACATAAAAGTTAATAACTATAGATTTGAAAAATGAGCAATTATCTTCTTAACTGTATATTCAATATTAATATAATTGACACAATAGCTCGCTTCCTGCAACAGGACTTTTCTCGCACACAAGCTATATAAATTGAATGAAGAAAAACATTGTTTATCAAGTCGTCAGCCTTGAGATGGGCATCATGTAGTGTGCTTAGATGCAGGTCGCAGTCTCTAATGAATGATAAATGAAGGGCTACTTTACTCCTTCCTGCACATACACACACACAGAGTCTGACAACAATCTTTAACTTAAATTACAGGAAATTCCGATCAGTCAATTAACAACAAACATAATTCATTTATACTTACCTTTAAAAAAATTAAGAATCACTCTTGCTCTTTTAGTCCTTCTGACTGTATTGATCAGGATATTATTGAATTCGAAATAACATCCTAAATAATACAGGCCCTCATTTCTGTATGCAGATTTCACACTATACTCCATCCTAGTCACAAATCCCTGACTCCATAATGGACGAAGGTAATGATACTTTTTCCATGATTCCCTCCACACAAAACAATTCGATATCCAACCTGTAGGCAAAGAAGCTGTCAAAAAAAATTTGAAATTGTATTCCTCTGCAAGTATCGGAGCGTATATCTCAGTAGTAATTCCTGCATACATTTCTTCATAGTTTAATTCTGTCATGTACCACGTGTGAACATCCACATCATAGGTATCAGTGACTAAAAACAGGAAAAAAATATATATAACAGAAAGTCTTTGTGGACAAATTAGAGCATGTATTTACAATTTCTTTCCTCAGCCTCCCTATATTCTTAAACATGTCCTCGCTTTCACAAGCTTTATTTAAAAAATTAAATAGAGTGGTACTGCAGCAAAAAGTAAATAAATTTTAAATAAAATAAAGTGATAATATTAATAATAATAATAATAATAATAATAATAATAACAACACCAATAATAACAACAATAACTATAATAGTAATAACAACAATAATAATAAACAACAACAACAACAATAATAATAATTAATAACAATAATGATAAAATTATGTAGAAATAAAAAACGAGTTATTTTTTAATTGGGAGAATCGAGGTGTAGAATGAGGATATAACATTGGCAAGCCTGCTAATATGATAATTGTAATCTCAATGTGAGTAGCAATGGACACGCTTTATTTTATTAGTGGACACTTCTCTTAGTTAATTGAAAGAGAAACAAAGGCTACAATATTCAAAATCATCATTTATACTATCAAAATTGTCTTCCAAATGCTTGATAAAATCTATATTGTTTGTGGCATAATCTGTACTGTCATTAACATTGTGGTTTAGTATCATTTCCTGTGTGTCTGCTTATATAATGTTATCACTTGTAGTCATAGTCTTTGTCTCTGTTCTAATAGTCACTGTCACAGTTACAGTTGAGATATTGAATCTATAACACTTATACTAACGTGGTAACTAGCTAGTAGCTAGTAAGTGAAGCTAAACACAAGCATTACATGGTGGCAGCGTAGGATTGAATTTCGTCGTCAAAAATATCGCCTATTTGTTCAACTATGAGTGAGGAAACCGAAGGGGCAATGGCCGTCACTAGAGTATCTACCAACATTGCATTACAACCACCGGAAAATTTTTGCTTCAGAAATCCGGATGGGTGGCTGAAATGGAAAAGACGCTTTCAGCAATTCTTGACAGCATCCTGCTTAGATAAGCAGAATGACGAAAGAAAAATAAGTACACTACTGTATTGTCTGGGAGACGATGCAGACGAGGTTCTTACGTCTACAAGTATTACGGACGAAGAGAGATCGAGCTACGACCGCGTCATCCAGAAATTAGATGAATTTTTCAAAGTTCGCAGAAACAAGATCTACGAACGCGCAAGGTTCAATCGCAGAGACCAGAAAAAAGGAGAAAGTGCAGAAGCATACACCACTGAGTTATACAAACTAGTGGAATCGTGTGAATACGGAACTATGAAAAACGAATTGTTAAGAGACAGATTGGTTGTCGGAATTGCAGATAAAAAGTTATCTGAACAGCTTCAGATTGATGCCGACCTTACGTTGGAAAAGGCAAAAAAGATAATTCGCCAAAAAGAAGCGGTGCATGAACAAAGCAGTGATCTCATGGGAAGATCCAACCCATCACTCGATCTTGATACTATCAGGGAGAAACGAGGTGGAAGCAAAAGGCCAAAAGGTGGGCCCAAGTATCAACCTCAAGCCTCGAGATCTCACCAACCTCAGCAACCTCAAAGCTCGCGAGGTGGAGCAAGCTTATTGAAGTGTATGTGGTGCGGTAAACCTCGTCACGTCTCTAAAGACCAATGTCCAGCCAAAAATGCTACGTGCTTCAGATGTAATCGGTTAGGTCATTATGGGTCTCAATGCTTATCCAAAACGGTAGCTACAGTCGAAGAGAACAGTCAAGATTTTGATGTAGCGTTCTTGGATATGATCAATTCCAGCAAAAGCAAAATGTGGCTTAAAACGATTCGACTGGAAAGCAAAAATGTCACTTTTAAGCTTGATACGGGAGCTGAAGTAGTGTTATTTCTGAGGAACTCGCCTCTTCTCTAAAAGTAAGACTGGAGAAAGCAAAGAAAATTCTGAACGGGCCGGCAGGACAAACACTTGATGTTATCGGTCAGTTTAACGGAAAGTTATCGCATGGAAGTCAAATAATTCAGGAAACAATCTATGTTGTAAAAAGTCTACATACCAATCTATTGGGATTACCAGCGATTACAGCTTTGGGCCTGGTTAAGCAGGTAGATACTAGTATAAGCCAGGAATGCCACTCTGAGATAGTGAACCAGTATCCCTCTGTATTTACGGGACTGGGCACTTGGGGAGAAGAGTACAAAATCCAGTTACGTGAAGATGCCACTCCATTCGCATTGTTCACACCAAGAAGAGTTCCGTTCCCACTACGAGAAAAAGTGCGCAAGGAACTTGAGCGCATGGAACAACTGGGAGTGATTTCCAGAGTGGATGAGCCTACTCCATGGTGTGCAGGGTTGGTGGTGGTGCCTAAAAAGTCGGGAGAAGTAAGACTTTGCGTCGACTTAAAACCACTCAATGAGGCAGTGCTGCGAGAGGTACACCCGATACCTGGGGTGGATGAAACCTTAGCAAAACTGTCGGGAGCTCGAGTATTTTCCAAACTCGACGCGAACAGTGGATATTGGCAAATACCGCTAGCAGAGGAGTCATGCAAGCTAACTCAGCCGCTGAGAGAATTATTGAGTTCGAAAGTGGTTTGGACTTGGGGATCTAGACAACAAGAGGCCTTCAAAAATGTCAAGGAGGAACTGTCTAAACCCACAGTGCTGGCAAAATATGACCCACAAGCACCACTAAAAGTTTCTGCTGATTCCTCGTCATTTGGCATTGGTGCTGTTCTTTTGCAGAGGTCTGAAGAAACCTGGAAGCCAGTGGTGTACGCTTCCCGAGCACTATCGGAAACAGAGCGTCGATACGCTCAGATTGAAAAAGAGGCGTTAGCGGTGACTTGGGCCTGTGAAAAGTTTCTGGACTATATTTTGGGACGAAAGTTTGAGCTAGAAACCGATCACAAACCACTCATTCCTCTGCTGAGTAACAAGCAACTTGACTTAATGCCACCAAGGATACTGAGATTCAGATTGAGACTTTCTAAATTTGATTACACTATTTCTCATGTTCCAGGGAAATTTCTCTACACTGCTGATGCTTTATCCAGAGCTCCTGTGGATGGAATTGGTAAAGAAGCAAGTTTACAAAATGAAGCAGAAGCTATGGTAGATGCAGTGGTCCAGTGTCTACCAACGTCACCAGAAAGGTTCCTGGAGTCCTTCAAAAGCAGAACAAAGAGTTCAAAGAAAAACAGAAAAGAAACTTCGACAAATCCCACAAAGTAAAATCTCAGCCACAAATCCCAGTGGACACTCGAGTGTGGATTACTTCAGAAAGGGAGAAGATTCCAGGAAGAGTTGTAGCCAATGCTGGTACACCAAGGTCTTATGTAGTTGAGACTTCGAGGGGAGAAATCAAGAGAAATCGCAAACATCTCAATGTCGATCCCAGTCAAGCGGACCAGTCTTCTACAAGTTACCAACAGGAAGAAGTTGCAAGAAATTCTCCGAAAGTCATTATGACTCGGTCAAGGACAGGCACTAATGTTCGTCCTCCAGAAAGACTTTAAAGAAAGGGAGATGTGGCATAATCTGTACTGTCATTAACATTGTGGTTTAGTATCATTTCCTGTGTGTCTGCTTATATAATGTTATCACTTGTAGTCATAGTCTTTGTCTCTGTTCTAATAGTCACTGTCACAGTTACAGTTGAGATATTGAATCTATAACACTTATACTAACGTGGTAACTAGCTAGTAGCTAGTAAGTGAAGCTAAACACAAGCATTACATTGTTCAGCCATTTTTTTTTTACAAACATATTTTATCTGTGCTATCAAGGACTGTACATTAATGCTCATGAATATTTATGAATTTGGTATGTAACTTACTTGCAAGCTTGAAAAAAGATTGTGTGAAAATTTGAAAGTGCAATAAGGAGCTGGAAACATTTTAGACATTATTTGGATGAACTATATAGATTGTTTTTTTTTCCTGGCTGTTATTTTTTCCCTTGGATGCACTTCAGCATGTATACTCAAGAGGGTTAAAGTACTCAGTTTGTCTGTCTGTCAGTCAGTCAGTCTGTCATTCTGTCACATACCAGCAGATCTCAAAGACAGCGGCCTCCCGAATATTGAATGAAGCATCTAACCGTTGTACTAGACAATTGATGTCCCTTTAGTGTGCCAGAATTTTTTTATTTCGACTTACAGTTGGATGAACGGCAGATATTCAACCACTTCAGTCAACCGAACACCAAAAATCTAATAGTAGCACGTGCAGACATGAACACTAGGACCCATGCCCCTTCATTAGTCTTTTACAATACTCAGTTTCAGTTACCTGAACATTTCAGTTATCCATACACCTCTTGGTCCCAACGTGTTTAGATAACTAACATTCTACTGTACTTTTCCAAAAAAAAAAAGCTAGTCTTTTATTTTTTTGCCATTATGATTGTAATTTTTATGGATAATGCTCCAATAGTCACATGGTAATCACGTGAGTAAATAATTTTTGATCCTATAGTTTTTGCCTTACACTATATTCTCAGTGGTTTACTGGAGTGCTAGGAATTTCCCATTGAAACTACTGGTGAGGCTTAACCTGGCAGTAAAGGCAGCACATAAAAAATGTGAGCAAAATCCTTGGGAATCAACATGACATTACTTTTTATTCAATGCTTACCGCACGTCAAGAAAACCCTGAATAGTTATTTATTTTGAACTATAAATAACTCCTCTGTTCACATTCACACTGATCTTACCTCTTCTTTCGGGATTTATTGGGTATAATGAACAACCAGGTTGAGCGCATCCGTCAATACTATCTGCAAAACAAATAAAGCAAGTGATTGTAAGCTGCACCTTTTTAAACTTCGATCTACATTCCATACAAGTCATCACAAGCACCAAAGAATTATCTATGAGCTAAATACCTGCCATTTACCCGAGTTTGAATCTATCTGTAATACATCTGTGTCTTGGAGAGTCTGGCATATGTAATCTCTGTTTCTTTCCATCAGAGGTCTGAGTCTGAACATGCTGTTTTTGGCAATGCAAAAGGTTAAATTCCCCACCATTGCTGGAGCTGCCAGTGCAATGCTTGAGATATGGATATAGATGAATATCAAAGCAGATTCACCATCTCGGCGAGTGAGTGTGAAATCACATATCACTGTGGCTTTTGAGCATGGAAGGTCAAGTGGCCTATGTAAATTGACATTTATTAAAGCAAGAGAATAGCAAAATAAAATTATAAAGTTGATTTATTTCTGATATAAAGTTGATTTATTTACACTGTAACTGGAGTTAGCTAATAAAATATCAAATAATACGAGCATGTTGTATCCATGACTACTGAATATCCAGGGAATGAATAGAGTGAGTATTCAGCTCAACAAAATATAGCTCAAATACAACCTCCAATGATAAAAAGGAAAAACAATTTTGTTTTACAGTATGGCAGAAGTGACCTAGCTAAGCTGTATTCAATCTTGCACCATCAAATGCTTGAAAACAAATTAACGGCCAACTAAGGTGCCACTCACAGCTAGCGAATTAGCTAGCTACTTGAATTTACTAACCTATCAGAGTCCACCGACAAAAAGCTAATAAAGTCTTCTCCGATTTTCGGTTGCTGAATACGGACAACCCAATTAACTTCAGATATCGTTGATTCAAGAGAATAACCATTCGGACTATCATGTGGTAAAGGATAAAAATAAAACCCATGTTTCTGTTCAAACCTGGTGTGAAATTCATAAGTGCTACTAAACGGCAAAACCACAATGAAAAGAAAATGATACTCCATCACGAAAATGACGGACCTCAGGGTGCAGCAGTTATTTTAATTTGCCGGCAAAATTATGTCGAAAACGGTAGTATTAACCCTTTACCGAAAATTCAATTAGACAATGGATGAGCCACTGTTTATGCAGTACAATTTCAGTATGTGTTTATCATGTAATTTGAACTCCACCAGTCATGCTTAGAAGACTGTAACAATCTACTAGTAAGTTATAATACCATTTTTGGCTGGTTTACACTACAAATATATGTATTGGTAGTCTGCCCCCCCTCCCTCCCCCCTCCAATAAAGTAGGACAGATAAGGCATTTTGCTACTCATCATTTATTTTTTTTTGTTGTACTTTACTTCTCTTGTGGAATCACTAAAATTTAATGCTTTTACAATGTCCGAGTTCTAAAAAAAAATCACATTTCAGTTGATTCATTGTCAGATGAAATATCAGACAAATCTTCTGTACTGATATCCTTGTCCTTAGACTGCTTCAAAGACTTTCTTTGACAGACTTTTCTGTAAATTCAAAGTAAAAAGGATGTTGTAATAACTGTACTGAATAACTAACTTGACACTTCAATACAAGCCAAATTTCTATTCAACTGGCCGCAGTTCAGGTATGCCTCAGTGATGAATTTAAAAAAAGAAGCAAACATGAGTACATAGACAGCCAGCATTCTAATGGCTCTAAGTATCTATTTCTCTCAGCTTGAGGGTTATCTGATGTGTATTTCCTAGTTTTTAACTCATTTTTGTGGCTCAGTTAAACTGTTATTTCCTTTGGCACTAGTTGAAATGTCAGGCTATTTTGATTGTAATTATTACTGCTATTACATTCAATTGAGAATGACATCATTGAAGAAACAGGTGATATAATTCCTCCATGCACAACAAGCTTTATTGTAAGCTAAGGCCACAATATGCAAGTTTGTGAGTGTGTGCACATGGAAATTAATTAAGTTATTGTGCACGTTGCTACATAAATCAAATGAACCTTTCTAAAGGCTTTTTTAAGTGACTCTCTTTCCATTATAAATATTTCTAAGATTCAGATGACCATAAGATTTTTTATATTAATGAATACATTCAAATTGATTAAAGTAGTCAGCTACAACTAAGCCCCATCAATTTTCTAACCCCCTATACTAACTACAATACAATTAATTTATTAAATCTATTTACAGCATACTTACACTAGTGGTTTATACAGGAACCATGGAACCATGACAACGACCAAGATCAGGAGCAACAAAAAGTTCAAGACAAAAACCCAGCCAAAAAAATCCTCGTATGGCAGTATAGCTGTGTCATCCCCAGTTTGGCCATAAGGAACAACAGGGACGTAACTGTGCATGACATGCTTTGAAGATAAATCATTTGCAAAAAATGAGGCAATGTATGGATCCTCTAATTTACAAGATATTTTGGATTAAATATATGCATAGAGAATGAGGATTTGCCTTACCATAGGGCCACACATTTAATTGCGTCTCTGCTATCGTGACTTGGAGATAGCTTGAGACACTGCAGGTATACAGTCCAATTACAGGGGTAACACAATCGAAAATCGGGGATGTTTATTTATTGGCGAGCGAGCGAAGCGAGCGAGACACTATCAGGGGTAACTCAATCGAGATTTCGCTATATTTATTGGCGAGCGAGCGTAGCGAGCGAGACAGTATTAGGGGTGGATAATGCAAAATCGGGTATATGTTATATGTATATATGTATGTGGGATGGTACGTATGCCCTTTAAACGCGCGCGCGGGAAACTTTTTTCTCCAAAAAACACGGCTTTTTAGGCTTGACCCCAGTTTATTCTGAAACTACAGCATTAAGCAAGCCTTACTTTATACTTAAGCTCCAAAGTGTGAGAAAATTCCTGCGAAAATGCTTGCTTTTCAAGAAACAAAAAGTTGATTCGACCGGTTACTATGGCATTGAAGACCCTTTTCCAGACTTAATTTCAAAACTTCGCCGTTTTATGGGGGGATACGGAGTGCCGGTTGTTGGTTGTCAAGAGCCGTTGGTAGTCAGAATGCCGTAGTATTAATGCTAAGGAAGCTACTACTTCTCGAGGGAAGCTGAGGTAAGTACGTAATTCCATATTTGTAAGCTAAATATGCAAAATTAACTCGGGCCTTTCTTTTTTGTAGCTAAGAGCTTGTCAACAGTGACTGGTAAATTCAAATAGTCAGATTGGCTCAAATTTGGTACTACAAAAGTTACCACTGCTCAAGAAAATGAGGTAAGAAAGTAATTTTGTATTTGTGTGCTAAAATTGATTGTCTTTTGTTTTTGTAGGTGAGAGCTTGTTGTCAAGAATTCAAGGTAATTCAGATGGTCAAAGTAACTTCAATTTGATACTACAGAAGTTATCAATACTCAAGAATGATGTAAGTAGTAATTCCATATTTGTTGGCTAAAATTATAAATAATAACACTGGTTAATTTTTTTATCGTAGCTGAGAGCTTGTTCAAGAGTTACTGGTGATTGAGATAATCAGAATGGTTGATGTGTGATACTACAAAAGTTACCATTAATCAGGTAAGAGAGTGATTTTGTATTTGTTTGTGCTGAAATAAAAGGTCATAACTGCTATTATAGTGTTTGCATGAACTAAGCTAAAACATAGTAACAATACTTTGTTTTATGTTACCTAACATCAGGCTCGCTCGCCATTTGTGCTCAAGCACATCACTAGTTTATTTATTTATCTGTTTATGGGGTACGTGAGACCTCTGTTTTCGCCCGCGCTTCTAATTACGTAAGTTAGGTAAAGCGTTCACAGTTCCAGTATTTTTCAATTAACGAGCTCTGAGAATCCTTAGTAGCGGTGGTAAGTCAATGCGCTCTTTGTCATGGCTATAAGCCGTGCGCAACAGTATTTACTTGAAAATACATTGTCCACTAGACTACTGCGAAGGTAAGTCTGTGTAGGTGCATGTCCAGTTGTGTCAAAGCATTGTTTGTTACAACCACTACTTAGCTAAAGAATATCACAAAGAAAACTTTTAAATAACGTGTATTGTTTTGTTGTTGTTTTTTCCCTTCAATTCAAGCAGTTGCAGAGAGTTGTTACTATGGCACTAAAATCCCTTTACCCTGTATGCTAAATTTAAAAACTGGACCACCTTATTTTCAGTAGTTTCAGTGTTAGAAGTCAAAATCATTCATATAAAAATAGTGTAGTCTTTTGGCTCGCTCGCCATTTGTGCTCAAGCACATCACTAGTTTATTTGTATATATGTATGGACGTACGTAAGGCATTTTTGTACTTTGACCCTCTCGTTTTTGTGTTAGTTCGGTTGTCGACCCCGTCCCAAATTGCACTAAACGGAATCCTCTGGTTTATCGATCAGTACCCGTATCACCCTAGAAATTGAATTGTTTACCGTTTTGAATTCTTTTGCGGGTGCAGTTCAAACTTGACAACTTAAGGGACTTCCATTTCTATTCGAGTTAGTGGCAGTGTTAAGTCAATGCGCTCTTTGTCATGGTTATAAGCCGTGCGCACAGTATTTACCTGAAAATACATTGTCCACTAGACTACTGCGAAGGTAAGTCTGTGTAGCTGCATGTCCAGCTGTGTCAAAGCATTGTGTGTTACAACCACTACTTAGCTAAAGAATATCACAAAGAAAACTTTTAAATAACGTGTATTGTTTTGTTGTTGTTATTTCCTTCAATTCAAGCAGTTGCAGAGAGTTGTTACTATGGCACTAAAATCCCTTTACCCTGTATGCTAAATAAAAAAACTGGACCTTATTTTCAGTAGCTTCAGTGTTAGAAGTCAATAAAAATAGTATAGTCTTTAGGCTCGCTCGCCATTTGTGCTCAAGCACACCACTAGTATATATGTATGTATGTATGGATGGTACGTATGCTCTTTAAACGCGCGCGCGGGGAACTTTTTTCACCTAAAAACACGACTATTTAGGCTTGACTCCAGTTTATTCTGAAACTACAGCATTAAGCAAACCTTACTTTATACTTAAGCTCCAAAGTATGAGAAAATTCCTGCTAAAACGCTTGTTTTCAAGACACAAAAAGTTGATTCGACAGGTTACTATGGCATTGAAGACCCTTTTCCAGACTTAATTTCAAAACTTCGCCGTTTTATGGGGGGATACGGAGTGCCGGTTGTTGGTTGTCAAGAGCTGTTGGTAGTCAGAATGCCGTAGTATTAATGCTATGGAAGCTACTACTTCTCGAGGGAAGCTGAGATAAGTACACAATTCCATATTTGTTTGACCGGTAAATTCAAATAGTCAGATTGGCTCAAATTTGGTACTACAAAAGTTACCACTGCTCAAGAAAATGAGGTAAGAAAGTAATTGTGTATTTGTGTGCTAAAATTGATTGTCTTTTGTTTTTGTAGGTGAGAGCTTGTCAAGAATTCAAGGTAATTCAGATGGTCAAAGTAACTTCAATGTGATACTACAGAAGTTATCAATGCTCAAGAATGATGTAAGTAGTAATTCCATATTTGTTGGCTAAAATTACAAATAATAACACTGGTTTATTTTTTATCATAGCTGTGAGCTTGTTCAAGAGTTACTGGTGATTGAGATTATCAGAATGGTTGATGTTTGATACTACAAAAGTTACCATTAATAAGGTAAGAGAGTGATTTTGTATTTGTTTGCTGAAATCAAATGTCATATAACTGCTATTATAGTGTTTGCATGAACTGCTATTATAGTGTTTGCATGAAGTAACCTAAAACATAGTAACATTTTTATGTTACCTAATTATCAGGCTCGCTCGCCATTTGTGCTCAAGCACACCACTAGTTTGTATATATGTTTGGACGTACGTATGTCATTTTGTACTTTGACCCTCGCGTTTTTGTGTTAGTTATGTGGTCGACCCCGTCCCAAATTGCACTAAACAGAATCCTCTGATTTAGCGATCAGTACCCGTATCACCCTAGAAATTGAATTGTTCACCGTTTTGAATTCTTTTGCGGGTGCAGTTAAAACTTGAAAACTTAAGGGACTTCCATTTCTATTCGAGTTAGTGGAGGTGGTAAGTCAATGCGCTCTTTGTCATGGTTATAAGCCGTGCGCAACAGTATTTACTTGAAAATACATTGTCCACTAGACTACTGCGAAGGTAAGTCTGTGTAGGTGCATGTCCAGTTGTGTCAAAGCATTGTGTGTTACAACCACTACTTAGCTAATCACAAAGAAAACTTTTAAATAACGTGCATTGTTTTTTTGTTTTTTTCCCCTTCCAAGCAGTTGCAGAGAGTTGTTACTATGGCACTGAAATCCCTTTACCCTGTATGCTAAATTAAAAAAAAAACTGGACCTTATTTTCAGTAGCTTCAGTGTTAGAAGTCAAAATCATTCATATAAAAATAGTATAGTCTTTAGGCTCGCTCGCCATTTGTGCTCAAGCACATCACTAGTTATCCTACTTATTGAATTATTATTTCTGTCGTATTTCGTCGATGTTCGTCAATCGTCGATGTTCGTCGATGTTCTGAACTCCGTTTCCAAGTTATAGCTATTTTGTTTATTTATCCTCGTTCTTTCAGTTGTTGTTTTTGTCAGTTATTGTAAAGATCAAGTTACCTTGTGTCTATTCTAATTACCTATAACTAACTGATCAGCCTGTTCTGGTTAACTTTACTTTTGATCACTTCAGTGATCTGGTCCTTCGAACACTACTAAGTGCATTTGTGAAGCTACCGCTCTTCTAAGTGCATTTGTAATTGTGTAGGGAGTTATGCCCCGACAAAACAAATGCAGTCAAATTGTAATTTTTTTCATTATCCTCTGACAAATAAACATCTGTTGTTTCCCCACGTCTCATTTCCTGATAATTTTTTGCTGTCATGTAATAAGTGTCAACTTCAAGAATCTCTTGGCCACTTTCTAACCATTAACAACAAAGCAACAAATCAACACAGATGTATACCACTGATGTAATTCACCTAGGAGATATGCTGCAAAATAATCTGTTGTTATAATGATTATTAGGCCTCGGGATCATTCATTTTATAGATACTAGTTGGTCAAAATAGTACATGCTAATCAGAATTGTTCCATTCATAGTTCAGCAAACCCTCTGTTGGGATCTGGAAAATGGCCCTCCCTAACTCTAAAAATAAATAAATTCTCTCCACCCTTTCACTCGTATCCCCAGACATTTACCAGCTGGTGTTATTTTTTACATCCTGAGTTTGTTGTTGTAGGGTAAAGAATCATACACATTATCATCTGCTGATGAGAGACAAGAGAGCGTCTAGATAGCTGCCATAGACAATGGATTGGCTTTTCCCTTCAAGCACCCGGACGAATGGAGGAACAGTGAGTATGCTGAGCACCACTGTCATTATATTTCACATTATAAGTTTGTTTGTTTTGCTTTTGTTTTGCACAAGACTGGATCATATAAAAAAGGCAATTTATCAGCCTTCATTGGTTCTGCTTCTGCAATTGCTCAACTTTAAAATTCAACTACGTAGTTAACTGAGAGTCCTCCTCAGTTGTTGTTTTTGTTTTTGCTTGTTTGTTCAAAGAGTGCATAATTGATCACACCCACTCAGTATTGTCCACAGCTGCTTCAGCTGCAATCTCCAGTATTGCAAGTATGCTCATGGTAGAGTAAGAAGTCAGAAAGAAGAAAGCGAGAGAAAATAAAGTAGATTACACAGATAAAGGTCGTATAATATGCTGCCAGTTAATTATGACCAACCTGCTGAACCCCAATGTGCCTATTACCAAACTCTAACTTAAGCAGCAATCTAACTATATGTTATTTGCCATAATAATACTAGGAAATGGTGTAAATTCACAAATCATTGTGGAATTTCTAACCGTGGTTTTTAGTTTCACTCATTTCTAAGAAATGGTTTCCTTATTGTCATTGAAATAAAGTTTAAATTGATATACTAAAGAACATTTTCACCTTTTTAATAGTTTGTCGATGAATTTGTGTCTGTCGTCCATTTATTTTGCATGTGGTGCCTTTGTTTGGCTTGCAGACCCATTCCAGTGGATGTACCTGCCCATGGCCAAGATTCCTTTCTCAGATAACATAGTCTTTCAAGTCCTGGAAAAGATTGAAGATGATGACTTTGTCCAGTCTCTCGTCAATGACTTGCGTCGCGAATTTAAGGTCAGCCATCTGTGCGTGTATGTGTGCTGTATTAATTAGTGTGATTCGCTCGGGCATAGTTTCTCAAAGGAAGCTCAGTTAGTGCCTTCCACTCCACTAGTTGCCTGATTTGTTTATATAGTGTCGCAGAGACATGCTGTAGTAGTATACGGAATATGATACACGCTCCCATCCTGAGTGACTCCTTTGCGTGGCATTTTCTCTAAATCAGCAATAATTAATTCAGCAAAAATAATGAATTGTGGTAAGATGATCAAAAATGTAATTGAGTAATTAATGTTCAAACTTGCTCAGTTTGCATTATTACAGTACACATAAACATATTTAAAAGGATCTCTTACGCTGATTACAGATTTATTAATGTAAACTTTCTAGGTATATCCCTATACCATAAAAGGGATCAAAATCATAATGCTTATTGCATTGACTAGTACATTACACACAAGATTCGATTGTTACTATTGTATCAGTAACAGTTGACTGTCTAGCAAAGGGATTGTAACACGAACACTATGCCTCACAACAGTGTATAGTTGTTTATTTAGGATTAGTTTGGCTTCAAACCTGTACTTTAAGTTTCTTTTCTAGCCAGCTAAAGGGATTATAACAGTTTTGGTTGAATGACTGCAAAAGGGTAGCAATTCTTTCAAGCACAATTTTTTTTATACATTAGAGCATATCCAGTAACCTAGAAGTAGTTATTCCCTGAGTTAGCTCGCCTTATGCAGCTCTGGGTAGGTAGGTAACCAGCTGTGCGAACCGCCAATGAATGTAACAAATGTTACACACCTTGCATTAGTGTTTTGTACAGTTTCTACGGGCGCACATGATCCGTTTCCAATCCCGGTAGAATTCTTTTATCAATGGTCAGAATAGCAAACCCCTCGAGCAAATCACTGGTCTATTGTTCACCTTGACAAATACTTGTCTATGAAAATTCTCCCCACCCATCCCCACCCCAAAGTGTAGTCTCGCAGGCCAGACCCTTTACCTAATCGCTCCGCTCGGAAGGGTCTGGTCATATGCCTGCACTTAACTCGTTCCATTCCCCCAGTTTCTGGAGGAAGTATAAAAACATGTATAGCTTATGGGAGGGCGTGGTTTTAATTAAAAGCGGGTGGGTAGATTATTTTGCAAGTACTTCAACGCTGCTTTCTATTCATGTGTAGCAGGTAAACTTTATTTGTGCACGCAAACGTTGATGAACCCGCGTTAAAGATTACATTCCAGCAGAACCAGTCGAGTATGGGCACTTGACCAGACCCTTCCGAGCGCAGCGATAGGTAAAGTGCAGAAAAATGGAAAAAGAGTTACTATCACAAGAAGCTTAATATTTGAATAGTAGACCAAGAAATATATTTAGCTGGAGTTGCTCAGGTGTTTAGCTTATACACGTAAGGAGGCAGGAAGAATATAGAAAAGTTTTCAGCAGAATCAGCTGACCCTAGTGGCCTGAAGAAGAAGTGCACCGTCATAAGAGAATGGGTCTAGGAAAAGGGACCTAATGGCACAAACCAAAAAAAATTGAGTTTGTTATGCTAATAAAAAGTTGCATTTAGCTATCTCAGCTTAGTGCTAAAATACTGGAGGGTAAAACTTTTGACATGCAGAGAAACTGGCAGTTGAACTGGGCTCTATATTCAGCAAAGAAATCGAGAAAACATAAATTGAATTGCCACTTCCGGTAAAAGTAATGTTTCCGTATACTTAACAGCGTACTCTGCATATGCAATTAAATCGTGCAGCAGCTTTTTAACGGAGAATAACGAAGTTTGCGTGTAGTTCTTTTTAGCTTTTGTAGCGTCTCAAAGCTGGTCTTGTCGGAATCCTTGGCTACTCGATATAGTAAACTTTCAGCCAGAGGTAAGCTGTAGAGTGCATGCAATAGTCTCAAAGCTATGCTGTTTTCTTTTTAGCTGCTAGTTTAAAACTCTGCCCATTCCCCTTTTATCATATTTCGAGAACGAGAGAGAATAAAAAGTAGCTTGTATTTTCACGGGCACGCTTGGGGTCTTTAAAGTTGTTTTGACATTTGAAATTTGGCATAGACGTAGAGTAAGGGTCACTAAGACTAATTCTGCAAAAATACAAAAAATATTAGAGAAAGAACGAACTTTTCCTAGACCCGCTCACCGAGATTTTATAGTGTCGTTCATTCTGGTTTACTAAGAGAAAAAAAAACCCTCAAGGGTACACCATTAAATGGTCATGAATAAAGCTGAAATACTGTATGTATGCATAGTATTTTAGTCATTTAGTACAGTTAAATTATGTTATATTCAGAGTTACGTACACCTCATTTCCCAAGGGGTATATAACTCTGAGGTTCTACTGTATAGTCAAATCTTTGGGACACCACAACCAACGATTGCCTTGTAATCTACACCTTATTTTGTGTCCTTTAGAAAGACAAGGGGTTTGATAGAAGTACTTTTGAGAAGCAAATGGCAGTAATGAGAGGACAGGTATGGTGTGTGTATGTGTGTGTGTGTGTGTGTGTGTGATCATTAAAAAACAGCAACTAGTTCTTTCAACAAGGAGGGTTAAACAATACAGAAACTTTTTTTTATTACATATAAACTTTGATATTACATGGTTCCACAACCTGCATTTTAGTAAAGAAGTATGTCAAATAACATACATACATACATACATACATACAAACAAACATACATACGTATATAAGCGGGTACATTTAATGTTCACTTAAATTATCTAGCCATATTGTATGTAGTTTACTGTCAGTCACTTGGTAAAGGCAACTCAACTTGTATTTACATGATTAGAAGTGATAAATCTACCTAATGATTGCTAGTATAGCATGGATACAGGTGTCATTTATCATCTGCTATCTTGTAGATTTTGAACCTAAAGAGAGCCCTCCAGGAGCGAAGATCTCCCCACGACCTGGTGGAAATGCCCCCCACAGTGGTTCAGGCTGTGAAAGAAGGCAGAACTCGCAAATTTATTCAAAAATTTAGGGAAAGAACACCATTTTTCAAAGGTTGCTGAATATGTTGTATGTTTTAATTATTATTTTTGGCAAATCTGTATTTCTTCACTACTTTGATTCAATGATAACTATTTCATGGCAGAAGAGTGATACGTCTTACAGTCTGACTATAGTACAAGTCAAGCATAATCAGTTAACACTAACTTAATGAGTTAGACTTAAATACGAGTTAATGAGTCAACACTAACTTATTAATGAATTAATGCTAACTGATCTTTTAACACTAACTGATATTTTAATAGTAACTAATTTTAAATTGAGTTATCTTGGCACTAGCTATATACATAACATACCAATCTTTATTCTGAAGAGTCTAATGATATATTGTGTACCAAATATACAAAAAAGTAAATCAATTTTTAGGAGATGGTAGAAAGCTTACGATAAAGATTAGTAAGAAGTTGATAGTGATTTTTTAATTTATATTTTAGTTGTCATTAGAAAGAAGAGGCTGTTTTTCTTCATTTACATCTTTATCCTCTGAGAATCCCTTTCTTTTTTTCTTCCGAATCTGTTTTTTAAATAGGCCCTTTTGTCTGTCTTTACGAATTGGCTTTTTGGAATCATAGTCATGCGTCCTTGTTGTATCAGCAGATGAGCGTCTCTGTCTTTTTTCTTCTTTAGTCTGACCTTGGGAGGCTAAATTGTCAATTTCAAGATGTTCACTCTTCTTATCCTGAGCATCAGATGACTCTTCTTCACTTGAAGGATTACCTAGGAATGACTTCTCTCGCTGCCTTTTCATTAGTACTCGCTTCTTCTTTCTCCTCTTAGCTCTGCGTTCCTCCTTTCTCCGTCTACGCTCACGTTGTCTTCTCAGCCTCCTATGCCAGAAAAATGTGAATGTGCCAGCAAACAGTAGGACCAAGGCCACGCTGATTGGTGTCACAACAGCTGTCGTGATTTGTGCGTCTGTCCACTCATTGTGCTGTTTCCTATAACCTTCTCTTATTTCCTCATCTGTTACATTGAGAACATAAGGGCCTGGGGGAAGCCGAGTGACAGTCTCTTCTTTTTCCTCTTCGTATATATCCGTAATTCGTGGATCACCTACATGCAATGAAACTTGTAATGCTAGGTAGTGAAGACAGTTAAATCTAGGAAGGTGAAAGCTGTGTGTGTGTGTGTGTGCTGGAATGGTTTGACTGTGGGTGTTCATGCTTGGAAGGTAACATCAATCAATAAATATTGGTGTTATGCCTACATTGCAACAGGGAGGGGGGAGTTTTTACTGGGGAAACATTCAACAACTTGTAGTTGACTGTTGACCACGGAGACTTGGAAATACAAGTTGTAATTGTATGATTAACTTTCAAGCTTTGGTTTGTGTTACATGTACATGTATGTACTCACCTATTATGTCCTATAGTTTGCTATAGGAGTAATTTTAGAGATGTGTGCCTTTTGAGCTGTCGACTAATGCTACAGTGGAGAACTTCTTTTTAATATGCACCTCGGGCATAACATTTGCAAAACTATGTTAATGAAGCACCAAAGGTGCGAACCCTCAGCGCTATTAAGCACTACCTAGCTATTACAATATAATCTCCTTACAAAAGAAAAAGCAATCTGTTAGCTATTTTAATGAAGCATCAAAATAGCTCGACCAATGAAAATGATACATATTAACGCTGTCTTTATAAGAAAAGAAGCTAAACTAGCCAGAAACACTCACTGATATGCATTTTCAACCCAAACTTCACTTCTTTCAACTCTGTTAACTTCCCTCAGCATAAATCAAACTACACCGCTGGCTGCAACAAATTATTTGCTCATGTGATTATGACGTGATGCTAGGGGGCATTGCCCATAAAAGCTGGTACCTACCGCAGAGCTGGAAGCTTCGTGTTTTCTCAACGATTAGCCCGAAATTAAAAAAATAGCACAATAAAAGGTCTTAAATCTTTGTCCTGAGTAAGTTCATACCTAAATCAACTGTTAATTGTCAGTATTCTCCAAAATCAGAGCATGACAGACAGACAGACAAACAGACAGGACGACTACTATAACCCTCTCGTGCATGTGCGCTGAGGGTTAATAAGCACCCTATCCAACTACATTGACACACACTGCAGTAATTCCTAGAATTCAAGTGAAAATCCAGGAGGGTGCTGAGATATATGAAGACTTTCCCAGTTGCTACATGTACATGTGCTACTGGAATACTCCAATTATATTTCAGAAAGCTCAGTCTCCGTATCAACTGTGTTTGGCCAGTTTTCTTAACTTGACAGCTAATCTGTAGCTAATTAAAATTTAATTAACTTAATTTGCATGCTAGTTAACCGCCCACTAGCCACATGTCTCATGCCTATATAGTCACTGCCAACTTCATTTTTTTTAGCTTAGCACGTGCTTGTACAGTTTGGTAGCTATGTCTATGGAAGAAGTCCTTAAAGTAGTCCAGGGAACGAACAAGAAGTTTGACTCCCTACGCGAGGATGTAGACTTTCTGATGAACAGGAGAGATCGCAGCAGGAGCCCGTTGCAGAAGTCCCCAGCCCCTGTTCGGAGAATGGAGTTGGGCTGTCCAGTCGCTTATGCGGAAGCAACTAGAAGAGACTTGGACTGGGTAGATTGGGGTCCGTCGGAGACGATGGACTACAACGCCCCACTCGTTTTCTCGGATGAGGAGGAAGAGGGCAGACGCGAGCTGATGGATCAGCTAGCAGAAGTCTCGGAGGAGACTGGAAACTACTAAAAGACGCGTGGACACAGAGCGTGTGAAATGACACAAGGAGGCGAGTTTGGAGCAACTTCAAGCTTCCCAAAGTGCCTGCCACCAGGACCCCTCACCTCGATCACTTCATTTAGGGCAGAGACCCCACAGGCCACAAAAAGCCTCGACAAGGACCTGGCCAGAATCCAGACATTTGTCCTGGATGCACTGCCCTAACTGCCCTGGCAGAGTGCGGTGACTCTGCCACCAAGGAAGAGCTAAGGCTGGCAACCATGTCAGCAATTCAGCTGATTGGAAATGCCAGTGCCAGGATCTTGCGCCTGAGGTGGGAGAAGGTGATGCAAGGCAACAAGTCCTTGCTCCCGATGGTCAAAGAAAACGTGCCATACATCGATGCTTCACCTGATCTATTCGGACCAGAGTTTGCAAAGAAGTCGAAGGACTTTATCGACCAGGTGAAGACACTGCGCTCCTCACTATCGTCGTCCTCGAGTGCAAGTCAGGACCACCACTATCATCAGAAGAGGAGGTCTCTTTTTCGCAAAGGCAACACCTCGGGGAAGGGCTGGGCCTTCAAAAGAGGCAGAGCCTTCCAGAACTCAAGGGGTGGGGGTCGCGGAGGGTGACAAACCCACCATCAGAAATGAACACTGTAGTTCATTCAACAATCATGTCTATAAAAACAAATGTTGTTCTTACCTCACAATCCATTCTAGAGAGAATAGGGGTGGCTCAGTTAGAAGTCAAAGCAAGTCCAGTGGGAAAGCTGGCACATTATACCCAAAATTGGGAGAAAATAACAAAGGACCAGTGGGTCCTGTCCACAATAAGGAATCAGGCTTATGAGCCACACCCCCAAAGTTCAATCAGGAGGACGGTCTAGAACAGGAAGTAAACAAACTTCTAGGGAAGGGGGCAGTGGTCCAAGTGAGTACCTCAAGAGAGCTTTATCTCTACCCTGTTCCTGTGTACCAAAGAAAGATGGCGGTCAGAGACCAGTCATCAACTTACACCTTTGTAGTATCCTCACATTTCAAGGTGGAGGGCATCCAGACCTTCAAAAACCTTGTGAAACGAGGAGATTGACTGGTGAAGGTGGCCTGTTCGGCCTAACCTCAGCACCATGGGTCTTTACCAAGATTCTCAAACCTGTAGCAGCTCTCGGACGAGAGCTGGGGCTACATCTAGTGTTTTACATAGACGATATATTGCTGATGGCAGAGTTGAAGGTACAATCTCAGGAGGCGGACTTGGTCCTAGTAGCCCCGCTGTGGAAAGCTCAGCCATGGTATGCTGTGCTTCTATCAATGTTAGTGGACTGGCCACGCCCACTCCCTCAGCAGGAGTTGTCAACACAGACGGGAAGGATGGCAGTAAACCCATATCTGGTTGTGTGGAGCATATCAGGAAAGACCTCAAGGACCAAGGCCTTTCAGAGCAGGCTTCAAGCCTCATTGTCAACTCCTGGAGAACCAAAACAAACAAGTCTTACGACTCACTTTTCAAGCGATGGAATTGCTGGTGTAGTGAGAGGAATGCCAATCCCTTTTCGGGACCTATAAGTGAAATAGCAAATTTTTTGGCTTCGCTGTTTCATGAAGGATACCAGTATAGTTCCGTGAATGCATATAGATCTGCCATTTCCTCGGTCCATGACAAAGTGGATGGTGTAACGGTGGGGCAGCATCCTACTATTGTTCGACTGGTGAAGGGTGTACTCAGTGTATGACCACCAGTTTCCAGGTACTCTGCTACCTGGGATGTGCAACTTGTCTTAAATTTCCTTGAGGAGGCTGGGGATCCATTAATGCATCTCTCAAGGCCCTGACGCACAGGACAGCCTTTTTGATGGCAATTACTTGTCTTTCAAGGTCTGCTGACCTATCTCAACTGAACATCAATCGTATGAAGGTTCACTCAAATGGTGTGGCATTTGTCCCGACAGTCCTAGCAAAAAGTCTCATCAGGGGAAACCCATTAAAGAATTTTTCTTCCGTCGCTCCCCGGAAACTCAACTCTATGTCCGGTGCAATCATTTAAACTTTATCTGGAGAAGACCAGATCAATACTGGGAGAGGATCAAAGCTTTTTGTGTCTTTCATCAAGCCTCACAGAGCAGTCACATCACGCTCTATAGCCAGATGGCTAAAGACTACCCTAGAAGAAGCGGGGGTTGACACGTCAATCTTAGGGGCCCACTCTACACATGGCGCCTCAGTGTCTGCCGCATTGACAGCAGGAATATCGACAGGAGATATCCTAAAAGCAGCAAACTGGCGATCTGAGTCTGTTTTTCAGAAATTCTACCACAGAAAGGTCGGCAAAGCTGCCTTTGGTAGAGAAGTAGTCCTAAACCAGAATAGCTCGGAGTAAGCTACAAACAACACAGTTGATATGGAGACTGAGCCTTCTGAAATATAATTTACAGAATGGCTAAGACCACACAGTGGTTGAATGCTATTCTGGATTATATGAAGAAGGTGAAGTCGAACATATCAACTGTCCACACCCACCCACCTGGAGTGGTATATAATTCGTAGGTGGAGCTAATCAAAGGCCGACTAAAATGGAAGTTGGCAGTGACTATATAGGCATGAGACATGTGGCTAGTGGGCGGATGGGCGGTTACCTAGCACGCAAATTAAGCTAATTAAATTTTAATTAGCTACAAATTAGCTATCAATACTTCACCTAATCCAGAATAACATTCAGCCACTGTGTAGTCTTAGCCATTCTGTAAATTTTTTTTTAATTCGGTTCATTTTTAGCTCACTATTTAGCCCAGTTGTCTGTTGTGAATAATCCTTTTGACAAGACCTTGACACAATTGGAGCAAATTGGGTAGCCCAAAGAATGAAGCTATGCTGAGAACAAAATCTTGGAGAGAAAAAAAAAAGCAGAATGGGCTATTCCATTTAACTAAATTGACAAATTTGAGATTTGAAGCAGTAGATATTAATTCTCAGTTTATGAGTTTGGAGCAAACAGCATTAGAGCCACTCCAGTTGAGTTCTTCCTCTGTTATACCTTCACCAGACTAAGATTTCTGATTTTCTCGGCAGCAATCATTTTTCAACTTTGTCCAATCTTTAAAAAAAAGGTTTTCGGAAAGCCAAATAGGTAATGGGAAAAGGAAATGGGTAGCTGGAAAAGTTAAAGTAGTTTTTATTGAGCAAAAAAATAATAGGAAATTGGGGGGGGGGGTGGAGTGGGGTGGGCAGGAACAAAACCCACACATAATGACACAGAAGCTATGTTTACCTTTAGGCCACACTATCAGCTTGGAAGTAGCACTGACATTCTCATACTCGTTATATCCTTCACACAAATAAATTCCAGAATCCTCAATTGCCACACCCCTGAGTGTCATGCGTATTGCCGTAGTTTGATTGGATTGTTCCAAAATTTCAGTTTCATTGATGCTCTTGACAAAAAATTTAACAAAACATTGTGGCCACTCAAAAAATAAAATTGACAAAATTATACTCCAATTGTATGTATATTCTTATTCTACAATTGTGCAGCAATAACCTCTCCCCTTAGTCTAATTTAAAGCTTTCAAAATCACTTTTAAAGAGTGAGTATAGCAATTGATGTGACAATAAAAGGACACTTGCACGTAGCTATTTTCAATGCAAAACGTCAGTATTATAACATACATCAAATTGTTTCTCATCCTTTCCTGTCATTAGTGTTAGTGTTAGTAATAAACAGCACTTTCACAAGCACAACGTTCAATTAAAAGGACATTGGCTGGCATGGCACCACAGAGTTATGTAATATCTAGCTATACTGATAATATTCTATGCACTTTGTGTCATAATTCTATAAATAGACCTACCTTACTAGATCCTATTTCTTTGGACCATTTCAATGACCTGACGACATTCCCATACACTGCACAGTAGAACTGCACATCAGACCCCTCTTCAACTGCAGTGCTGTGTGGCCCCACATGCATGGTCATTTCTGGAGCAAACACACACGTGCACACACCCACACACAAGTATATTTGAGGTAAACTTCCAAAGTCATACATTCTGTTAAATATATACACACACATTATATATTTATATTTATTTATTCCACCCTAGAAATCTTCACAATGATATTTTTAGGTACATGACCCGTGAAATAACTCATGATATACGCTGTGAGTTACCCTTCCTCTAGTACTAACTACAGTAGTGAAGATATCTAGTGTGGAATAAACCATTACATCTTGTCAGAGTGCAATGGCAAGATCTCTCAGGCTTTATTTTCACTCGCCTCTGGCTCGTGAAAATAAATTAGCCTGCTCGTGAAATATTTCGCCATATCACACTCTGACTCATGTAATAAGTATTATAATATATATATTATATATATATGTTATACTGTAGTTATAAACCAAAATTGAGGTTTGTATGCGATTTATAAACTCCGAGACACGAGGGCGCAGCCCGAGTGGCGAGGATTTATAAATCGAAATACAAACCTAATGATTTTGGTTTATAACTATTTTATAGCCCAAACATAAACAACGAGCAAAGTATAGCGTTAGCTATCTTAGTAATTGTATTAAAGTACCCAAACTCTTCATTATTCCATTTTGCTTTGATCTGCCTTCCACCATAATTATGGTTGCTAAGAACTATATCAGACTTTTCCCCGCTAATACATTTTCTTACGGACATACCAGACTGTATCAGATTTATAGTTCTTAACGACAAGCGCGGTCGCTCGGGTAACGGGCTATAAATATATATATACACACACATACAATAATCTCCTAAATTGAACACTTGTCAATAGTATGTCTGACATTACTGATGAAGCACATAATAGTATTACTAAAGAAATAAATCAATTCTATCATTTTAAATCCAATATTAAAAGTGATCAGTTACAAATAAAATAAATGCACTTTCATCCTAATTAAGTGTATCAACAGTCAAGTCTGTTAGTCCCTTACTTGACACTTGAAACAAGCTAAATTTCTTTGTTACACCCTTGCTTTCATCCATAGCAAATATTGAATAATGACCTATTGCATCATCAGTGATTCTGGTCAGAATAATCTGGTACTGAGTCACATGATCAATTCTTGCATGTGACACTAGTTCCACTTGCATGGTAGAAGGAAGCTGTCCAGACGGCAGTCTCCGGACATTTAATTGCGAGATTGCTTCAATGCTGTATATTGAAACTTGTATAGTAGCATTTGTTAGTTTGGGACTGAACCACACAGTAGCATCCTCAACGTCAGAAACCACACTAGCTCCTTCGGATTTGGTAGACAGTGCAATGTAAGTGCCTGCAAACAAGGAGGAGCTTTGATATTTGTAGCAAAATGCAAGCCAATAAAAAAATATATATAATGAGGGAACGTGGACCTACCCAAATTAGGGTCATCATGTAGATAAAGCCCAATGGCACCAGTTTTACTCTAGCCAGGTTGAAATGCATTGTATAGAGGAAACGGAGAAATTGATTTAGACTATCTGGAATTATCTGGCATGGAAATTCGGTATGGAGCTTTTTGATTAGGGTCTTAAGAACCTATTGTTTGTATTTGTATGAGAATCATATTCTATTAGGCCTACTGGAAAGGATTGGCCAATTTTCATGGAGTGCTGTTGCACCTTCATAATAAAATGTCACTTAACAAATGAACAAACAAATATATTACCAAAAATTCTCCATCAGCAGCTTCTATTAGCAAATACCACATTAGTACATAAAAGTTAATAACTATAGATTTGAAAAATGAGCAATTATCTTCTTAACTGTATATTCAATATTAATATAATTGACACAATAGCTCGCTTCCTGCAACAGGACTTTTCTCGCACACAAGCTATATAAATTGAATGAAGAAAAACATTGTTTATCAAGTCGTCAGCCTTGAGATGGGCATCATGTAGTGTGCTTAGATGCAGGTCGCAGTCTCTAATGAATGATAAATGAAGGGCTACTTTACTCCTTCCTGCACATACACACACACAGAGTCTGACAACAATCTTTAACTTAAATTACAGGAAATTCCGATCAGTCAATTAACAACAAACATAATTCATTTATACTTACCTTCAAAAAAATTAAGAATCACTCTTGCTCTTTTAGTCCTTCTGACGGTATCGAGCAGGATATTATTGAATTCGAAATAACATCCTAAATAATACAGGCCCTCATTTCTGTATGCAGATTTCACACTATACTCCATCCTAGTCACAAATCCCTGACTCCATAATGGACGAAGGTAATGATACTTTTTCCATGATTCCCTCCACACAAAACAATTCGATTTCCAACCTGTAGGCAAAGAAGCTGTCAAAAAAAATTTGAAATTGTATTCCTCTGCAAGTATCGGAGCGTATATCTCAGTAGTAATTCCTGCATACATTTCTTCATAGTTTAATTCTGTCATG
>WLWD01003146.1_pt1 | contig 34506 bp, 23 predicted proteins | sample 6712731 | NCBI WGS metagenome assembly WLWD01 (sample SAMN12718690, study PRJNA576275) | sponge metagenome | isolation source: marine sponge | host: Mycale hentscheli | place: New Zealand: South Island, Marlborough, Capsize Point | collected 2014-11-01 | reverse complement strand
TAATAACTCATCCTCCCCACCATCCCCCATCCTCCCCACCCTCTCCCCACCATCCCCCATCCTCCTCACCCTCCCCCATCCTCCTCACCCTCCCCATCCTCCCCACCCCATCTCATGCAACTCCACCCAATGTGGCCAGTAGTAAAGTGAGTGACCTTACCCAGAATGCTGCCACACAAGCAGAAGAGTTGCCATGAGGGGAGGGAAGATGCGAACAAGCGCCTCGGGTGCCTGCAGCTGCTTCATCCTGAGCAGCCATGGCTGGAGCGTCCGCAGATAGCCCAGGCAATGCTCACAATCTGCTATGGCCTTGCTGATCTCTCTGCACGTGGAACAACACAAATGTGTCAAAAGTGGAAGGTACATTCAGGCCCTCAGGCTCTGCTTTGCATGGACCATTTTATGTTGTGTCCAATTAGTACGCAGACATTATATCATATCTGGAGTTATCAATACTAGCTACAGTGCATTCACAAGAATTTACATAGATGAAACAAGATTTAAAAATACAGAATTTGATTCTTTCTTACAAGCAATTCTCTCTATAAATAGCTCAACTTGATGCATACCTGTGCACATGCACAAAAGCATTTGCATAGGTGCTCTGAACTCGATTTAAATTCCTCATAACATTCAAGACCACAGTGGTGCTCAATTGACTCCGTATTGCTTCTAGATTTGCAAGTCTCCTCCACCAAAACTGCAAGTAATAAAAACAAACACAAGTCGTAGTATATTACCCTATTTAATTTCTCAACGTATCCGTATTGCCTCTATAGCTCAGTGGTAGAGCACTGGTCTCGTAAACCAGGGGTCGGGAGTTCGATCCTCCCTGGGGGCTTGGCAATTTTTTTTCTTCATTTTTTTTTTTTTATACTTCATTTTTTTTTTCTTTTTCTTTTTTTCATACTTCATTTCTTTTTTCTCTTTTTTTTTTTCATACTTCATTTCTTTTTTCTCTTTTTTTTTTCCTACATTGTCTCCTCTGCCTTAGGGTAATTTTTTTCTTTTGCTTTTCTTTTCAGCCTTATTACTCAACTTTCCCCTTCCTTCCTACACAATTTTTTTTGCTTCATCAGTTTCTTCCACTTTCTCCATAATTGCCTTCTTAATTTTTCCTATTCCACTTTCTTATTAATTTTCCTATTCCTCTTTCTATTTCTTAATTTTCTTACTCTATTTTCCCTTCTACTTTGAAAATTTCTCCTTTTATCATTCTCCCTTCTACTTTTTTACCGTAATTTTTACTTTTTCTTCTAGTTTACCCTTCCTTCAATTTTTATTATGTGCTTCTTTCTCTTTTACAGTTTAATTTAAGCTTGCTTCTACATTCTTTAAGCCTACCCTTTACATTCCCTCGCAATTCTTTCCTTTCCAGAACACCTTTACCTCATGTTCATCCAATGAACCCGCATAAATTCCACTAGCTTTATGAATAGCTTGGTTGGGATCAAAATGTAGCACAGCCTATAAGAAATATTAAATGGTATCTAATACAGAAAAGACCATAAATAAAAAATGCCTACTTTCACTTGCTTCATCCATGACACCACACAAGATTCCATTATGTGCACCAATGTGGACCTGCCCACTCCTCCTCCTGCTCCAGCCATAATCTCAATGGAAGGGAGTGGCAATAAAACTTTTCCTTCCCTGTCACAAATTTTTTTTTATAGAGATATCAATAAGCTATCACACTCAAGTCTGTTGCCACTAAGCCATCACAGCAATACTGTGGTTGGATTGGTTGACTAATTTAATGGACTGGCTGACTTAAAGCTATAAATGAAGCACCAAAAGTGTAAACCCTCAGCGCTACTATACACAGCTAGCCATTAAATCATTTCTCAGATAAATCAGGTATCAATATAGCGGCACAATGAAAATGGTAGGGTTAAATGCTGTCTTCATAAGAGAAGCTAAACACAAAACAGACACTTACTGATAGTTTCAAAGCGAAACTCTAATTCAAACACTCGGTTAACTTTCCAGCATGAAGAAAAATTACCTCATAAAACAAGAAATTATTATCTCACAAGATTACTACGTGATGAAAGGGGGAACTATCCATTAAAGCTAGTGCATAGCAGATAGTTCCGCATTATTCAATCAGCACGAAATTAAAAAAAAAGTAGCACAATATAAGGTCTTTAATCATTGCTCTGAGTAAATTAACAATTAAGTATCAGTAATCTTTAAAATCAGAGCATGACAGACAGACAAACAAGAAAACTGCTATAACCCCTCTCACGCATGCGCCCTGAGGGTTAATTAATATTAATCCTCACTACAAGTGATCCCACAGACTAACCGTTGTCCACTAGCCACTTGCATGGAGCCCACAACCCTCTGAACCAGGTCCACTAGCTTGTCCAAGGAGACATTAGGAGGGACCTGTTCTAGAGACAGCAACATTGGCAGATATACTTCTCGCAGAACTAACTCCAAGTGATCTGTACAACACAAAGAGAATGACAAGGAAATTAATTATGTAGCACTTGAAAACCTTTTTTCTAGGCGAGCTAGGCTTTCTGGGATGCTACTACATGTAATACATATTATGAGACAAATTATGACTCACACACACCAGGGTTTCATACAGGATTTTTGTTTCTGGGGGGGGAGGGGGGGGGGGAGAAAGAGTTTAGGAAGGAGGGCCCACACGTTTGTTTGACCACACCCACTTTTGCTGAAACCACACCCATTTGATTTGATTAAAAATCGTCTCAGGTCTAGAATTAGTGATATCAATCTTGGAAGACTAATGCGTATTGCAATTGAAGGACCTCAATTAACTGAAGTGAACCTTTAGATATATAGCTACAAACAACAAAATCACAGAATACCATTATAAATCATAACCACAGAATACCATTAAGTAGTAAATATTATTAATTTATTTCATGAAATTCTGGGGGGGAGGAACTCAACCTGGGGAGGGGGGGGGGAGGGAGGGGGGAGGGGGGAATCCCAGGGCGTCCCTACCTCTGTATGAAACCCTGCACAAGTTTATAATTTTTAGATATGTAAGTATCTATGTAGGATAAACCAGATGAATTTGAAATACTCACAGAGAGGTAGTTTAGAGCACTCTGAGTAAATGACATCTCCTCCCATATTCTCTCTGTTAAGCCTCGAAGCATTGGTGCATTTGACAAATATGAGTGACTTTTGTGTCAGAGATCGTGGAGGGGTGGGGCTGGCAACGATTGGTCCAAATGCATCTTCCCTTGAGAACTCCTGTTTTTCTGAAGTCTGGTATACATAGAGTTTTCTTGACTCACTGTGGTTGCAAAAAGCCAAGATGGCTGATCTAATGAAACATGTAGCATTTTACATGAGAAAATTAAACCTGCATGCTTTGTAAAATAGTTACTGTATACGCTAGAACAACCAGACTCTTTACCCACCATTTTAAGGATGTGGCATATACTGCAAGCTATACAAGATTTGTTGTCCACGAATTATATTTAATGTTCAGTACTTTAATGTAGCTATTGGCATTTAAATAAAAAGTAACAATCTCCAATTTGCTGTTAGTAGCTTTGGAGCAAATAATTCACAAGTATTTCAGCTACTTAAGCTTGCTACCTGTTCCTGTCGTCTGCAAATAAGTTCCGCAATTCATCTCCTCTAGGATGCAAGGACGAACTTATGCGGGATTCAAGCCACCTCAATCTGTCATCAACTTCCATCTTTAAGTCGTAATGTGGTACAGAGGTGGAGGTGGCTCTTTACTTTTCATCACTTTCTCTAATCTTGTTTGTTTTTACCAGGTCTGGCCTGCAGCTGAGCTAAAAACCGCCAGCGGGCTTGTTGCCTTGGCGACAAAGGTCACGTGACTCGAAACACGGCAACAAAAGCTAACGGTGGCGGGAGAAGAAATGGAACAGGACGACGACGAAAGAGGATTTACTGAATCATTTGAAGAAGGGCAAGATGTCTCTGGAGATGGACTAGGATATAACCAGCAAATGGACGTACCGGTGAGTAGCTAGCACTGAGGTTTATATTTTTCAGCTGGTGAGAAAAAAAATCGATAGAATCTTGTAGTTTTCTGGCGTCATTATCAAAATATAATAGCGGTTGCAGGAATAGCTCAAATTTTAAATATCACAAAGCATATTTCCTCTTAGAACAACTTGGTTCACAACCAACCCTATGATGAAAGTGTTGAAATCAGTGACCCTGAAGAAGTACCTTCCAACAACCCAACACCTCGAGATCAAGGTGAGCGATACCCACATTACATCCACACTGATAGATGAAATGTGCATGAATGTGTACAGAGTACTACAGCATGGGCAGTTACACAGACGGCAATGTTATAGAACCAGAGATTCATCCTCAAAATGTAATGGCTATGGATGCCCCGGACAATGGTTCCACAAGGATCCAGGATAAGCATGGGAATGGGACCCATCTTGCCAACAGTGGGAAGCTCACTGCAGTGTCTAAAGGTAGTGAGGGTGGTGGATCAAATGAGATTAGGGGAGGAGGGGCAGGAAAGAAGAGAGGCGGCGGTAGAGGTGCTAATGGCTCCGGAAATGCTGGTCTTGGTGTAGCTGGTAAGAATGGGGCGACATATAACCCTGAGGATGAGGATGAAGAAGAGGATTCTGAGCAGGAAGATCACGAGCAGAGTGAGTCAGAGGAAACCGAAGAGTCAGAGCCAATTGCCGCTCCAGTGGTCGGGTACGTTATTCTAATAAGTACAGGACAGTTGCTATACTCAACCGTGAATAAAAACTCAGTGGTATAGCAAATGCCACTGGTCAAAAAAAATTACTGTTTATTTTAATTAATGGACATTATTATGTGGTTAGTACTAGTATTATTGTTATTGTGATTATGGTTATTTTTGTTGTTATTATCATCGTCATCACATCATCATACTATGCAATATGTGATCCATTTTATTGACTCCATTTCTTTAAATCCAATGGTGGCCAAAAATAGGGTCCCCAAGTAGTTTGAGAGTAATTACTTGCATTACCTTGCTATGCTCAAAATGTCATTTTCTGTACATCCGTATTTAAAATGAGTCACATATTTCATAACGGATAAATGTGACGAATATAATTTCTGTGTGTGCAGTGTATACGACCCTGCCGAGTATGCCCAGCTTCCTGTGAGCAAAGAGATCAAGGATCTGTTCAAACACATCACACGCTACAAGCCACAGGTGGTTCATCTGGACACAAAGCTGAAGCCCTTTATCCCAGAGCTGATTCCCGCCATTGGGGACATCGATGCATTTCTCAAAGTTAGTTAAACTGTGACTGTATGTGTGAATGTCTATGAAGGAAGGTGTGACTTGGTAATTATAAACCCTCAGTACTCAGTCGTTCAAACTTTCATTTTACAGAAAATAAGCTATCCCTACCTATATAATTGATTTGACAAAAGAATGCATTCTAAAGATTTTTGTCATTTTTCTCACAAAACTCATTTACAATTTTTCAAATATGAGCTCTGACTTCTGGTTTTGTAGAGGTATGGGTAGTGGTAAGTCCTAGAACTCCTCAACAGGGAGTTAAGTGTGTAAGCTTCATGGTTATGACAGCTTGGGGAAGAAGGCTGTAAGAGCAATCTTTTAACTCTTGTAGTAAATATTATTACATATATCAGGTCCAGCGTCCAGGTGAACGACCCGAGAACCTGGGTTTAAACTGTCTGGACGAACCCAAAGTGAAGCAGTCTGACCCCACCCTCTTGGACCTCACACTCAGGACACTCTCCAAACAGACCACAGTCAAACCTATGGTGAGAGCACTCATGAGACTCTATGTCACATTGCTGTCCTAGGATTTAATAGGAGGATGGAATGTTAGCAAAGAATTTACAAATTGATTATTTTACAAAGTTGTTGATGGTTGTTTTGTCGTTGGTTGCTTTCTTGTTGAGTTTTGTTGTTGTTTTCTGAGGTGTTGTTTTCTCACCCATTGTGGTTTACACGTGGCTAACAAAAATAAAGTACATAGCGCTTGCATGCATGTGTGTGCTACAGACTGTACGAAGCATTGACGACCCAGAGAAGCAAGTTAAGGATATGGATGCATGGACAACCAGCATCAGGTAAGAATCAGAGCGTTTTATTTAAGCACGAGACTTTACTACATAGGATTACGCTTTAGTTTGCACATTTGTTTTGGTTCCTAGTGAGCTTCACAGGCAGAAACCAGCCACAACAGTACACTATTCCAGGTAAGGTGGGAATTATATTGCAAGGAAACTTGAACAGTCAGTCATTAAGAAAGCTCTGTGCTTCCTTGTGTGTAGAAATATGCCAGATATTGAGAACCTCATGCAAGAATGGCCAGCCAAGTTTCAGGAAAGTTTGAAAGAAGTAAGTATGTGAATATAGCTCATGTCTTAGCAGCTGTGATATTTGTGCTATTACAATGGTACAGGTGGAATTCCTTCCAAATGCTGATTTGAGCTGCGGCCTAAAGGATTTTGCAGATATTGTGTGTGGTGAGGCACCAATTCATGTACATGACAATGCGTAAAACTTAGTGTCTTATCATCATTTTTTTCAAGACTTTTAACTGGGTCACAGATATGAAGCTAGGTAGTGCATGATTTTTTTTTATCATTAAAGAATTGGAGGCGGCCAAAGCTTTAGTAGTGAGACATATTTTCCTCTTCACCGTATCTGAACCATATGAAATGTGATACATATGGGCTTCTGTTTTTTGACCAACAAATTTGTTTTGTGCCAATGGAGATGATGAAAGCTGAATTTTTTTAATTGTATCTATGCTGTGTGTGTGTGTGTGTGTTTGTGTGTGTGTGTAGTGCTAACTGATATCCCAGTATACAAGAGCAGAGTGCAGGCTTTACATGTCTTCTTCTCTCTGTATCTGGAGTTCAAAGATTCTCAGGTATACTATAATATGTACAGCAGTACATCTAAGGATAAATATTGGGATTGGTCTATTGAACATTAGCTGAAAATTTTCCTTGATATACTCAGGATTTTTAGAAGGTGGGCTTTGAATGTAAAAGCCAATCCTGAGGCTGTTGTTTTGTTTGCATGTTTTTTGTGCTTTATTTTTGTTTTTGTTTTTTGTTTTTTTTGTTTTTGTTTTTGTTTTTTTAGAAAAATTCTAAATGGGGGTGGGTGGAATATAGATTTTTGTTAGCAAGGGAGGCATACATGAGTCATACATTTTTATTTGAAAGGCTCAAGGAGATTTTTTCACAGAGGAATTAATGACCCCCTGAAAAACAGGTTTCCCAGAAACAGATCAGAGAAAAGCTATTATCAGAGTGGGAAATCCAACAGAGCATTTCTTCAAGGCTAAGATAACATTAGTCACTGGAGAAAGTGGTGGGCCCCAAGAGGCCCAAGAGGAACTGAAAAATTTGCTGCATTCAATGGGATTGTTTAGAGATGTTTGTACTAAATCTCATGCTTTCAATTCAACTTAGAACATAGATTATGAAACCTGCTGACAGGACAGAACTTGGCATGGCTGGTGACAATTGTCATTGAAGGTCCCCTAATTTAATTTTTTACTGAAATATTGAACAAAATAACCAGAGGATTAATTTAACTGCATTATGAAACTGAAATAATTGTTGCTTATTTTATCACTAGTAATTAATTATCAGTGCAACTTTTCTAACAAGTTTCCTTTTTATACTTTTAGTTTTACTGGTGTCACTTATGAACAGCTCAATGTAATAAAGTTGTCAAGTCCCATAAAACCCACTTATCTAAATTATTCAATACATGAAATGATATTCACAAAGCACCAACTTTGTTTAGGAAATTGCTATGTTTGTTGTTGTTTTCAGCATTTTCAAACATCTGGAGGTGATGCCGAAGGTTTATCCACAGTCAGTTAGCTGGACAACCTTCACTTCACACAACTGGTCATTATCACTTATTATCATACAATATTGGCATACATTGCAATTAATTTTTACTATAAAACATCAAAATTTTCAAATAACAATTAACACTCGTGATAAATATTAATTACATAGAAATAATTAACCTTCTTTCAAAGTGGTTTGGAGTCGACTGGCTCAAAGAAATGCAAAATAGTCACTGCGCATCCAGCTATTGAAAAAGCAAATAGAATGAGAAGCAGAACCAGGCGACCAAAAAATACAGTATCTACATCCTTACATTTAAAGTAAAAAACAAGTGCATGTATATTATTTTTTTATTGTTTTTTTTTTTTTAACTTGGTACCTTTGAGGAAGATATTTGTTCAGGTCCTTTTGGGTAAACCACAAAAGATATTGTTATGACCAGACACAATAGGACTACAGCAGGAATGGTATACCTGTAGCAACATGAAATCCCAGCTGACCCCCCATTAAGCAATACTGTGGAATTTCAAGCACATTAAAGTAAAAAAAAAAATTATTACAACTATATCAAAACTAATGCTTTGTGAGATCTATTATATTATGTATATTATGGTAGGCTTCCCGTATCCATATTTATTCTGTCTCAGATTCAGCTATTGGTAATGGAATAATTACTGATTATCTCAACAAAAAAAAAGTTGCATTGATTATTGTACCAAGCAAAACTACATAGTTACACACACTCAAATCAATGCTTGGTTATACTTAGAACAAATCTTGATTAATCTTTACCTGACTTTAGCCCTAGGCACAGCTGCTAGACCAATGACAACGAAAGTTGTCACCATCCACAATATTATTAAAATAAAAAGTCCGACACCAATGTTTAAGACTGGTATCACCATACCGCCAGGCAACTGAGAGCCTAACAACTAACACAGAAACGTCAAGCAACCAGCAATTTGACGCGCGCAATAAATGTTAATGATCGCGTGCACTAGGTTGGGTAGCGCAGCTCTATATGTGCCGCAACGAACCTTTTTTTTTTTGTTGTTGTTGTTATATCGTTGTTTTTTAACTATAATTTTCCTTTCTGGCTGCTCGTTACAGGTTTTACAGTAGATAACCTATGGAACCCCTTTACCAATTAGCGTTCTGCGAGTGGTCACTATGGCAACAGCGGACTGAACGCTTGGATCGGAGGGAGGAATGGCGAAAGAGTGGGATCCGTGCCCGTACTCGGACGACGTTCTAATAGGGAATTGGAACGAGGAGCGGTTCGACGTCAGGCACGTTTCTGAAAGCGTTAGCCTACCGTCACAATATGATCATTACTTTGAGACTACCTACAAGAAAGCCTACCACAAGCCAACCGAAGTCCCTCAAGCATTAAAATATCCAGAGAGTAAGTACTTTAGGAAGCTAGTTGCATTTAAAATGGCTTAGCTGGAAATTTACAGCAATTGCAGTAATTATTTTGTGAACAAATGAAATGATCATAATTTTACTACTTCTAAGATCCTTGGGGGCTTTGGCAGCACTAGCTAGCCTGAATGGTTTTTAACTACCATTTAATATATTATCCAAATTAAGGGGTTCTGCTGCACTAGCTAGCTATAATGATCTTATAATATGCACTCACTTCAACCATTTAATATTATCACATCTATAAAATTCCTGCTTTTGAAAACACATATGTGACAGTATGTACAAATGACAAATTATTAGTCTCGCGTGGCCGACCCCTTTCCCTTATATCATCCGCTCGTGCGGGGGAGGAAAAGAAGGTCTGGTAGAAGCTTGTAAATCGTTTTGTGCTAAAGGAATGCAATTATAACATAACTGGGCGTTGCGGTCGTCAAATATCACACTGCGTGAAAGTATTACAGGGATTCCTAGGTATCAAGATGGCTTTGAGGTACTGCTTTTGCTGTGGAAAATCTATTACTATGCTCTTATTTTCCACATTCCTCAATTTATATATGGGAGGAAGCAGTGAGTAGCACAGTGACTTGCCATAGCCAGTAGGTAAAGAAATAAAGACATCTTGATTCTGTAAAAATGCAAGAATTGCTTCTTCCTGTTTGCTACTAAGTATGAATCCATGTTCCAACGCAACCCCACGCACTAAAGCTGTATAATACATCGACACCCAGTCGAAGTGACGGTAACACAGTTTTTATACGCGTATTTAATTCTATGTCACGGAAAGCCACACCTCTACATAAGCAATACACGGAAAGTATGGTTCCCCATGAATCCAGGGGAATGACACGAAATGATGTACAAGCTTCTACCAGACCCTCTTTCCCTCCAACGCGATGGCGGATAATAAAAAGGGAAAGGGTCGGCCACGCGAGACTAACAAATTATGAGCATGCAATTTAACATTTAGCAGCAAAACAATTTTTTTTTACAGATCATGTCCTGCATCTGCAGTTCAGTCAATTAATTGCTAATCAAGATATTCAGATTCACATTTACCAACTATTTTACTGTTTGTGTTTAGAATTAGAACCTACCTCCTTCCCTGGCCACCAGCCACAACTAGACACAACTAAACTGAAGGCAGACTACAATTCCTACGTCACGGCATCCATGGAGGCATATGGAAGCAACTATTACTCTCTCAAGAAAAGCAAGCAAAAAGCTGCGGAAGCAAAATCGAAAAGCAAAAAGTCATAGCACTTGCCAATGCTTCCATGCAAACCTCTGCTGCTCAATTGAAATGAAATGTATACATGTCCATATTTCAGAGATGTTAAATGTTTTCATGTATAAATAAATTTACAGAAGTGAGTGTTAAGTGCCAAAAGGATATAATATATGCAGCAGTTCATGACATCTAAGTATCTGTCTAAAATGTTCATGTTGACCATAAAATTATAACAAAAAGTGGTATGTAAAGATAAAAATAAATAAATAAATAAATAAAAAATATAAAAAAAAGATGAGAAGGATGCAGTGGATTAGTTGGCAATATTATTTTAAACTGTCTTTTTTCTGTGGCTTAGTTTGTAAGTGAGATAAATGCACTCGTGCACCAAGAAGACCAGGATCCAGAGACCGCCAAGTCCTGCCCATACGGACCATACTAAGAGAGGTGCCCCAATAAGCAAAACACCTAACATGACCTGAATAAAAAGGGCAATATACATGAACAATAGTAATAAGTAGGGGAACAGTAAAGCAGTAAACAGTTAGGGTATTTTTAATAACTTTTTTACACTGTATAAAAATTAGATCTAAGACATTAAAATAAAACTCACCTGACCAAACCCAATGGCTATGGAAATGAAGCCAGATGCTGCATGATAGACTTCCCAGCATTTTCGATACTTGGACTTTTCACTTTTCGGTGTTTTACCATTCTCTCTATCTACACACGGATGACTGCAAGAACAACAAATAACGACAACAGCAGCAGCTTTATATTAATTTCCAATAATATATCCTCTCCTCCCTCCCTCCCGTTATTAATCAAAGTGGTTGGCTTCATCTAGCTGTTCATGGACTCATACTTTAGTTTTAAAATACCAAAAATAAATTTTATAAATAAAACACGCCTTTTGGCAGTAACATTGGAGAAAAAAAGGGGGGGGAGGAGTCTGGAGCCCCCCCCCCCCCCATAATTTGGGGCACAATCTAATGAGGTGATTTCTCACATGAAAACCTTTAATAAACTGGTGTCTTCCATGCTGTAAGTTAACTCACTAAATTCCAGAGAGGAACTGCTGGATGAGAAGGAATGTGAGAACTATGCCCACCACAGCATGTGGGAAGTTCGGACTTGTGTAAGAGCCCACCAAGAAGATAACCACAAATCCAGCCACCGTCAATAACACCCCTAAAGACTGTGAAGTAAAAAAATGAACAAAAATAAAATAAAATAAAATTATTAACCTAATCAAATCATATGTTCCATGGTTTGCTGTAAACAGAGTCGTTTTATTCCTGTAGTTTGAGTGTTATTGTCTAAAAATCTCTAATATACATTGTACACACTGCAGAGTGAGTAGTAAGTATTGTTGAATTTAGCAAGCATAGATAAACTAGCTAAACTAGTTCTATAAGTCTTTACTTAACGGGATGAATAGATGCCAAGCAACTTGTCTCAAAGAGTTCAATAAAATATATTATACTGTAGGTAGGTTAGATTTTAAATATATAACACTAGTGGTGTGCTTGAGCACAAATGGCGAGCGAGCCTTAAACCACACTATTGTTAAACGATTGATTCTAACTACTAACACTCAAGCTACTAAAATAAAGTCGAGTTTTAAAAATTACGTATATACGGAAAGGGGATTCAATGCCATAGTAACCGCTCCCCGCTACTGTTTGAATTGAAAAAGAAGAAACAAAATCAAGTCACGTTATTTAAACTTTTTCTTTGTGTAATATTTGTAACGCACAATACTTTCACACAACTGAACATACCTACGCAAGACTTACCTTCGTGGTTAGTCTAGTGGACAATGAATTTTAAAAAGTAAATACTGTTGCGTAGGGCTTATAACTGTGACAAATAACGTATTACCTTACAACCGCCACTAACTCTAATAGAAATGGAGCTCCCATAAGTTTTTGAGTTTTAACTGCACCTCCAAAAGAATTCAAAGCGGTAAACAATTCAATTTCTAGGGTGATACGGGTAATGATCGCTAAACCGGAGGATTCTGTTTAGTGAAGTTTGGGACGGGTCAAACACGGAGTGAACACAAAAATATGTGAGGGTCAAAGTACAAAATGACATATGTACGTCCACACATATAAACAAACAAATATTCCCGATTTTCAATTGTGTTACCCCTGAGAGTGTCTCGCTCACTTCGCTCGCTCGCCAATTATGTACTGACCGTTAATGTAGTGAACACAATTTTTATTTAGACACAAATGTGCATGCAAAGGTTGATCCCAGTTTTTCATTTAATTCTAAAACTTGAAAGGCTTATTCACATATAAACTGTTAACATAGTGAAGATTATTTTACATAGATTTCAATATGTATGTAAAATGGTTGATCCCATTTTTTAAAATTTAAATCTAAAACTTGAAGGGCTTATTCATATATAATGACCATTAACATAGTGAACATTATAATTCATATAGGTTGATCTCATCATATTTTACATTTAAATTCTAAAACTTGCAAGACTTATTCATAATTTTGGCTAAAAGAACGAAAATTTTAGCAAATTTTTTTTAAATATATAATTATCTATTTTAAAGAAATGGCCATGTTTTCCACCTATGAAGCTAAAAGTACATACCTGGCATATAACATGGACAATGAACCAAATGGGCCATGTCCAGCGATAGTATCTCCCCATGAGGGCGCCCAGTGGCAAGAAGAGCCCCCAGGCTATGTACATGAAGAGTCCATGGAGGTGGAGGTAGGTGAACTCACTGTCTGAACATGGCACACTCGAGTTGGAGCCGCTCGTCTCATCCAACAGCCACACATCCAACTGGAAAAAAGAGCTGGGAGGAGAGTGTGAAGAGAGGATGCGTGTGCATGGTTTGTGAGTGCATGTGTGTTGGGTGAAGAATTACGATGAAACAGATGAGCAAGTTTACCCCCTCCCCCTCCTCAGCCAATTTCACTTGTGGTGTATATTTTTAAGTTTATAGTTAGTATTATAACATATAGGTAGTCAACTGGCAGTTAATATTTAATCTAACACACGCACACACACGCACACACACACACACAAACACACACACATTAACTCACTCATTAAGAGTGCGTCCAGCCACAAAGTACACAACCCCATTCCCAATGGCCACGCTGGCTCCTTCTCTACGTTTGGGGAATTCCCCATCCACAGCCACGCCCTTCCATGACACTGTGCCATCGCTGGCAGTTTCCAATATGTAGATGACAGAGTCGTTGTAGATTCGAGGTGTGATCTGCTGCGTAAACACGCCCGGTGTGTACATGTAATCTCCGCCTACCATGTATGCTGATCCAGGGCGATTTGGAATCTGCAAGGCAGTCGAAAACAAAGTATTTAATAACTAGTGGAGAAATAAGAGTGAAATTACAAACCAACGACTCTTTTTAAAATTCAAATTAAGTCATTAATAAACTATTACAATCAAGCAAAATAATCAGTAAATTGTTTAATAAAATATTTTTGTTTCCAAGTGTGACTATAATATTGTGTGTGTGGTGTGTTGCATTTCTTAGAGCTTTAAGCAAGCAATCCTGGTTTGAATCCCTGTTGCATGCAACCATCTTATCATTTAATTTTGCACTATTAAAAGAAATCGTGTCAACGGTGAAATAACTTGCTTAAGCACACTCTTAGGAATTAGTACACACACACACACACAGTTGTAAGTGCAAACATGTCATTTCTTGAATGTAACGTTTGTTGGCTCTGATGCAGGTTCACAGTATTAGCTCTCTTCAGCGGCACATCATGCAGTGCAGGGAGTAGTGAGGTGAGATGAGAGTGGTTGGGGGGAGAGGGGGATAGCGGGGGAGATGGTATTGTAAGAATCTGCATGTATGGAGATTATACCTACTAAAATCAAGTCAATAAAACTAGGTGTGTGGCAATTAGGTGTAAATGAATAACACCATGCTGTTACTGGCTATACAATTGAACAAAAAAAATTATATTATCAACATTTGCTTCATCATGCTCAAACTCAGAACCTAGAGGCTGACAAGCTGAATCATGACCGGCCAATTGTTGCCAGTTTCTTCTGTAACCAGCTTATACAAATGAGATGCACATTTCAAACTATTGGAATTTGTCCAGCCACGAAACAGTATATGCACTTACTGCTATCATGGTTTGTCTGACAGTGGCCGGGGCACATGTGGGTAGACGCGTCCAGTTACTGGAGTCCAGGTCCAGAGTCCAGCTATCTTGTAGCGGACATGGTCCACCAACTTGACCTCCACTAGATTAAAGCAAAGTATCGTGCATCAACAACAACGAAAACAACAACAGAAATAACAACAACAACAACAACATCACAAAGAGTTGCATTCTTCCTACTTACATGAATGCTCAGCATGCATGTAGCAAACAGGAACAAATGAATTGATAGAGTCAGCTACAATGAGCTCTTTACCATGTATACCAGTTGCCACAAGCAGACACACTTACTAAACAGAATATGATAGAGCGAGCGAAACAACAAAAATTAGCTACATATACAAATTTGGCCTATAAAATACAGTAAATGATGAGATATGAAGAAACGTTGGGCAGAGATCCTACATGATCATGTGACCTCACAGCAGACTAATTAAATGATGGAATGACTAGCAATTCTTCAAGTTATGCATTATTTGATAGTCATCATATAAGTTCTAATACCAGTAATTAATCCTTATATTAACACTTGCATGTGACTTATAAACGTAGGCTGAAACGAGAGGTCACAGCTTGAGTGGAAGTATATGTAAATGCAATTGAAAATGTTTACTACTCACGAGAGTGGTTACCATTAGAAGTTAGAAAAACAGGAAAAGGATACGACTCCTACAAAAATATTTTCTTTTGCTGTAAGTTACTGCATAATATAATAGAAGATATATACAAGAGTTTGTGAAAGGCTAGTTCATGCTCTATCGTCCAACTAACAGTATGCATAGCACGTTTTGAACTTCCATATACTAATTAAAGGAGCAACATTGCTATGTACTTATATCTGCAGAGAGCAAGTAATGATCATGGATTCCAAACTCATAACAACACTGAAGCTTCCAACAATTTGTGGCTATACAAGTAATGAAAAAGAAACGTTAGAGTGCATAAGGGGCACATTCCAGTTAGTTATTGGCAATCCCAGAAGTGGGTGGGGCACAAACAATTGAAGTATATAGACACGCATACAGCGAGAGCAGGAGGACCTGAGCATTAAAGACCAACCGAGCTGGACCAAGACAGAGGTAAAAGCTGGGGAGTGGGTGCAGGCCAATGACAGTCACAAGAGGTAATTAATATTCATTCAGTAACAAATAGAGATTCGCAGCAGGGCAAGTTGTTCCTGATGTTCCAGTCCATGTCAGTAGAGTATTCAAGATAACATTTCATGTGGTTTCCATATTGCTATAAACTCTCTTTTTCACCCGTAGGGAGTTAATGGTCTCTCACTAACTTTCCATTACTGAATGTCAGTGATATCTTTCAATATACCACAGATGCATGAATTCAAGCAAGCTATTATTCCTTGCATAACTATGAACAATTCACTCAGACACAACTGTGTGTGTGTGTGTGTGTGTGTGTGTGTGTGTGTGTGTGTGTGTGTGTGTGTGTGTGTGTGTGTGTGTGCATGTGTCATGGTGCTGTATCTGTGTATGGAGATTCACCTTGCACAACCTACATTCTAAGCAAGTTATTTTTAATTTTCTTTTGTATCACTACACAACTAGGAAATGTAAGACATGTCATGGGTGTGTGTGTGTGTGTGGGGGGGGGGGGGAGCAGGGGGTGGGGGAGGTTGGTGGATGGCTCACCTTGCACATCCTCCAAAAAAGGCAAAAGTTCTGTTGCTGATTGGTGTTCCTGAGTGCAGGAACCTGGCGTGGGGAAGGTAAGGATGATACTGGTTGAGACCTCCTCCTGGAGCAACTTCCCTCCATGATGCTGAAAATAAACAGAGAGGGTCATAGTATGTTGATGAATTGCAAAATAATTGCACATGAGGGTAGGGTAGGAGGAGCATTATATTTTGTGGGGGTGGGGGGATGGGGTGGGGGGATGGGGTGGGGGGTGGGGGTGGGGGGATGGGGTGGGAGGCACTTTCCCAATTGAAGCTAATTATGTTGTTGTTTTTATATGAATACACTGTTGCGACAGATAAAAAATAGTTCTTTTTTAATGAAATCTTCTGCTTATCAGTTCTTTCCGTAGCAAAATCAGGTTGCTATGCCTAAATCAATAAGTCATTGTTGCTCACACACTGCATACAGTAATGGTGCCGCCCTGCTGCCTACCCTATGACTGCTGCATGATCTGATAATTCCATAATGACCTACATGTATTCCATATTGAGAGCCACTTTCTCATGCTTAAACAAACTGGAATGCAAAAAAACCTCAATTCCTGTAAGTGAAGGTTGTAGTTATGACTATTTGTCACCTTGGCGGCACGTTAACGACCACGAAATATGCTGACATAGTGAAGTTAGGTAGCCGTTACTGGAATTCTGGCACCGCTGGGTATAAGGTGGTATAAGGAGGTAATAGATACTTTAGGAAGTTAAGCTACTAGCTCTCACAGGTATTAAAGCATAATGTGATCACCTTGAAAAACAAATCAAATCTTGTCAACTGTCCTTGTTTTTTATGTTGGTCAAACAAACTAATGGGACAAAAAAAATGAGGGGAAAAGAGAGAGAAAGAAAGAAAAAAAGGAAAAATTTCCCTCAACATTATTCAATCCATGGTAGCAGCTTGTTCACCTCGTTCCCCTTTTTTCTATATCTATGTTGTGATGGTGTTTTAATATTATGTTGTGGCTGTGGTTCCCAACTAATTAAAATTTACTTTATTTCGCAGTTAATTAAAGCATATAGACTACCAAAAGTGTAAGTGTGATATCGGAATAGCTCTACTGGCCCCAAATACGAGGCATATAAAGGACTTCAGTAAAATATTATTTCGATTTCAGCCTAGGAATGTAGAGACAATGTAGTTAGAGAGTTTCAATTAATCAATTTATAGTTTCCAATTTATAAGTTTCAACCAAAAACAGTCCAGCATGTGATTGGAATCATCATTTAACAATTTCTCCTCTGGGAACTTGAAACTTGTTTACGGATTGGCAATGTATATAATACTTTATGCTTTGAAATAGCAACCCCATACAAAGGATTCAAGTGTCGCGTTAATGGAATTTGATACTTGCATTCTCAGAATCATAATAAATATCTCCAGTCTGTGTTGGGGAGGGGCGGGGAGACAATCCTGATCCATTAGAAGGACTTATTCTGTAGGAATTTTGTCTACACAGGTTCATACCGAGAATTGCTAGTCATGCCTTTTTTTTTCTAGTCAAATATGGAACAATTCTATTTCTTTTGTCATACTTAGAGCCTGTGCCTTGTCAATGAATTATACACATTTACCACAATTGAAGGGATTTTACTAATACAACCATAGAGGCAACTTTATACATACATATATATATATAACATGTGCATATACATATACAGACAAATACTTTGAGCATGGAGACTAACATGTGTATCATGACATTTTTGTGCCTAGTCAAAATAAATTTACAAGGCATGGTATATTGGTGAAAAAAAGTAGCAACCAGGCAGATTAATACAATTATAATCCAATGGCAATCATTAAGGCCTAGTGAAGCCAGTGAAGTGAAGTCTGTATAGATCTCCATTCTCAAACATGCTGCAGATTCACTTGGAGGAAGACACATAAACAAAACAACTTCATGAGCAGGTCCACCCACTACTGGTGGTCTCATGTTAAAATTCATACTCCTGATACCGATAACTACCACAGCAACTTGCAACTAATGAATACTATATAAGAACCAGTAATTGTGTGTGTATGTATATACATGTATATATATATATATATTGTGTTAAAACTATTGTAAATGAACGACAGAAAAGCAAAAAAAATTGAAAAAAAAAAAATCAACACAAATGCAAAAAATATTACACAAAAGACTTACCAGCAATATTATTCTCAGTAACATTCACATCAAGCACCCAGGTGTCCGACAGCTTTCTTCCAGAAGTGGTTTCTCCCATGCTCAGCCACAAATGGCTAGTTCCCGGGTAAATGCCTCCAGCACCAGTGAACCTCCCCCGAGGCACTGGAAGATCTGATGTAGAGCCATTGATGACAAGGATCCACTCAGTTCTCGTGTCCAGATTCATGGCCCACGTATCTTGATAGCAAGTGGTATTGTCGCAGCCTATATCAATTTAACATTAAAAAAAAAAAGAGAGTGTCAAACACTGTTGAAATAGTTGCTCAATTGGTTAATCTTAAAGATGCAAACTGCATGACCAGATAGTTCGAGAGAGAGCACTGTTTTATAGTTACAAGATTCAGTATCATCTATTGTAAACCTACAACCACTTGGGTCGGGCTTTTTGATTCGTCAAAATAGAAATTTTAGACTCAGACTTTATAATTAATATCTGTAAAAGTGTAAGTTACTTATTATTAAATAATGCTGCATGCTTAATGAACCCACCATGAGTGATGATCCAGTAGTTGTCTACTACTCCAGTGATCACTCCATACATAGGAGATGGCCCATTGGGAAGTTGAATGGGTTCCCATTGCATAATGGTATTTGCAGTTGCAGAAACTGGCATCAGTAATCTCCATGCATCACCTTATTGTAGCAAAAAAAAAAGAAGGTGATATTACTCAATTCCATTCATTATTGCTAATGTCTCACCATAGGAGTCTCTCAATGTGGAAGTAGATGTACCTTCTCCACCAAACAGGAATAGCTGATTGTTGTAGTAATCAAGACCTGCAAACCATCTTCCTCTGAATTGGTCACTGGTACTCAGCCGCCTCCAGGAGATAGACTCGCTCTGGTAAAAGCTAGCTAGTAGTATTAAATAAACTAGACTTGAAGGAGTCGCTGTAAACATACTGAAAAAGTTGCAGACGGTCTGTACGCGGGCTCCGGAATCGATCAGTTCTGCTAAGTTTTGCCGCAGAACCTACTCACTACGAAAGCGCTCACCAGGCGGTGGGCTGCCCCACCCACAAGCGTCTATTTAAACGAAATGCCTTCCAGCGGCTGTGGCTCTCTAGGCGGATGAAAGGGGTTCTAATGAAAATTGAAATTTTAAAAGTCATACACGTGAAAGTAGAAGAAGAGAGAAGAAGCTGACTGACTACTATTGTATTTTGCAGCTCTAGTGTTTATCAATACGTGGATGGAATTTCCGATGTCTAATAACTGAGTTTGCGCCAGAGTTTAAATACGGGCTCCATGGAAACAAGTGTGAGTCTTTGTGGTCAAGCCCTGTTAATTACTTGCGTGTAGTTTTCAAGATAATGGTATCAATAAACATTACGTTCTTAGGCATTTAGAGATAAAGTTCGCCAATTGAAGGAACTTTGCAGGATCTCAGAAAGTGAAGCTGTAGAACTTTTGCAGGTGTGTTACTATGGAAATGAACTGAAGGAGTTTATTGGCTTCTACATAATAATTATATGTAAATAATTAGGAAGGGCCAAGTTTGTAAGTTGTAATTCTACAAGGTGCTGTAATGATTTCAGACACATTTACTGTTCAAACTGTTCACTTTAAAAGCAATTAGAGTTAAAGGGGCCATAATAAATGGTTTAATGAGTATCAAAGTGATCTAATGATTATGTATTGTAATTATAACTTGTGTTCTCTAGCGTTTTAATAATTTAGAGCAAGCCATTTCTCATTTGGAGTCGAGTGGGCGTTTGGGAGGCCTGGAGGGAGGCGGTTCTATACCAAGATCTTCAGGGGAATTGTCTGTTTCGAATTCAGCCAGGAAAGTGTCTTTCTCGGAAGAAGGTATATCGGAAATAGTGTTATTAATTAGGGTTAGGTCTACGGTTAAGATATTTTGTTTTTAATTGACTACATGAAGACCATACCTACAGTTGCCCTCATTCTAGTTCTGTTTAGATAGTTCAGTCTAGTTCTGCTCAGATAGTTGGTGCTGTTGGGGGTATCATTGGGTTGCTATGAATATCATTAAATTTGCTCGGATGCCGCTAATGTGGGTGGATATGAAAATTCATAAAATTGAACAAACCAGCAACATGCTCAAACTGCATTATTGTTGAGCAAGCTAATGGTTATGTAGAAGAGCTGTAGTTAGGCGGATATGTGCACCAAAATATAGGAATTGTTCCCCTTTAGGTTACAAGAGTCAAATTTGGTATAGTTAAAGATTTGGACATTGGGAATATTTCAGGATATGGAGCCACCTTCTTAAATGCTTAGATCTTAAATTATGTAAACTCTTCAAGCAGTGCCTTCTGCCCCATAAAATAGCGATATGCGCGGAAATTTTAAAATTTTGCGCCTGTATACTTTAGTACGCGAAAATTAAAAACGCGAAGTTTTTAGTGGAATTAGGCAAGCTTTTCATGCCTCATGCTTAGGCAGGCTTTTTCATGCTCTGGAGGATTGTATAGCTGCTTGAGAACATGTCAAACAGCCATCAGTTTGTAAGTTTACAGCAGCCTGGTCCATCAAGAGAGAGTACACCAGTGAAAACAAATTGGAACAGGTGTGTCCTTTGTCAAGAAGAAACTGGTGAGGCCTTACAATGCCCAGCTGTTGTGTAAGTACCCAGAAGGGTAGGAAACCACGCAGGTGCGCAAATATAAGTCAAGAGATAGTTCAATTCAAATTCATAAATTCTCGGTCTTGTGGACCTTCTAGTGAAATGAATTACAAGGGCCAGAGAAGGCTATTGTTATATGAACAGAGAATACATGAGGTGGTCAGTGAGCATGCCCCAATGATGAGGTGATAATGAGTTAGGTGGACATGAAGTGAATGACTTAGGAATTTGTAGAGCAGCCTTGTTGCTAATGAGTAGGTGATAAGAGTGAAGTGAATGGAATTACAGTGAGACTTTACTGGTAATCTTACCCACGAAAACAACTTTAATTACATGGAGCGGGTCCTCTCCCGCTCCATGTAATTAAAGTTGTTTTCGTGGGTAAGATTACAGTAAAGTCTCACTGTAATTCCATCACTTCACTCTTATCACCTACTCATTAGCAACAAGGCTGCTCTACAAATTCCTAAGTCATTCACTTCATGTCCACCTAACTCATTATCACCTCATCATTGGGGCATGCTCACTGACCACCTCATGTATTCTCTGTTCATATAACAATAGCCTTCTCTGGCCCTTGTAATTCATTTCACTAGAAGGTCCACAAGACCGAGAATTTATGAATTTGAATTGAACTATCTCTTGACTTATATTTGCGCACCTGCGTGGTTTCCTACCCTTCTGGGTACTTACACAATGGTGCTATTTTACAAGATAATAGAATATTTGCGTTGTTCTCAGAATGTTGTCGCAAGTTATGCCATCAATTGTCTCCCATCAATATTTGGCCATTTATACCTTCTCTAGGAAACTGCTTCTTGAGGTTAGGTAGTCAAGCAAGCCTTTTGTGTTAGTAGTCCGGGTGAAAGGACTGGTACTTCTAAATATTATGGATTTCACCCCTTACCTCTTGAATGCTTGAGGATGCACACCCCTGGATTAGGTCACAAATGCCTATTTTTAGCACCTGTGGGTCTATTCATAGACGTTACTGTGGACATACCCTTATGAGTGGGTGGAGACTTGGAGGAGTACCCATGGACAACTGACCACAAAGTTGAATTGAAGTTAAATTTCCTATTGCCTTTTTTTTTTTCAAGCCTCTATTTTTATTTATTATTATTATTTTTTTTAGCTTGCTGGTAGTTTGAGCTCATGCACTAGTGTAAATCTTCCAATAGGACAAATAGATAAGTTGACCTCTTAATGCTCAATGGACTTAATTTTTACTGGGCTGGGGTTGGGGGGAGGGGTATTATAAAACATAACACCTGAGTATTTTTAAAACCTTTCTATTACAAGGAACGAGATGTTTCCGAGTATGATGATTGTATAATATTACTTAGACCCTATTGACTTGACCAAGGATTCCAGAGATGACCAGGATATCCAGAAGGCCTTGATGTTGAGTATGCAGGATATTGATGATTTGTGTCCAGTGCCGGCTGGATCTGGCGTTATATCCCTGGAAGAGCAAGAACTCAGCAGGTGTGCATCGTAATAACCAAGTCCAATTTTTTTAAATTGCGTATACAAGTGCTCTCTAAGTGTGTAGAATCTATTGGGTGTGTGCAGAATTGAAAGTATAACACACACATGCACACAACACACACTGACTAAGTGTTCAATGGTTTGACCGTCCACTAAGTTTTCTTAGTCCTCCAACCCAACCCCCCCCCCCCCCCCCCCATTTCTCTTCCATTCTTTGATGAACTAAGAGGGTGAATGGAGCAATGATATGGGTAAATATGCAGTGTCGAGATTCCCTGACATACTTAAACACAGGGATAGGTCTAGCACTCACATTCTATAGGTTGATAATAATTTTGCATAATTGTAGGTTTTCAATTGATCAATCATCAGCCCCAGAACAACCTACTACACTTTTTAATTTTTTTTAAATATTTTTTTTATATAAATGCAGTGAATCTATTGCCTCCAACGTGCACACACATGCTAACACATACATGTGCATGGACGTGTTATCTGCAGAGCCCTGGAGGCCAGTCTACGGGAGAGTAACCACAACATGAGCAAGACAGTTCTGTCCTTGTTCCAGGACCCAAAGAACCCACACAAGAGGAGACGAGTTGGGAACATTCCAGTAGGACTCAAGAATATTGGCAACACTTGCTGGTTTAGTGCCGTCATTCAGGTCAGCATAGACTCGGGCCTCTTGTACTAGATTGGTGGCTTGTTGGGGGTGGGGGGGGTGAGGCGGTTGGGCATTGTAATGAAAAGTTATATTGAGGCAATCGTTTTTGTCACTTTTTTCTAATCATCACACTTATTTAAGTGATAATACCTCAATTTTACGTATATCAACCCAAAAAATTCAGTACAAGTTATGTGTTTGACTCCTTGGTTTACTATTTCTATTTTTGCTTTGAAGATGGTGTTAACCCTTTCACCAGCAATAGTGCCATATCTGTGTTCAGTTGGCACTTCTCTGTTTTAAAAAAAAAATCTGTCATTTTGTATAAAGTTCCATTTTAGTTCACATAGTACTTCCTGAAAACTAGAGCGTTTGAGTGTGAAAGAGAATATTCTTTGACTACTGCTTGCAGCTCCAGTTATGCATTTGATATCAGTTATACCTTTTATATCAAAATATGTTGTCTTTAACAACACTTGTCTAACCAGCTTGTATTTCAAACCAAAGTGGTTCAAAGTTGTTCTTGTTTTGTACGTGTCAAGTTCCTTTGAATAGACAGGAATGCTAATCCTATTTATTTTGTACTAGCTACATTCCAGTCTATTGAGGGAAATTTTCAGTGGTTCACCTGACAGAAATACACACAGCTGCACAAGTTGGTATCTTGTAGTGGCCTACCTCTTCTCCCCCCTGTTGAAACTTTTTTTTTTTTTTTTACTAATTCGTACTACAATTTACCAGAAATGTGACTGTTCATGTCCTATTACATTATACTCATTTATGTGTCTCACATCTGCACACATATACGCACATGTGATCACATGCACTCACACGCATGCTGCAGTCTCTGTTTCATATTCCTGCTTTCCGTGCGGAAATCCTCTCCTATTGTCCTCCGCCATTACCCAATGGGACCACAGCACACTCTCAGTGCGTGGCTTTTGTCATAGAGCTGCAAAATATATTTGTGTTGCTGCTGAAGTCGGAGAGAATGTACATCGACCCCTCCCCTGCTATCCAGGTGGGTGGTGTGAGGAAGCCAGTGAGAGAACAGGTGAAATGTATGGAAGTGCTCTCAGTGTTGTAACACATTTAAATGTATATTGTGTTGGATACATACATTTATATAGATACTCTAATTTTTGTATCTTGATTGTTGATTTATTACAACTGCTTTGATCGTGCTAATTTTTTTTTGTTTTTTTTTTGTTTTTTTGGGGGGGGGGCGATTTTTGGAAGAAAAAGACACAAATTGATGTGTTCCGTGTTAGGTACAAGCTACTGTGAGTAATGCCTCCTATCTTCAATGGTAAACTACTCTGCATAAAGCAAAACAACCGCGAGCAGCAAAAAAAAAAAAAAAAAAAAAATTACTCATGTGATCATGACTTTGCTGAATTGAAGTTTCAAGTTGAAACTACCGGTGAGTGTCCCTTGCATGTTCAGCTGCTCTTCTGAAGACTGCAGACAGCTTCTGGCATATTATTTTCATAAGCTATAATAGCGAGCTAGTTTATAGTAGTGCTGAGGATCGCACTTTGATGCTTTATTGCAATTGCAAGTACACTTGATCTCAAAAGTGTGTTGATAGAAGTGATTTATCATTGATTCAACTAACAATAGTATTAAAATTCATGTGGATTTTTTTTTTCCGGGTTAGTCTAAGCCTATCAACAGAAAATTATCTGGTCAAATTGACTAGATAAATTATGTTTTTCTACTGATTTTTTTAATTCAATTGTTTCTCCCTTCCAAGGTCAGCAGCCCTGTTGAAAATATGTAGCTAAGGAATCTATGGTGAATTTGTAGATGTTTTGTTCATTTAGTTGTTGTGGAAGTGAATTTATAGTGTTATGAGAAGGAAGAGTCTAATTAGTTTCTTTGATACTGAGACTTTTTTTTGAAAGACGCCTCATAAATTCCAAACCAATATTAAAGAATCCTTTGCTTACAATAGGGGTGATGTACTTATCATGTTTGGACACTGTTCTCTCGTTGCTTGCAAGCCCGTGGAATTTGTTTAACAAACACACCGTGCCGCAGGAAATGGTTTAGTTTAGATGTTAGGCCATTGTGGTTAGGGTTGTTTTATACTACTACTACTAATAATAATAATAATAATAACAATAATAATAATATTAATAATAATAATTAACGTCCTTCGAAGTAAATAAGAAAAGAAAAAAATCTAACTGCAGGAAAGTTTTTAGTGAGAAGAGAATTCTAATGCAGGGAATTTAGCATCACGGTTATGTCTTAACAAATAAAGTTGGAAATTCAAGTCATTAAAACCTCAATTATAACTCTAGCTCTATTTTTTCGGAGGATGTTAATAATAAAGTGAAGTTGGTTGCAGGTACATTGTGTCTGATTTTTTTCAAGAATGAAAGTTTGAACTGCTAGCCGAAGGTTATCAAGTCTTGCTGGCTCCTAGTTCTTGGTCATTAATTGCATAGAGAAGGAAGTTAGACTCCTCATTATTGATTATGAACATTCATAGTAAACTTGGCATATTGCAATACATTTCATGGTCAGGAATGGATCATTTTAATGTTTTTATTATTTTATTATCTTTCTCTTTTTTTAAATTAATTTATTTTATTTTTTATGAGGCCCATGTAGTGCCCATTTCCCAATCAGTCACATAAGAGCAATGTTTCAGTGTCCTCTGAAGTTCTTTTGTGAGCTGGACTTCCTTTGAGTATAATAGTGTTAATTCTCCTATTCTAATCCCAACCAGTTACTCCTTTAATTTTCTTCAAACTAATAAAATGCCCTGGTGTAAGAAATGTGTGTGTATTTTTTGTACCAGTCTCTGCGAGAAGCCTTCTCAAAGGAGCACAATCCCACAGGAGCCCAGCAAGATGTAAGTGAGTTCACCCACAAGTTACTGGAGTGGATAGAAAATGCCTTCAAACTCTCATTGGACCAAAATTCTTCTGATCGTCAGTGAGTTAGCGAGATGATCATAAGCACTTAATGTTTGCATTAAAATCAGAGATAAATTGGTGGTGTTACACAAATTGCTTTAATTTATAAATACACACTTAATCCTCTCTTATATGGACTCCTCTATACCGTGGACTAGCTAGTCACTCAATTCTTACCAATTACTTATTTGACCTAACTGCAGAAGTGCAAGCACATTATTTCTAATTACAGAGAGTTGTAGATAAGCCTACTGAGGAGTGCAGGCGAAAGAGGAGTGTGCTTAAGCTGGAAAAAGTCTAAAATTGCATGAAAAGGGCTGTCTCAATATATAGTTGGAGAAAACTATGATCTTTCCCTGAGTAATAGGCATTTCTGAGATGATGTGGGCACCCTCTGGTCCCAAGGTATCCGGATAAGAGGGAATTGAGTGTATAAATGTGTGTGTGTGTATTGAAAGCTACCACTCTTCCCTCTTATACAGATGCAACCCGATAGTGGGATTATTTAACGGCCACTATCGCACGGAAGGCGTCAGCAACAGGCAGCCATTTGTCAACGAGTCGGACTTTGGAGCATACCCTGTCCAAGTGCGAGGTCACACCCACCTTCATGACAGCCTGGACTCTGCCACCTTTGACATGGACATGCAGCAGCAAACGTTCTTCACTCGCTTCCCTCCCATTCTGGTTCTGGAACTGTCTCGATTCCATTACAACCAGAATACGCAGCAGGCTGAAAAAGTCCACGACAGGCTAGACTTTGACCTGCAGCTGTGTGTGGACCGGTATCTAGAAGAGAACAGGGAGGAGTCTTGCCGCAGGAAGAAGGAAGTGGACGAGCTTCGCAAACGGATCAAGGATTTGGAGACCAGACTAGAAGGGTGAGTTGTTGGTGTCGTGTGTATTATACAAACTCGCTCTGCCAGCCACATTTATCCTAAATGGCATACAAATATGTCTTTCTCCTCTTGATGAAGTTGAGTAAGCTTGGCTGGAAATCTCTTGTTTCACCAAATTGGAAATTAGTATGCTAATAGTAAATATCGAATGATCTGTCATAGATTTGTTCTGAACATTGACACTTACTTTTATGTGACAATCAAGTTGACTATCACAAGCTGGCTTTCGCTTGTCACATGTGTTCATATAATGTCGTTCTTTCATTTTTTATTTATTTGTTCATTCGTATGTAGTTATTTCTTTCTCATTAATTCTAGCAGATCTCTAAAATTACACAATATATCGTATGTACATACACAATGGTATATCTGTGCATATAAACAGCCATTGGCTAGCTTGCTGATGATGGTATGTACATTGTGTGGTGGAAAACTACTATACTGTGCACAAGAATTACATACTTTATTGCAAATCTTTAATTTGCGCCCCCCCTTGTAGTTATACTCACTACGGTCAGCAACAAACCTCCATTACTGATATTCTGTCACTCTCCCTTCGATTTGTCCAAGACCAGACTTCCTGGGAGCACAGAGAGGGGACAGAAGGAGGGAGTGGCACTGATGACAGGGAAGACAGGCAGGCAGAGAAGAGGGCTCGGGTCTCACTGTTTCCTTCTCCTCGATATTGCAGTGAGCAGGAGGCAGAAGTGATGGAAGCTTGCCTCACTAGATGGACCAAAGAGTTGCGGCAAGATATGGAGGGTAAGGGATTGGTTAGGAGGATGAAATGGCTGGTTAGGAGGATGAAATGGCTGGTTAGGAGGATGAAATGGCTGGCTAAAAAGTATTAGAAGCAAGTTTTCTATTGACTTGGGTATTATTCATGATGAAATTTCAGGGAGGTCAAGTCAATTTTTTTAAAATATCAGGGTAGCTAGTTGTTCGTCTTGAAATTTGCAGGTGTCTCCATGGAAGTCATATTTTCAGGGGGCAAAATGCCCCCTTTTAAATGGGCTTAAAAAATTCCTGTATGTATGTAGTATCTATATAATAATACCCGTAACCGACGACGACGTATGTATATGTATTCATGAATAATTCGTGAGCTAGAACGCGCAGACGCACAATACTCGTGAACTCGCGCTGAATTACCGGGTAAACCTAGAGCGCAGGGCGAACCGGTTAGCAACCAAACCCGGCACAAAAAAAAAGGACAGTAGGCGGCAGTGGCACAGAAACAGTAGAGCTGCTTTCGTGAAGTAGCGCTGAATTACCAAGTGAACCAAGAGCACAGTTGTAAAGAAGTGAAGGGTTTGGCTATGCTAGACTACTGGTAGGCGAATTAGTGTGCAACCTAACCAGGTACAACGATAAATGAAAGAAGACGAGAGAGTGGCCGAGAAACAGGAGAATGAATAAAGTGTAGTCACGACCAGTAGAAAGTGATTACTGTAATTGTAACTAAAAACGGGTGGAACAGACTGGGATAGGCGACGTAGGTTTCAGAAAGGAAGGCTAAAGTGTGAAAGAGAAGGCAAAAAGCCGGTGGAATCGACGAGGAAAGGCGGTGTAGTAAAAAGGAGAAAGTACGAAAGAGAAGGCAAAAAGGGAAGATTAATATTGTAGTAAAAAGCGGGTGGAATCGAATCATCGAGTAAAGGCAGCGTAAGTTTCAAAACGAAAGGTGAAAGTAGAAAAACTGAAGTTAAAAGTTTCACATAGACCAAGTCCACAATCATGATAGAAGGACAGAAACATTTAGAAACAGGAGAGGTAGACATAGGAGGAGAAGGACTCCTTGTCTCAAGAAGGAAGAGATGAAAAAGGAGAAAAAAAACGAAGAAAAAAAAACGTGGTAGATACAGAAATGAGATAGTTCAGGAAAAAAATAGAGCAGGAGAGTGAAACTGGTGTAACCTTAACCAAGTGTAGAGAATGTTATAATAAATAAAAGTAACTTGTGCTACTGCATTCTTACTTTGCAATAAGTGCCACTATGTGGCGGGGTACTTGCTAGTATATATATATAATTATGCATAATAATTGTTTGATCTATAATTGTAAATTGTGATTCCTTTCTAATTCTCAATTTTAAATGTAGAGTTGAACACGAGTATTGCGACCTCCAATGCATCCCTTGAAGCCATCTACAATGACCCTCTGATGAAGAAGACCCCTTACTACCTTCACTCAGTCCTCGTGCACCAAGGGGAAGCATCAGGAGGACACTACTGGGCCTACACACGCAAACACCCTTCCCTTAACCTTGTGGCTACCCCCATCAGCTCCCTGTCCAAGCCTGGTTCATCCTCTACTCCTGATCTCCGCTCTCTGGGTCAGTCATCTGCACCACATCAGTCCACGAGCAGCCAGACTACCCAGGAAGAACCGGCCAGCGTGAGCAGACGAAGAAATTCCCTGGGGAACGTGGTTGCTCCTGCGTCGCTGGCAGTCAACGACAGCAAGGCTTCGCTGGATGTTAGGAACCCAACGTACCACAGGCAATTGGAAACAGGGGAGGTCTGCATTGATGTGGGTCAGTGTGCCGACTCCTCCCAGCCTATACAGTCTGTACAGTCGACTGAAGAGGTCGTTACCACAGAGTCACGGGAAAGCATGGCGGGCAGCGGCATGTCGGAGAAAAGCGAAAATATGGAAATTGAGAAAGTTTGCTCGGGATCTTCGTTATCGGTAGGGCTACCATCGCCTGTCAGTCTGGGCACTTTAACGGCCAATTCTGATACTTCATGTGTGCCCGGTAGCAAATCCAGCTGGATAAAGTTCAACGATGTGAGCGTGAGTGAAGTGAAGTGGGAGGATGTGAGGAGGGAGAGTATGGGAGGTGTGAATGGGAACACCAGTGCATACTGCCTTGTCTACCTCAACAGGGAACTGCATCAGAACTGGGTGGATGGAGGTGAGAAACATTTACCTAGACCCACCCTAGTGTGTCTTACAATATGTTGTATATATGTGAGCAAGTCATTAAAGTGAAGTAACATTTGTTGTTGTTGTTTTTCGTTGTTTGTTTTCAGTGTTTTGTTCTAATTTCACTGTCGAAATTTACCTTCTACCAACAGTAGTTGGGTTATTTAAGGAAATAGAAGTACTAATTAAGAAGCATGGTAAATTAAGTACTGTTACATGACAGTAACTTGTAAAATATTGTTTTATAGTTTTTGTCTTGTTTTTGTTAGTGTTGTTTTGTTATTGTTAATTGTTGTTATTATTATTTAGCTAAGGAGCCTGAGCTGCGAGGTGACCTGATCAAGTATGCAGCAGATGATAATCAGACGTTCCAGATGGAGATGGACAACTATGATCGCAATATCCAGTTAGCTGGTCATGTAAGTTTATCGGCTGTATGCTTTTAAATGTCTCTATTCTACAAGTTTAGATTAGTAGTCCAGCAGATAAGAAAAATTATTGTGACAGAGTGGACCAAAGCATGAAACTTGGTATGCAGGTTCGGTTTGGCATATATAACAGTATCAGAAGGGGTGCCAAAAAACTTTGTTTAAATTTTAAAGTGTGAAATTTTGATTAACAGTTAATTATGTAAAAGAGCTCTATATAAATTGTTTATTATAATGTATTGTGGTTTAATACTTTAATGTTAATGATTAGGAGTCACCTGATATTACAGGCAGCTACACTATTTAATAGAACTAGCTACCCTGATAGCTAGCCAGGTGTAGCAAGTTTCAGAGAATTTATTTCAGTAGAATAAAACCATAATATTTCGGCTTGTGGAGCCTTCTAGTGGTTACTGAACTGAATGAGGGTGACTGAACAAGGAACTCTGTATACACAGATGATACAGAACATGAGATCATTGTGTGGTGGGGCACAGCCCCCGGGAATGTTAGTTGGTGTTGGACAATTTCTGTGACATGTGAGTTGTACTTGGGAGGTGTGAAGGTTTAGTCATAATTTAATTAGTGGCAGTCATTCTGGAGGACGTCGAACTTCTTCAAGGAAGCTGGAACTGACTGGATGATCCCGTCCTTGACGTGGTCCAGGATATCAGCATAAGTGTCACGTTGAGAGAGGCGAAGTAGGACGAGTTTGGCCTCTTGGGTTTCCTCAGGCAGAAGAACTTGGTCCAGAATGCGGTGGTCTGGAGCAGCTCTGAGGTTGTGAGTGAAACGTAGCACCCATGCGAGGATGCGGTTGAGTCGATTAAAGGATGCATACTTCGTCAGGAACGTCCAGGGGGAAGAGGAGGCTGCAGCATGGACTGAGACTGTCTTGCGGATCTCCGGGACTTCCTTCGGAAGAGAGGCGTTAGGAATGGGTGGTGGCCAGGCCGTAGGCGGTAACTGATGCTAAGGTGTGCCCTTCCACCAGGTGGTAGACTGGATGAGGTCTGATGGTGACATTCCTCGACTGGTTAGGTCGACGGGATTATCATCGGTACGGACATGTCTCCATCTCGTGCCTGGGACCCTTTCTTGAATAGCTCGTACTCTATTGGCGGCGAACACTTTGAGTCGAGTTGAGGATCCACGAAGCCAGGCCAACACTATCGAATAATCTGTCCAGGCGTAGACATCTTCTGGAGCGAGTTGAAGGTCTCTGAGCACTACGGTGACTAGTCGGGCGAGCAGATGGGCTGCCATAAGTTCCAGTCTGGGCAACGTGGACGGCTTGACTGGTGCCACTTTGGCCTTGGATGTGACCAACTGGACAGAAACAGAGAAGTCTTCGTAGAGAACTCGGAGGTAGATGACGGTACCATAAGCAGAAGTGGACTCATCTGCGAAGCCATGGAGTTGTCGGCTGACGATGGCTTGAGAGTGAGGGGAGAGATGGCGTGAAACTGGGTGTGAAGCAATGACTGGCAGCTGTTGAAGCCAATTGGACCAGGACTCGGAAATGTCTGGAGGTGCGGGTTCGTCCCAGTTCAGTCCCTGTTTACACAGACGCTGCAGCAGTATTTTGATGACAACGATGGCAGGGGAATAGAGGCCGAGGACATCGAACACTTGAGCTGCGATCGAGGCCAGGTTCCTCTTGGTGGCTGTGAGGTCTGGGTCGACAGTCGGGACTGACACATAGAACACATCCGTGGCCACATTCCAATGGATGCCCAGTGTCTTTGATGAGGCTAGAGGATCGGTGAGTTGTAAGTCTGCGGCTTCTCCAAGTTCCTCAGGAACAGTGGACAGAAGCTCGGCAGAATTGCTCCTCCACTTTCGTAAGGTCATCCCGCAGAGATTGAGTATCTCACACAACTGCTCGCGAATATGAGCAGCTTCTTCCACAGTGGAGGCTCCGGTCAGGCAGTCGTCCACGTAGAAGGCAAACTTCACGATCGATGAAGCTTGAGGATGGGACTTGGAATGTTGATCTGCGTGCTCCAGCAGGACCATTGTAGCGAGGAAGGGTGAGGACTTGACGCCGAAGGTCAGACGTCGCATCCGATGGTCGATGATCTCATTGGTGGAGTTACGCATGAGGAACCTGTGGTAGTTCCTTTCATCTGGGTCGAGCTCAACCTCCCTAAACATTTTACTAATGTCGGCGGTGATGGCGATCTAGTGACATCTGAAGGCGGTCAGGACGGACGTGAGTAAGGGGTACAGGTTCGGCCCAGGAAGTAGCTGGTCGTTTAACGAGATGCCTGTGCTCGTCTTTGCCGAGGCATCAAACACTGCCCGAAGTTTCGTCGTGGTCGAGGAGTTCTTCACGACACCATGGATGGGCAAGTAGTAACACATAGTGACAGGTTGCGCCAGATCGGTAGTGGGAACGGTCTCCGCATGTCCCAAGTGGACATACTCCTGAAGCATAGCCTCGAAGTCGTCGAGCTTGCCCTTTGAGCGAAGGGAGCGTTCATTTTGTAGAAAACGGCGGATGGCAGCTGGACGTGAGGTTCCCAGCTCTGGAGGGTCAGTCACCCTAGGAAGTTGGACACGAAATCTTCCCTCGGGGGTAACCTGATGAGTGTCCTTGAAGTGCGTCACGGCGGTTTGCTCCTCAAGGGTGAGAGTGCCATTATCGTCGGGCACTTGTTCGTTGAGCCACAGGCGTTGGAGTGACTCGTCGAGAGGGTCAGCCTTCCCCTGTACGTGCATGATAGTTGACTCTACAACGGCAGCGGGAATGGTTTCACCCAACGTCCACCCGAAGATGGTGGGCGTGGCAATGACAGCTCGGTGTTCGTCCTGCTCAGGTGCGCCTCGGGAGACTCTGACGCAATCGGCAATCCCAAGCAGGAGGTCCAGTGATCCACCCAGCTCCGGGTCGGCGATCGGAGCTTTATCACTGATGCATGGCAAGCAGGAGGGACGGATGATCAGGAGGACGGAGATAGGGCAGCGTCTTTATGACGTGACACTGCACCACTATGGGGCCAGAAGGACCTGCATTGTGAACAGAACACAAGGTTAAGTCAACATAATGTTTGCTCACACATATTCCTTGAAGTCCACGGATCTTGAGCCTGGCGGGCTGCCGAGGGAGTTTCAGAGCAGTGGCTAGATTCTCGGTGATGAGAGACAGTGAAGCTCCTTGGTCGAGGAGCGCTTGTGCCTTTTGGCAAGCTCCATTGTGGGTGGCGAGAGCCATGGCGGTCGACAGGAGAGATGACGTAGGCGAGTTGGCGTGGAGAGGCTTGGTCTCCTCGGCTTTCGGAGGTGACGATTCGTTGCCAGTAGTGCCTTCGTATAAGGCTGAGTGGTGCTTTGCTCCACAATGACAACAATTGAAGCGAGAAGCACACCCTTTCAACGTGTGGTCATGTGAGAGACAATTATAGCAGAGTTTGGCGTCTCTGACTATCTTCTGCCTTCTGTCCACATCCAGGTCCCAGAATCGACGGCATCGGGACAGTGGATGGCCAGAGTGGTTGCAGGCGGGGCAATCGATCCTTGAAGACGTCACGTTGTGGACGGTCTTGCTAGGCGTTGACTTCTTGGACTGTGTCGGCGTCTTGGCGGTGGACGAGGCATGCTTCACGGCTATATATTTCATCGACACATGACGATCCCTGACGAAGTCAAGTAGGTCGTGGACTGCGGGGAGCGATGATTCCCCAACACAAAGTCTGTTCTACTCCTCCGTGAGTTTTTCATCGAAGCTCCTCATGAGGATTCCTCCGGCGATGTGTTCTCCAGATCTCCACCACACTGGCGGAGACCGTCCCAGATGGACTCGACCTTGGTTCTCAGCTGGTATAGGCTGTCCTTGGTGTAGGTGTAGGTAGGTAGACTGAGTAGTTGATCCACATAGATAGGGTGGACCACAGAAGGGCTTCTGAAGTTGGCTTCAAGTTCTCTCATTGCTTGTTGATACCCATCGGTATGGTGGCTCGCTGTCTCTACAATCTGACGAGCGGCGTCAGAGTGCATTGACTTGAGCAGGTGGCAGCAACGATCTGAGT
>WLWD01001232.1_pt1 | contig 34506 bp, 25 predicted proteins | sample 6712731 | NCBI WGS metagenome assembly WLWD01 (sample SAMN12718690, study PRJNA576275) | sponge metagenome | isolation source: marine sponge | host: Mycale hentscheli | place: New Zealand: South Island, Marlborough, Capsize Point | collected 2014-11-01 | reverse complement strand
AAAAACAAATGGGTGCATTAATTTTTGAGTATGTGTGTGTGTTATTTGTGTATCGATATACAGGATTTCAACGAATTGCTCGTAAAGTGACTAGAGCCCAAATTTTTCCATCGCACCCTATATATTTCAGGTTGTCTAACTGTGCATTAAATGAAAATATGTATGAGTTAGTCACTAGAGTATGTATATATATAATTTACCTTGAATAAAAGGTAAAAAGCCTCTTTTCTTATTAGTGTAGGTTAAAAGTTATTCAGGAGTTCCTCACCTCTTATATTGAAGTCCAAGAATAGCTATTAGCACACTCTTCACGGAGGAACACCGAGTCTTCTTTTAATGATACTTTTGGACATGTGTTGACCCTGTGGAGTTGGGTTTCACCTCCTACTTCACAACCCTACATACAGAGAGTCACAAGTAAAAATTAGCTTAAATACAGTTCAATTAAACTCAAGATCCTTAGATTGGAGTTTGTGCTCTGCATTATTACATTCCATAACACATTCATACATTAGACATTTTGTAGCCAGGCTACTTTAGTAGTGCATAAGTAGTTGTTCAAAATTTATACCTTCATCAGGGTATATTATCAAGGGTAAAATTTCAAGGTCTAACATTTTCAAAATTTCAGGGGGCAATCAGTGTTGAATCAGCAATTTCCGTAAAAATATGGATGAATCAGTAAGGTGGGAGGCTCTGTTCTATGGACACTCCACATATGTTAAATTCCCTTCACTAGTGTTCACCTGTCCCAAACTCCGTTCCAGTGATGAACTCCACTCTGAAGTCAAGTCAAATCTCTTCTCTCTCTCCCCCCCCCTCCCCCTCGACATGTCGAGACAGAGGGGCACAATTTAGGTAAATTGATAGAACAACCAGAATGACAACAGGGCACCAATCACTCACTGTCAACACTTAGTCTCGCGTAGCCAGCCCCTTTACCAACCCTAACCGCTACGCGGGGGAAGGAAAGGGTCTGCGAACATACAATACAACGACTTGTTCAGCAGCACCCCAAAAAGGGTGCTCCAATTATCACATTCCAATGCTTGCAGTAGCCAATGACGTCACTGCCAAGGCCGGGTAGCAGCTCTCCTATTCATGCTGGTACGTTTATTGCTTGCCAGGAGTGCTTATAAATAGTCTACGAAAACAACTTCACCAGTTTGACGAAGTCACGCAACGTTCTCACCCTCCCAGATGTGATGTTGACGTCACATAGTATACCGCAAGCTTGCTGGAATGTGATAATTAAGCACCCTTTTCGGGGTGCTGCTGAACAAGTTGTTGTATTGTATGTTCCCAGACCCTTTCCTTCCCCGCGTAGCGGTTACGGTTGGTAAAGGGTCTGGTTACGCGAGACTAGTCAACACTATTTCTCATACAGTAAAGCTTAGTTAAAGAGACATCAACTGTTGAATATATTATTGTATATATTAATTTCAAAAGAAAAATGGCTTATAGTTTTCATTATAATTCCTCACTAGCAAGTACAATACAGTTACAGGCCCGTCTCTGCCATTAAAAAAAGGGTCAGACCAGGAAGTGGGTGTGGTTTCATCAAAAGTGGTGTAACAAATTAAAAAGTGGCAGTATGCAAGAGTTAAATATGTAAATATGACAGAAAAAAGGCTACAATAATTTAAGTAAATTTTCCAAAAATTTGCATGCGACATTCATTTTGGCCAATGAAATCATTAGTAGTTTCTTTCATTTCCAGTGCATCTGTCAGTTTAGCACCACACAGAAACACGCACACACAAAAAAAATTATAGCTATTTGAAATGTTAAAAATACTTAACAATACACTTACAAAAGCAGCATCATCTTTTTTGGCAGCAACATGATTTAATTTCACAGCTTTTAAGCATAGAAAACAATGTACGCAATCTTCACTTCATTGTAGTGAAGCCAAGTCCACCGATCAAACCAACTAGCTTGTACGTTCCAAAATTGTCTTCTTCCCAAACTTTCTTTTTGGGAAGTTAAAGACAACGGCTGATGCGGAGATTCCGGTAAATTATCGAGAAGATTCTTCTCGTGACTCGCTATTATAGTCGATGAAGCCATATCAAGACACTCCCGGTGGAAAGACTAGCGACACTTTACCAACAGAGGAAGGTACGATTTTTTTTGCTGACCTTTACCCGGTAACTTATTAAATGTACACGCCCACCTTTTCCAAAAAAAGGTTCGACCAAGGTCGGACTGGTCGGACCATCTACTACGGCCCTGAGTTATGGTGCAACAATGAAGACCACAGAAATTTGATTCAGTGGCTAATGGGCTTATTAGAAACTGCAAAACAAAAATGAGAGAAGGGTACTAACATACTTGCCCTATGCTACTTGAGGCACTACTGAAGATATACCAGTCTTTGAATTGACCAATACGGTTGTTCAGTTTTACACCGGTTTAGTCTAGTGCGGACAGCAACAGAGTACACTATAAGCGTACCAGTTGTGTTTTCACTCACCGTGATAAAAATCCATGAACGCCAGTAAGAGCAGAACTAGAAGAGGAGATACACAGGCGTATTATCACTCTTGCTGTAGAGAACTTCTGTGGTATTAGCAACCCTTTACCATTTCTGATCTGGTGTTTTAAAATTAAACCCTTTACCAATTTCGAGTTTGAAACCTAGCACTATCCACCTTTTACCTCAGTAATCAGGAGTGTTATAGAAGAGGTGGTGGTAAAGGGTATCAACACAATATGCGTGCCGTACACGCGGTGGTGGGCACAGTGAAGATTAAGCTAATTTCTGCCTTGTGTGATCTTACTAGACTGATTTACAGGCTGCGACAGCAAGTAGAGAGCGCGGTGTTGTTCAATTTTATTGAGTAAGTATGAAAACGTTAATTAGTGATATCTAGGCTATTCTTTAAGTGTTATTGGATCTGTGGATGTAGGATTGTAATTTGTACAAGTCATTGATCACCAATACTAGAGTTTGAAGTATTACGGTTGAGTTCATTACCTTGTTTCTTTGTTAATGCAGGAATGAACTAAAGAGGTTGCAGAGATGAACTTGAGATATTGCAGAGATGGAGCCAAAGTTCAGGAACTGTTGACTGATGCATCATTTTTTTCATTTATTTGTACATGGTCATAATTATTTATTCATATTCTGGTAACAATGGATAAATTTTGAGTTGCACAAAAAGTGCAGTTTAACTTCAGGATTGCTGCAGGAAAGGTGTGTGAAGAATAGTTGCTTTGTGTAGGAAAGGTGCATAAAAAGTGCAGTTTTTGAGTACAGGAAATCTAAAGGAAAGCTGCACATTTTCGTACAGACAGCTACCTAGAATGTACAGGAATAGTTCAGTTTTAATTCAGGAAATATGAAGGAAATGTGATATGATATATGCAGTACAAACCATATGGCATGTAAAGGAAATAGTGCAGTTTATGTCAAGGATATGTTCAGGAAATAGTGAAGGAAAGTACGCCCTATACAGTACCTGAAATGGTTACCACCAGCTCATCTGTCCTGAAGTTGGAAATGTGAAGGACATGTGATCTGTGAGATAGCTATACTTAACCTTTCCTATAGCAGGAAATTCCACTTTTCTTCCAGTGGTACTAAATGAAAAATATTAATAGTGTCACTATAATCAAGCTCTGATCCTGCATAAAAGTTTTTTTCTTTTTTTAATCAAAGGGTCAAAGAAGAATTAAAGTTATAATCATATTTTGCTGCCGGGTATTCATGCTCAAAACCCTATCACTTCTCTAGCCACTGAGCTACGACAACTCACAACTCCCATCTCCACTTTTACCTTCCTTTATGTGGTTGAGTAGTTTTGCTTACTGCAAGCTATACTCAACAGATCACCTATTATGTGCCATCAGAACATGACATATGCTTGCAACTAGAAACTTTACTATTGTCAGTCTACCATCATTTAGATCTCATTAACTTAGCCATTTACACTCCAAAAGAATTCTTTTTCACATTCTGCTCAATCATCTTCACTAAGTCATCCCTGTTTTTCTTGCAACCAACATGGGTACGATTTAACGCCGAGCTCAGCACATCTCGACATACTTCATCACAGGTGAACTCATTTCCCATAAGATAAATCACAGCCTGCAAGTTTGGACACCAACATATTAATATTATAATATAATTCATCAGTATGCGAATCTAAGACTTATTGGGTTCATAATTGCTTTATTTTTACAATACAGTATGCGTATTATGAAATGTCAAGTGCACAATAATTGAAAGCACATTCTATGTCACTGTATGTTGCCCTTGCAGAATAATATAGTATTTCAAACACTTCACAAGTCTAAAATAAACCGCCACCATTACATTTTATACAAGTTTAACACTGAAAAGCTATTAAGCCTAAAGTCAAAGTTAAGTGAGATCAAATACATTTATTCCAGTCAACCCTGGAAGTCAATATAGTTAAATAGCATCTTAGAATGAACCTTACACCTTTACTTTTAATAGACAATATATTTTTTCCAACTATAAAAGCACATTGAGTTACTAACCTTTGCATCCCAGCTGTAGTCAATTGTTTTGTCGTAATTATACTCCGGACTTCCAAGAATGCACTTCAGATTTTTTTCAATCAATTTGTCTACCCAACAACACAGTCATAAATGTCCTTATTAATACAGGCCCCCTAATAATAGAATGCAAGAGTAACAATCTCTAGAGAATTTACCTCTTAATTTGTCTGCTAACTCTTTATCATCTTCTTCCGTACTTTGGCAATATACAAATACATCTGCACTTTCACCATCTGGATAGTCCAATGTCCCTGAATCCGCTAGTATTGGTAAATATAATTATTAATAAATTCTGGATTCTGTTGCCAATCTACGTCCAATTCCTACTTCCCAATTGCCATAAGGTCAAATATTACACCTGTTTAAATGGCCATAGTGTCCTTGCAGAGCTATCTCTGAATGACAAAGCTCTGAAGAACAACCATTTAATGGTTTAAAAAAATATATATATAATGTACATTGAACAATTTATTAAACTCATTGTACAATATAGGGGGTGGTATTTCACCCTCAGGCTTGTACTTGTACTCGCCTTTGGCTCATGAAAATACTTGAAATAAGTAGTAATACCTATTTACATAAGTCAAGTGTAACTTGTCAATATATTTCACTCAGTAGGCTAGTATTTTTCATAGAGGGAGTGAAAATATAGCCTCAGAGTGAAATATCTTGCTATATCACATCGAACCATGCTAGTAAGTGGTTTAATCTATCCGCGGCTACAATAGTTTGCATTAGGGTTAATACAACTTGTCTAGTGATATGGGCTGTAACTCCCTGAGTATTGGCAAGTTCACAAGAGCCTCTCCATAACCACAGCTGAAAAATGGTAGAAGAACCAATAAGCTAGGCTGGTTGCGTTACTATAAACTACTGGCTGCATTTTAGGGTAGAAAGCTAGGAATTTCAGCATGTTCACAGTTAGATGTGAGATATCAGGGTCAGAACCTAAAAATACTATTGTGAAGATATTTAACATTTGAATATAGCTAAAGTAGAACTACAGTAATCAGAACATGTTGGGACCAAGAGTTGTTCAGATAACTGAACACATTAGGAAAAGTATAGTAAAATAAAAATGGGTGTGGTTAAGCAATTTTTCTGTCTGCATGTGCTACTATTAGATTTAGGGTGATCGGCTATCTGAAGTGTTTGGATAATTGAATCAGATAACTGACAATCTATAGTGTAATTATGTTAAATATATATATGCGTATACTGTACATATTATGTGTATTTATACTTCTATGAACATAATAAAAATAAAACGGGTTTTCTGTCACTGCATGTCAAATATGCAACTATTCAATCATTATTCTCTTTTGGGGAATACTGACACTCTCCTGTATATTATTATTGTATAATGTTTCTAATATGTAACTCCTAAAAAATACATCACTTCTTTACAGTCTGTATGTATTCTTCACTAAAGGACTCGTGATAGCACTAACACTGCAGAGCTACAATTTAATTTCTATTATACAGAGCCATCTAAACCACATTCCACTAACAGGCAGTAGCCTCATTATAACAATAAAATAACCTGTTGTTAAATTTTATTCTGATTAATTCCAATAGCTACTAAAGATAATTTGATTAGTGACTGAGTACACAGCACTTCTGATAAAATGATGAATGTTTATGGTGAGAATGTTATGTTTTTTATGTGATCTCGTAAACTTTCACTGTTTGCTTTTCTAAACCTATTGACTTAATAGAATACAAACCACACTACGGTGCATAAGCCAGAAACCACAACCTAATAACAACAACTTAATCCATTGGGAGGTACTCTTTCTTCACATGTACTTTCTAAACATAAGTAATAAGGACAAAATATGCTTGATATAAGCTAGTTTGTTTTAAGAAAAAAATTACTCTTCTGATTTTTAATGTATTTACCTTCACTTTCAATATCTATTAGCTGCTGCACAGAATTCATTAAATGATTTGTTAACAACAGTTTATATCTTTCCATATAAGGTTAGGCCATGGTTCAGAGATGTAGCAATAGATGATTCAACCAATATACCAATAGTCGATATTCTGTCTAGAACCAAGGCCAGTACCAATAACTGATAGATATTTTGACTACTTCATAATGCTACAGGAATTATTGATGTGATTTAAACCATAGTGTTTTTTTAAGTCTATATTAAAAAAAACTGCTCTTTCAGGGTCAAGACTGTGAGAAAAGCCTCCCTCACATTCAGTAATAGTGGAGATTGACTTAGTTAATGTATGGGTGTCTTGTCTTCATAGCAATCATTGCTGTGCTGTGCTATGCTGTGTCATTCCTTAATATTCTATTATCTTAATGTATTTCTTAATATCACCCCACCAGCTGTGCATCATCACTCTGAACCCATTATCTCACCTATTGAGAACATTATGATTTTCATGCTCTCATTAATGTAACATCACCCCATCTATCATTATCACATCATTTATGCCTAGTCATGCTCTCATTTATTGAGTTGTATATCAGCACCAGAAATTGAAAAATCAGTTCAGTTGATGTTCTTCACCAGTCAGTGCAATTACAGTTAAACTCTAACTATTGCCAATATTCTCTCTGCGACTGCGCAAAGTCTCTAGAGACGAGCTATCGTAAGGGAGGCTGGGAGATATCAATTCTGGTGGCAGCGATTACTATGTATCGTTGGCACTGAAGTGTTTGTGAGGAGATTAGTCTCTCATCCTCGAGAATACATAGGACTCGCATCACAAAGACAACGTTATATGTCAAGAACTATGCACTCAGTGATACAGTAGTTGGGTGATTAATGCAGTCATAATAGGCAGCAAATCCTTCTTGTGCTTCTTAAAATAGTAGACCAGGCTGATAGCATTAAAGAGCTTCTTATTCTGCCCCTAGAAACCTGCTAGCTAGTGACAATAATTTGGTGATCTCTTCTAAAAAGCTATTGTTTTGCTGTGGGGTATATAAGAACTACATAGGAAAATTCGATCATTATCGGTATTCGCATGACACATATAAAATTTCTTTTTATTGTTGCTTGATTATATTATTGGCAAAGCAGGCAGCATCAACAACCGATGATACCGATACCGATGATGAAAAACTCGGCCAATAATCCAATAACCTATAGACCCATACTCTATCGGTACTCATTGTTTTATTGGGAATTTATGCTCACTTATGTCATACGTTTCCACAAGTTATTTTCTGATTAAAATCATTTCCATCCTATTGGGTTGTTACTCACACATGAATCCCTAACACTAGAATAGAGCCATGTATTTCAACTTTATTATTCAAACACTGAATGTAGCACCTATCTTCCAATGATCCCTCTAAGAAAAGAACAATTTTTCATTCACTCTAATTTATAATAATGTGGTCGTAATTTGCTATCTATATTTGGGATTCCAGAAAAAGTGAAAAAAAAACTATGGCTATATAATTGTAACACACTTTATCCTGTCTTAACAAGTAGCTACCACCTATTAAGCCAAATCTATATTTTTTATTAGCTATACAAATAGATCTTTTCATTTAAATTACACAGTAATCTAATTATACCTACTGATTAGATAGAAACCTTTTAGCTAAATGCTTTGGAATGGTTGTGAGTGAGCATGAAGCAATTCTACAAGGGGATTGATAAGTGTTGCTGGGAGTTTTTAGATATACTGAGCAGGAAGAGAAAGATTACCCTTCACTAATTCCACTTACCTTCCACTACTGCTGCAGTTCGAGGCTCCGCGGAAACCTTGTTCCCCATTGCTGGCGCGCCACTCTTCGGAAATGCGATGAATACAAAGGGCGTGGTTACTCACCGGTTGATATTATGATGACGCCGACACCACTATAGCCTTCGCGTAGTGAAATCCTTTACCAATTTTGTGCCTAGCACCATGACCAAGGCAAAGAACTTATGAATCGTTAAATACTATAATAGTTACTATTTTATACCAGGTGTTAAAGAGAGCTGCATTTAATATTCTGTGAATTGCCTCTTCAAAAAAGTAATAACTTTAACAGCTACAGAGTGTGGCTGACCTAAGTTATATATTGCTCTCCTGATTTTCTTGCTCTGAAGCCACAGTGCAGCTATACAACTTTCTGTGTTACCCATATTGTTATTATGTGGCCAGGTCAAAGGCAGTTGGTCGGATAGGATCATAAGCTATCTTTCTTGAGCATGGCATAGCTAATAGCTAGAGAATTTTGTGCTGAGCCTTAGCAACTGACTTTCACCCTGGGTTGATTGGGCTGAAAGCAAATAGATAATGTATACTTATGGCTAATATTACTTGACTGACAATAGAAACTAGCTATTAAACAAAAGAAAATTTTAGCTGTGCCATTTCTTCAACTGGTTATAGCAATTTGTGGTTTAGAACAACTGGGAATAAATAATATCAATTTGTCCACATCTACAAAACTTACTTCTGGAGAATCAAATTTGTGTGTGTAATTGTCAATTTTAATTCAAAGCAAGATCCCTCACCAAAAGGGCAAAATGATATTAGCTAATTTCACAAATATAAATAAATACAACTGTGCAAACATATAACACTAATTATTATGAGTTGAGTGTTGAGTTATGAATTTTGACTTCATGAATGAATACCAATTATATAACAAAAACTAATGAGATACAATAGCGACTTTTGAATAAAAACTAACTGACAAAAGTCATACACTAACTATTAAGCTAGCTTGCCATTTTATAAGGTCTGTTGAATGAAAGATCCATAACATAGAATTTGATGATATTGTAAAGTGGTTAAATGACATTTTCACCAGGGAACTTGATATCTAAACAACACATAATACCTTAATATAATTAAGCCTACATTAGACATGTCAATTCACATTGCTAAATTAAAACCTTCAAGTACAATAACACAGCTTATTGTGGTACATAATAAACCTTTAAAGCTGACATCTTCCAATGATCTTCTGTTGTCTTTTACCTTTTTTGCTGAAAAAACTGCTCTATGTTTATTTTCTTTAAAATAACGTTTATTTTCTTTAACTAACTATACACAGTTATTGCTTATTCACAACACCAATTGGCTGTAGGAACTTTTATACATTATGTATTACTCTGCTATAGGACGATAGCTGCATATCTAAAAATGTCAACCTATCCTGTAGCTACCTATTGTTGCACTAAATACATTATTTTTCTTTGAGATAACCGACACATATATTAATTTTGTTGCTGTAAATTGCATAAAAATGTATGTACCTGTACCTATTCATACGGAGTATATGAATCATTCATCTCTTTTTAACTATTGTTCATGTGTTTTCTCTTACTTTTGTATTTTTCCTGCAACTCTTCCATAAGACCTACATTTCCTATATACTGCAGAGCAGCCCACAGATCTTTCTTCCTTGGAAGTTTGCTGTTCTCTTCAAACTACCTCATAATTACCATAGTAAGGCAGCGACCACAGTCTCCCTGTCCTACTTCCTGCTGCTTGAGGGAAGAATATAACAGTCCAAGTTGAATGCCAACGTCAAAGTACTTGTATTGCACTGGTTGAAGAGCCTCGAGAAGATAGCGATGACTCAATGCAAAGTTTGGATCTTTGTTGATAGCAGATGCTAGACGGGCATTGTTTCCTCCGTGTTTCACAGCTGCCACTAGGACCTCTTTGGTCCTCATCTCTTTCTTTCCATTTAGCCAAGCTGAAATGACTCTGTTGAAACAGTAAGTGACTAAGGCATCCTTCATGGTGTTGTTTGTGCTAATCTTTGCTACTTCGTCGGCATCGATCAAAATCACACCAAAAGCCTCCCATTTGGCTGCTATAGGTCAGTGCAAAGCATTCTTTCTACATGAAATAAAATTAATTAGACTCAATCAACATGTGTGTAGCTATCTATTGATATTAAAAAAGTGCTTAATTACTAATAAGGCTAATTATGGAGCTTATTAAAATTAGGACTTCTGCTGCAAAACATAATAATGCTATTACAAAATGTTAAAATCATTACTTACCTATTTCATTTGGATCATCTTCGCCATTATTACAAAGTTGATGAAATGTATTATGACATGCACCATCCTGTGTAAGACTTGCTGATATCCTTGCAGTGTCATCCGCAATAATCTCATCTGTATTGAATTCTTTCACTACAGCTTTAAGAGCTCGAACTAGTCCCAATAATTTATCTTCATTTGTAGTTGTATCAAGAACAAACCACTTGCAAGTACTGAAGGCAAATTTACTATTGAAAATGGATAATTATAATAATAATAACAATAATAATAAAAATAATAACAATCATAATAATAATAATAATATAATACTAATGACAATAACTATTTCCTGATAAGGACAGCAGTAGGACTATCGAAACGTCATTACTATCATTATGTTGTTTTTTTTAAACGTTGATATAAGAGAACAGTTTATCATTAATTACGTGATGTCAAAAGAGAACTCCCTAAAAAAATAATAACTATGATGATATTAATTATAATAATAACAATAATATTAACACATAGTGGCGCTTGACATATTGTAAAGTAAGAATGCAGTAGCACAAGTTATCTTGCTCAGTTATCATTCTCTACCATTGGTTAAGGTTACATAAGTTTCTCTCTCCTACTCTCTTTTTCTGAGCTATCTGAGAGTTTCTTCTACCCCACCTCTCCTATCTTCAGCTCTACCTCTTGAGTCATGGAACCCCCTTTTCCTGTCTATCTCTCCTGCTTCTGAATTTCTGTCCTACTTTGAGAAACTTTTGTTTTCTTTTGGACACTAATCCCCGCCCTCTTTTAGTTGAAATTAATCGTTTGCCTTTTTGCCTTCTCTTCCCTTCCATTGTCAATCTACACCCCTTACCTCGCCGTTTCCATCCACTTTTCAGTTACGATTAATCTCCTTTTACCTTCTCTTCCATACTTTCGCCTTCCTTTTTGAAACCTACGCCACCTTCCATCATCTATTGCACCTGCTTTTTAGAAGTAACCAGAATGTTCTACTGAATGTGGCGATACTTTACCTACCATAAGGTGCATCGGTCGTCGTCGTTACTGACACACAAGCGTTAGATTTTATTATTTTATTTTTTATGTTATTATTATAATTATTATTATAAGTAATTATGACAGTCTTTTTAACCCTATTTCTTATTTTAAAAAAAATACTCATATGACATAAAAATAAAATCAAAGACACCTGTGAAAATACAATGACTATGAATAGGGGTTAGGTTAAGTTTGAAACAAAGTATGAAGCAAGCAGTCCAGTGTTAAATAAAAACCAAAATGTTGACATCAAGTAAGTTGAAATAATTTTGTTTTTCTCAAAGGTAAAGTTTCTTCAATTGGTTAGTTAAAAAAATATATTAGATTTTGGGACTTAAATAATGTACAAACATGTATTATAATGTAGCTACATCAATTGAAAGTTTTTAAAAAGAGAGAGAAACTTTATGATAACATGTTATGTTGTTTTTTGGTGTTTTATTACTGAATAAATTAAATACTGACTGTGAAGTGGAGTTACCCAGGGGTGAGTGGGGAGAGAGTTGAATGCAATTGTTTAAACTACACAGAATAGTGCGCATTCCTATAGTCCATGCCACCCTGTCCAAAAAATTCATATTATTCAAGAATAGTTGCAAATTTCAATAATAGTACAGGATGAGTTGCTCCACTGCATTGCTATTAGGCAGGAAATAAAGATTTCTGTGGGCCTCAAGAATGTAAGGGTTGTAGGCTAGCTCCTGGGTTTGAGGCTAAGTGTTAAATAGCGCAGCCACCAGGTTCTCGCTAGGTAGTTGCCCACTCAATGGCTCCCAGGTGAGTTATAAAGTACTTTTCATGAAAATGCACTATAAATGAGCAAGTCAGAGTGAGAGAATTCAGGTTATAAATGAAAACTGTATAATTATTATGTTGGGCAAAGACCCTTATTAAACAACAAATATTTTTGGCAACAGATTGCCAAACAGCACACAACTGTATCTTCTCACATTACAGGGCTGAAGGAAGCTCTAATTTAGTGGTCAGGCCAGGAAGAGGTGTGGTCATGGGTGTAGCCAATACACAGATATATGTAATTAAATGTGCCACTTCAAAGTACACAGTGCTTTAATCAAATTTAAATTGCAAATAACCAAAATGACAAATAATCTTTCTACCTCTACATGTGATCATTGTTAATAATGAAAGTATTTGAACATGCCTCCAAAGATAAATGTCAGTTTTTTTCCTCTATGTGTAAGCTAATCCCAAAAAAGTGGTCTGGCCATGGCCTGACCAGCCTGACTATGTACTTTAGCCCTGCACAAATACTGTCATCCACACTCAATAAAAATTATTACGTCCCTCTTCTTGCTGGGCTGGATGGCCGCACAACCTCTTATAAACCAGTACATTGATACAAGTATATCCTAGTATTTGAACTGAAACAAAAATACATTATTAAATATTTTGATGATGCAGTGATTATATGCCATAGTTTGTATAAAAATCCCTATGTCAACATTATCTAAGCTTTATCTAATTCACGGTAATCAAAAATTATAGTCATTAGTGTGCTTTGGGTGATAAAGTCTTCATAACAGATATAACTTTGATTAGATTAGCATTGGATATTTTGTAACATTTTTTTTGTTGGACTTTGCAATAACATGAACCAATGGAACTTGTAATCTCCTACTCCTGGACATAGTTCATTGTTCATTGTTCAACAAAAGTATGTGTATCATCATGTATGTTGTTAACATATTATTAATCTGGCCATAGCTACCTCAGATTTTTCCATGGCATGAAATTCCCTACTGTACTTCCACGAAGAATCACAGCAGATCGCTGAAAGAGATTCACTGAGTAATGCCCCTGCAATAATAATTGCCAAAAATGGAATAGAAACAAAACAATAATGTAGACACCTAACTTTTGTAGAGCAGAGAACTAGCTGTGGCTTACTCTTTGCATTTTCTGCAAGCATCTTTTCCAACTCGTCATCACGACCAAATATAACAACATTTGCCTCTACATCCTCATCATCTAAACAAAATATTAGCATTGAATCAATGGAGAGATTAAAATCATCGAGTGTAAAGAAGTGCTATTTATAGTTTCCCTTATATACTTCAAACAAATTTGGAACTGCATTTGACCTTAGTTATTTTGCACTTGTAGGAATGGGAGCTTTTTTTGGATGCCTGGTCTATGCTTTCCTCTTGTCACCTGTAACAAACCTTCAGCTAGCCAAGTTATTCCACTACTAGACTAGAACTCCTTCAATAAACTAAACAACTTAGCTACAGGTTTGAGTGGAACTACTTACCATCAATAAAATACGTAGCTACTTAAAATAGGACTAGCTACCTAACCATACATAAAAACAAATTCATACTTAAAAAGGGTCTCTACCTAGAGAGTTTCCTTGTCACTGCTGTAGTTTGAATAAGGCTACTGATCATAAATAAACATACATAGTGCCAAAGAAATAACTAGCTCGTTTAAAGTCTCTATTTGCTAATCTGGTTTACCTCCAACGGTATCAATCTCTTTCGACTCAGGAATACTCGCTTTCTGGCCCATCATAAACAAGGATGGCCTAGTGATGTGACATTGTATTTGTGTGATAGCTAGGTGAAGAATTAACTGTTCATGAATGAATGAAGATGCTCAGGAATTCTTCATACAGCCAAGATGATTAGAACTGTTCATCACTCATGTCAGCAGTGATCTACAAACAGCAACAATAAACAACAACAAAACATAATGATAATTGACTTTGGACCAGTGTTGGGTTAAGCCCTGTAATTAAGAACTTAAATCTAAGCTCAAGTCTTTATAGATTTTTAGAGCTTAAGCTCAAGCCCATCAATTTCAAATCAGACTTAAGTCCAAGCTCAAGTTTTTATTTAAAGGCTTAAGTCCAAGCTCAAGCTCTATTCAGAAGTTGAAATTCTTTATTATTGAAAGAACATTGAAAATTACATAATTCAATAAACAAAAAGGAAATGACTTTATTAATCATTTATTGTGAAAGAACATTGAAAATTACATAGCGTAAGACCTCATTTATCGGACCAAGTTTGCCCCACGCACCGTAACTCAATAGCTGAACGATTTAAAATTTTATTGTTTTAATTCTATATCGCCTTGCAATACTCATATTTTTTAAACACAATTTGCAGGTCGCTGTGCAGAAGCAGTCAGACCTCGATTATCGCCCAGGACCACCAAAATTTGGCCCATCGCAGTTATAGGCCAGCGAACAAACATTCAACCCCAACTCACTCCCATCGCAAAACTACACTATTTAAATATCACCATTGAATTTTTCACACACGACTATCCTTTACCAAATTTATTCCATAGAATTCTTATGTTACATTTTTATAAATGTTCGTACTTTTTCCTATAGGAACAGTCCTTGCAAATTAGCGTATAAAGGTAGTGGCAAAAAAAAAAGTTTTTCTGTTCAACCTATATATGACCATACTTAGCTTCAACTAAATTGCCCATTTACTATAGAAGAACAGTCTGTTTTATTGTATCAAAAAGCTAATACCTGAGAATTATCTTCCATGGGTCTCTCAAGAGGGCTGCTACTTTGATACCAGATCTCAAAAGACCACATGTTCCTAGGTGCCCTTATGTCAATTGAAATTGTAATTGAAGACCATTTACCAGATGTTATATCAGTAGGAAGGTAAAACTGTATACAGCAGGTGGTAACACATCTAACATAACAAATATTATAATAGTAGCTATAGTCTAGCTTGGAGGTAGCAGCTAGAGTTCATACATGTTTAACAAAGAAATAGTCTAGTAACTTTTTAAAGATAGCAGCTAGTAACTTATTAAAAATCCCACTTAGCTAAGTTGAAATTCCCACCATAGTTAGATGCAATTTGAGTACAAATTCACCTAACAATTGCAACATGGTCTTTAATATTACAACAACAACAACATCGTGGCAACCAAACATTTTTAATTCTGTATTGTTTAAAAAGCCTGTGAAAGAGAGAAAATACATCTAATAACAATAATAATAATAATAATAATAATAATAATAATAATAATGATAATAATTTTAATGGATATACTAAAATACTACTATATAGAAAAAATAAGACTTCTTAATACTTATCTACTGGCTATTACCTACCCTACTGTAAAAATAAAAATAAAAAAAAATAAAATTAGATTTTAAAAATCCATCACATTTTGTCATCAGTGACTCACTCACTGTCTCTAGGTATTTTTTCTGCCAAATTGCGAAAACCTCTTCTTTCCACATCATCAGCCAGAACTGCACGGGTAACATTCTCGCTTGGCCCGTCCAACCATGCAGACATGACGACTACGACAGAAGCAAAACTCCGCACTCCCACTGACGCCCGTTAGGTTGGCTTTAATGGTGTCAGTCTCTGCCATGTTGAATCTCAGGTGCAGAGCAAGAGAGTTCCAATTTGGGGCCACACTACTCACATCTGTCTGTAATTCCTGTAAAGCTGAAGCATAGTAGTGCTTGTTACAGAATAGCAAACTAATTATTAATAGTTATAGTAAGATATTTCAATGATTCAGTCATTCTTGGCTGAAATAACTATAATAATAGCAATTTTTCTCATTCTAACAGCTAATATTGTTAATTAAAACTTGACCCCTGAAGAGGACTTCAGCAAGCGGTCCAAACGTGCATGTGATGCCCTTCAACTAGCTAATCAATGGGGGAAAAAAAGCATGGCAGAATTCATTGTTAGCTAAGTAGCAAAACAGGTAAGCGAAACTCATTTTCTGAGCCAGTATTTAGCGATATTGTGCATATCAACTTTATTGGCGAGCGAGCGTAGCGAGCAAGACACTTACAGGGGTAACACAATCGAAAATCGGGGATGTTTATTGGCGAGCGAGCGAAGCGAGCGAGACAGTATTAGGGGTGGAATAGGGTATATGTTATAATATGCCCTTTAAACGCGCGCGCGGGGTACGTTTTTTCTTCAAAAAACACGGCTTTTAGGCTTGACCCCTGTTTATTCTGAAACTACAGCATTAAGCAAGCCTTACTTTATACTTAAGCTCCAAAGTGTGAGAAAATTCCTGCGAAAACGCTTGCTTTTCAAGAAACAAAAAGTTGATTTGATAGGTTACTATGACATTGAAGACCCTTTACCAGATTTAAATTCAAAACTTCGCCTTTTTTCCGGCTAAGTGCGGCTTGTTACTAGTTGTCAAGAGCCACGTGTAGTCAGTACTAAGAGAGCTATCACTACTTATGAAAAGCGTATGTAAGCACATAAAGTATTAATGCTAAGGAAGCTACTACTACTCGAGGGATGCCGAGATAAGTACGCAATTCCATATTTGTTAGCTAAATATGCAAAATAACTCTGGCCTTTCTTTTATATAGCTAAGAGCTTGTTGTCAACAGTGAGGAACATGTAAAGGAACAATACCCACTTAAATCAACCTATTTTGGTTCTATATAACCCTTATATCTTACTTAATATCATTGAAATTCCACTAATTACACTTTGACGCCATCAATCTTATAGCTGAACCCGATCAATTGTAAGGTGACACGACGCGATGCGCTCACAAGGTGACGCGACGCGATGCGCTCAATGTAGGACCTAGGACCTAAAGTAAAAGTCAGAAGGACTCAAATTTGGTACTACAAAAGTTACCACTGCTCAAGAAAATGAGGTAAGAAAGTAATTTGTATTTGTGTGCTAAAATTGATTGTCTTTTGTTTTTGTAGGTGAGAGCTTGTTGTCAAGAATTCAAGGTAATTCAGATGGTCAAAGTAACTTCAATTTGATACAGAAGTTATCAATACTCAAGAATGAGGTAAGTAGTAATTCCATATTTGTTGGCTAAAATTACAAATAATAACACTGGTTTATTTTTTATCGTAGCTGAAAGCTTGTTCAAGAGTTACTGGTGATTGAGATTATCAGAATGGCAGATGTTTGATACTACAAAAGTTACCATTAATCAGGTAAGAGAGTGATTTTGTACTTGTTTGCTGAAATAAAAGGTCATAACTGCTATTATAGTGTTTGCATGAACTAAGCTAAAACATAGTAACAATACTTAGTTTTATGTTACCTAACTATCAGGCTCACTCGCCATTTGTGCTCGAGCACACCACTAGTTTATTTATTTATTTATATATATGTATGGACGTATGTATGTCATTTTGTACTTTGACCCTCGCGTTTTTGTGTTAGTTATGTGGTCGACCCCGTCCCAAATTGCACTAAACAGAATTCTCTGGTTTATCGATCAGTACCCGTATCACCCTAGAAATTGAGTTGTTTACCGTTTTGAATTTTTTTGCCGGTGCAGTTACAACTTGAAAACTTAAGGGACTTCCATTTCTATTTGAGTTAGTGACGGTGGTAAGTCAATGCGCTCTTTGTCATGGTTATACGCCGTGCGCAACAGTATTTACTTGAAAATACATTGTCCACTAGAATACTGCGAAGGTAAGTCTGTGTAGGTGCATGTCCAGTTGTGTCAAAGCATTGTGTGTTACAACCAAGAATATCACAAAGAAAACTTTAATAACGTGTATTGTTTTGTTGTTGTTTTTTCCCTTCAATTCAAGCAGTTGCAGAGAGTTGTTACTCCCTTTACCGTGTATGCGAAATTTAAAAACTTGACCTTATTTTCAGTAGCTTCAGTGTTAGAATTCAAAATCATTCATATAAAAATAGTATAGTCTTTAGGCTCGCTCGCCATTTGTGCTCAAGCACATCATTAGTTATGTGTAAATTGGTGGTAAGTGGGTAAAACCTACCAAAGCCGATAAACCTGAGACGGCAATTATCGCCTTGGCTCCGCGTAAGCCTAAACAATCGGCGAGCGAGCGTAGCGAGCGAGACACTTACAGGGGTCCAGTAACACAATTGAAAATCGGGGATGTGTGTTTATTTATCGGCGAACGAGCGTAGCGAGCGAGACGTATTAGGGGTGGATAATGCAAAATCGGGTATATGTTATATGTATATGTGTGTAAGGATGGTACCTATGCCCCTAAAATGCGCGCGCGGGCAACTTTTTACTCCAAAAAAACACGTCTTTTTAGGCTTGACCCAAGTTTATTCTGAAACTACAGCATTAAGCAAGCCTTACTTTATACTTAAGCGCAGAAGTGTGAGAAAATTGCTGCGATAAAGCTTGCTTTCCGAGAAACACAAAGTTGCCGCGTCCAGTTACTATGGCATTGAAAACCCTTTACCAGATTTAAATTCAAAACTTCGCCGTTTTAGGGGGATACAGAGTGCCGATTGTTGGTTGTCAAGAGTCATTGGTAGTCAGAATGCCCTAGTAATACTAAGGAAGCTACTACTACTCGAGGGAAGCTGAGGTAAGTACGTAACTCCATATTTTTAGCTAATATGCAAAAATAACTCTGGCCTCTTTTTATGTAGCTAAGATCTTGTTGTCAACAGTGACTGGTAAATTCAAATAGTCAGAATGACTCAAATTTGGTACTACAAAAGTCACCACTGCTCAAGAAAATGAGGTAAGAAAATAATTTTTGTATTTGTGTGCTAAAATTGATTGTCTTTTTTTATTGTAGGTGAGAGCTTGTTGTCAGGAATTCAAGGTAATTCAGATGGTCAAAGTAACTTCAATTTGATACTACAGAAGCTATCAATACTCAAGAATGAGGTAAGTAGTAATTCCATATTAATTGTTGGCTAAAATTACAAATAATAACACTGGTTTATTTTTTTATCATAGCTGAGAGCTTGTTCAAGAGTTACTGGTGATTGAGATTATCAGAATGGTTGATGTTTGATATTACAAAAGTTACCATTAATCAGGTAAGAGAGTGATTTTGTATTTGTTTGCTGAAATCAAAATGTCATAACTGCTATTATAGTGTTTGCATGAAGTAAGCTAAAAATAGTAACATTTTATGTTACCAACAGTTCGTCCAGCTTAACCCTTTGCGTACGACCGTCACGCATTCGTGACCGCCGTAACTTAACGCGCGCGTACGATGGTCACGAATCTGTGACACACCAGGTGCGTCAAGAGAATACGGCTGTCACGAATTCGTGACAAGCTCTTTTTTGCTCTGTTATTACAGTTACAGAGCGTGTAGCGCGCTAAAACTTTCAGTAGCTTACATAGTATACATTTTGCGATCTCTATTCTACAAAATAAGTCTTATAAAATAAGTATAACTTATATGAAGTGCACCAACTAAATAAAAAAAAATTTTTCCTACACTTTGTGTCCAGCTATTTTCAAATAGAACATCTACTAAGAAGTAAAGGCCTAAAGTAGCTAGAAATAAGCAAACTAAAACTAGAACTTACACTTGGGTGTGATTTCTCCTTTCATAAATATAAGCTAAAAAAATAGCTAACAACCTATGGCCTCCTCGATAATTCCAACAAAGTTTGTATTCAAAACAACTCTATAAACTATAAACTAACGAATTACCATAGCTACAACGCTAGAGGCCGATTATTTGAGGCCTAACACAAACGAAACACTCGCCCGTTTTCTTTTTCCACGTGTCGAACTCCAATGGTAAAACGTCGTCGTCTCGGGCAACTAATTGGTTTTACGGCGTGCGCGTATTTAATTACATAATTGCTCGCCCGCGTTCGTCCGCAAAGGGTTAAAGAGTAGAAAGTTCTGTTTTTTTTTAATTGTTCTTTAAATGTATACATGTGCAGTCAGATTGATGTCAGGAAGCTGAAACTTCACACACACACAAATTAATATATATTGAAATTGATTATGTTTTAACGAATTGTGGTTTGTGGTCACAACTGTGGTAATAGATAGAAGAAGTGACCCTATAAATGGAGGATATTTTTGATGTTTTTAAGCCAAAAAAAGAGTAAATTGAATTCGAGTGTCTAAAGATTTTGCAGACTGAATCTATGGCTCGTTAATTTGATTTGTACCAAATTTTTATATTTTAATACTATTTTACTTATTTTTAATTAAATAAGGTTACGGTTACGCGCCTCGGTTTCCGGTGGCAAGTCACCCTTAAATAAGGGAAGTTCCCCGAATAGGAGCTGCCGTGTGAGGGCGCGGCTCAAGTTTAACTACGAGTTGTGACGTAGGACGGACGAATTTGTGACGTCAAAAAAATGGCGCTTAATGTATGGAATGTCTATGGAGATAGCGTTGTTCTTATACTTATACTGTTTTATATGACTTAGTTTCGAGTGGATTGGGATCTAACAACACAAAAAGGTATGGCTAAGCTTATTGTGATTGCAACTAGTCTAAGTTTTGAGATCTGTACTTTCTACTCTTTAAGCTGGACGAACTGTATAACTATCAGGCTCGCTCGCCATTTGTGCTCAAGCACACCACTAGTTTAGATATAATGTTTGGACGTATGTATGTCATTTTGTACTTTGACCCTCCGTATTTTTGTGTTCGCTCAGCGTTCACCCCGTCCCAAACTTCACTAAACAGAATCCTCTGGTTTAGCGTCCATTACCCGTATCACCTTAGAAATTGAATTGTTTACCGCTTTGAATTGTTTTGCGGGTGCAGTTAAAACGCAAAAACTTATGGGAGCTCCATTTCTATTCGAGTTAGTGGCGGTGGTAAGTTAATACGCTATTTGTCACAGTAAGTCCTACTCAACAGAATTTACTTGAAAATTCATTGTCCACTAGACGAACTACGAAGGTAAGTCTTGCGTAGGTATGTTCAGTTGTGTGAAAGTATTGTGCGTTACAACTACTATTAAGAATGTCACAAAGAAAACTTTAAATAACGTGACTTGATTTTGTTGCTTCTTTTTCAATTTAAACAGTTGCCGGAGCGGTTACTATGGCATTGAATTCCCTTTACCGCATATACTTAATTTAAAAACTCGACTTTATTTTAGTAGCTTGAGTGTTAGTTGTTAAAATCAATCATTTAACAATAGTGTAGTTTAAGGCTCGCTCGCCATTTGTGCTCAAGCACACCACTAGTACAGTAGGTATGTGAAGATTTTACTAACCAAGGAAGAACTTTTAAGATAAGAACTCCGTATACTCAGGCCATAGATATAAAACGCGAAGGCGGGATTGGAAACGAAATGATTCGCGGCCTTAGCTGTGACCCCATCCGCGTTACCCTGATAATAGTGTACGCATAAATTTAACCCCTAATGGCTCGCGCGTTCCTTCTCGTGGAAAGAAGCCTTACCGATGGGTGAGTTTTGGTTAACCTTAGACTGAACTGTATTGTAGCCAACCACTTGTGTTTTAAATGTTTTAGCTACAGCTGAATGTGGTAAAGAGCCTGACTGTGGTGAAGATTCTCAATGTCTTCTAGTTAATTAACTGCAGAAGTTGCTGGATGATGATGGATTTCAAGTAAAATCTGATAGAGCCTCATCATTTCTAGAAGCTGCAACCAAGTTTCTCCTGTGGTGCAAGCTAAGTAGTAATCACAGTGAGGTTGAGAGATTTTCTGACTGGCTTGTATCCTCACTCAAAGGGTGCATGTTGTCACGTCGGCGCTCCTTTGCACTACAGGTTGAACAAATGTGGGAGAAATTTCATGCCTTGTGCATAAGCACTGAATTTAGGGGAAAGTGGGATGAAGTATTTTGCAAAGCAACAGACAAGAGAGCTCCAGCATCTGTATTTCAATACATCACAACAAGGTGGTTTAGAGAGTTGATCAAAGAAAACTTTGAAGTGAAAAAAGAGAATAAGACTTCTTGCCCCACCAAATTGACATCACATGAAGAAAATGCTCTGAGGTATGTAGCTGGATATGTATGTCGGAAGGTGCACAGTAAACTAGAGAAATCATCACATGATAGCAAGGAGGATATGACCCTTTTGATGATTGAATTCTATGGCAGTGACTTACAAGAAGAGGATAGTGAAGAATGGACAAACCAAATTGATCGCGGAGGCTTGTGGCATATCAACAACAATGTTTACTTGGTGTTCACTATCATAGAACAAATAATTAGAAATTACCTACATGTTGAGAGCATTGGAGAATTGGGTGGAAATACACGGAGTACTATATGTGACCGGTTTTGGGAACATCGGCCAAAACGCGGCTTCTAAAGTTTTCTAATTTATTCTACCAGTAGGCTGCACGGGGCCTTGGGATGCCTTCCTCCTAATTTGGAAGCTGTAGCACAAGCCGTCTTCACCCTACGCACTACAACACTTCAGTGTGTTTGCTTAACTTATTATTGCTGATTTCGAAAAAACGCGGGGTAAAGGCGTTGCTAAGGTCAGGGGGCGTGCCTTGTGTCCGTATACTATTACTGCGTGTCTCCGGGACACTACGGAATAAACTTGGTTACAGGCGGATTGAATGCAGAGCTCCTTAAGAAACTATGATGGAGAGAATTGCGTGAGTACGTGAATTATGTAGAATAGTAAGTGAATTAGTTAGCTACAGTTTTTCCCGGCTGTTAGTGAAAAGCCCGCCAGTAATTTCTTAGCAACTCTCCGTACACGAGTCCAACCAGCTAGTGTTTCTAGCCTCCTAGTGTGAGTTCTAGAGCACGCCAGAGCTTACAACTGCGTCATGAGCTAGAGCTAACTGGTGTCTATCCATTTCTGCCATAAAAAATTTTTCTAAAAAAATCGACCCATAAGGCTTTACCCGGGGATACTGAAAAAAATTGTTTGCCGCGTTTAGGCCGATTTTCCCAAAACCGGTCACATATTGGATTCCATTCTGACAAATGATGACCTGTTAACTCTATGGGGCATGTTGACTGCACACTATGGAGAAGAAGTGCCTACAGCAGTGTTGAAAAAAATTAGTGAACTATATACTTGACCCTACGAGGTTTTTCATTTGCCAGCTCTTGCCTTGAGCTTTATAAACAAAGATACAAGTCACAGCTACAGAAATCGAAAGGATTAAGAAGAAAACTACAAGCCACACAACCCACCACTATTGATGAATAAATAACTAGTATTGTTTTATTTACCATTTCACATTTGTTAATTTTGTTGTCTTTTTGTAATATTGCTTCCTTATTTTATTTGTCATACTATAATTACAGGGTACTAACCCTTATTATATTTAATCTTGTGATTCGTAAAAAAATCAATATTATCAATAGTAGTATAAATATAACTAGTTCAATCTTTTACGTTTGGTGATGGGTGTGTTATCTATTTCAAAGTCCGTTTTCTTTGCACTGCCACGACAATTGCTTCTAACACTAGCACAGGTACAGTTGACAATTCTAAGGGCTTCAGTGAGACACCACTGTCACGCAACAGTTCATAAGCTGAACTAGAGAGATGTCGCAGGTACAGACACCACCTAAGATATGCAATAAATGCCTAATGTATCTACAGTACATGATTAAAATTTATAAAAAAAATTAGTACCAACCTTATCATGGCTGCCTCCCACTTCATAGATTTCGAGTTCTTCAGACTTGCTGCACGCCTCTGCTGTCTCCAAAAAATACCCAAGAATGAATCAGAAGGGTACCTGTCTTCAATCACCTGCTGATTTTCTTCCATTACTGAAGACAGCATGAAAGTCCTCACCAGCTCTTGTTGCAGCCTCATACATTCTCCAAATCTCCTTCTTGGATTTACTTGAGGGAAGGAGCTTCAAGTCGCTACTTTTGTATCCTGGAATGCGTCCAGGAAGAAGAATGGAATTTTCCTCAGCATAGTTCACCACAAATGAAATTACATGTTCGATGGAAGAGAAGGAAAGGGCATTTGATGGAAGCCGTTTGAAATTCCCATGAACTCGAGGTAGTGTGCCTTGTTTCTGAAAACTTGCAAGGAGATTTTTTAATCTTTTCGAGCCGATGCTATGCAAAAAAAGAAATGTCCGTAGGCACACCGGCTTTCCTTGATGATAGTACGAACAGTATGCTCTTACACGAGCAGTAGCGCTATGTCTAGACTCAATTGACACTGTGTCGCTGTTGTTCGTAAATGCTAGTAATTGGCCTAAAATGAGCAAGTCCAAATCATCATGAGGCAATTCCTGGCAGTGCATTCGTACCTCCTTAATGTGGCCAACAAAAAATTGCTGAATGCAATTCTTGCCATTCCACTTCGAACATCCACAACCATTCTCCCTGAAGTCGGATATGGCCTTGTCATCGTCAATGTCTTGAGGTCTACATTCCAAATTCATCCTGGAGAGTCTTCCCAAGGCTGCCTCATAGGGGTTGGAATCGGTGGCACTATGATCCTCTTCATCTGACAGAGATTCTTCAGCATCAGCAATATCAGAGCTAATGTCACAGTCATCTTCTACCACAGCATCATACTCGAGCATTTCATCCATATAATCACTATTACAATTTTCTTCCATACCTTCCATGTCTGTAATATAAGATGTAAAATGCATTGTATCATAAAAAAGAAAAAAGAATTACCATTAAATTTTAGGCTAGGTTCCTCCTCATCATCCTCTCTACTAGTGAAGTAATCCTCCATAACAGCTTCTAGTTCTTGTTGATCACTGGGTGAGTAGAGGTTAAATGAATTCAAAGCTTTTGCTGTAGCGCACTCTTTACTACTCGCAGCCATTGTTAAATTAAACTCCCGCGCTTTAACCGTTTCTATGACGACAAAGCGTTGACGTAATTGAGTTATAAATAAGACGCTCCGTGTACGCGTTTGTGTAGTTGAAGTTGCCGACTTACCCTTGCTATTTCGGGTATTTTCCGACGCCAGAATAGCGTTAAACTTAGCGCAATGGTACTTCAAAGGCTACATTTTATGGTAAGACTTAAAAAAAAATTTTTCAATTCAGGTGGTCTATTTTCTTTTAGAGGATATAGCTCAAAAACAGTTTTTGCGCGACAAGGACCCTTTTCCTAGGCACGGTCACATATGCTGGCCCTTCAAAATTTTGGGAGATTTAAATATGTCCTCCTTTTTGAACATCATAAATATAGGTCTGGTAATTTATAAACCTTACTTTAATAAATACACATACTTTTCTGGAGTGGTGAGACACCGAAAATTGGTGTGACTGTTGGCTTGTGTGCCATCATCGCTCCTCTTCATAGATTGGCGAGACACAATAGCATTCAGCACTTTGCGATAAGCAGTGCAGGAGTCACAGCGAGAAGATGAAAGGGGTAAAGATGATGATGGTCTGACAAAAATACGGCAAGAAGTGCAGCGTATTGTGTGGTGGTCCAAAAAGTCTTTAACATATCTTGCAACAACAGTTTTGCCTATAATCAAAAGCAGGTTCAATAGAGAAACAATAATTAATATAAATGCACCACTACCCAGTTGGGTCCTTGAAAGTCCCTTTTCTTGCAGCTTGAATTGTAAAATACTGGTCATCATCGTTACCAGCACACAGCTGAAGTCCATTCAAACTGTCAATCACTTTCCTCACGTCCTGAACAGTATGAAGCTTCTGTGGAAGTTGAAGAAAGTCTAGTGGTTCCTCACAAGGATGTCCCGCCAGCAACAGCCTCCAGCTGAAATCTCCACACACTTGAAGGGAGAAAGAAACCTAGAAATTATGATATGATAACCAAACGTTTTAGGACTATCATAAACTAATTATAACAGTACTCACATGTAAATGATCTTCAACAAAAGCAACCTTGCTAAACACTAGAAGCTCTGCATTAGGGCTGACATCTACCCAAACTATAAATGTAAACATAATTCAAGAATATCCGGCATGTAAAACATGCAAGCTTGACCTTGAGGACATGCTGATAGAGCTATTATCCTCCCTGCCAATTTTGAAATGCTGACTGCTGGCAAACTCCACATGATATCCGGTGGTAACTGCTGAATTTTCTCAAGAGTAGTCTTCACTTTCCTGGCAGTATCTAGTTCTTGCGGCAACCCATTCACAGGTAAATCATAATAATTAAGACTATCTCCCGACATAGACAAACGCCAACAAAACCTTCTTCCACGACTACAGTACACACCACCTGTACATTAAAATAACTATACTACACTGAAACAGAAAATGAGCAAGTTTACCTCGACCATACTGTTGTTAGCTTTGACTTGAGCCAGTATTAATTTGCTGCAGCCATCACTTGCGTCCACCCACCCTATAATCGCATATATTATTTACAACCTAGATGCATGCATAAAAATTACCTTGTGTGAGTGCCGACATTTCCTTTAGCCTCTTCTTCAGGACAGAGAGACTTGTTGCTTTTAAGTCCCAGAGAAACTTAACAGGAGTAGATATGGAAAAGGTTGGACTTGCTAGTTGAAGAGCTTCCACAGACAAAAGAAGATGAGCTGTAAAGACTGAGCGATTCCGTAACTTTCTAGGGCCATTTTTCACAGGTACAGCAAGTCTGAACTTCCTAAGCATACTGCAAGTGAAATACACATCCAGGAAAAAAAAATTGTTAATAATGTTGCACTTATCATAGTAGCTACTACCTATACACAGCTTGGATCTTTGTCTGTAGCCATTTGAGCCTGACAGGGATACACAATTATCTTGTCAAAAATGGGGAAAAATGAATTAAGTACCATGCCAATAGTCTGATTGTGCTTGCAAAATTTTCCAAATGGCTTATATGCTAGAGCAAGTCATCCTCCATCTAAAAAATACTGAATAGAAGCCTGCCTTATTATCCACACCTTTGGAGAAGGACTAAAGTACGGAGATGTTTGTGTCAGGTCCGATGGTCGTCACCAATCACGTGTATAGAGTGATTTAAGCAAGTATACTAAGCCATCTTAACAAATGAGGTGATTTAGCCAGATAAAATCAACCTTACCTTTGTTTACAACTGCAGAAATCACGTTAAGTACTTGCTGTGTAGTGGATAGAGGTAGATTCCAGCTCTCTTCCTTTTTCCCACCAAATATCGCCTAACTCGCAAAAATTGCCGTGTAACAACGAGGATGGGGTCAGCACTGGTACCGTTGTCGCAGTGAATACTGTCCCCCCTTGAATTATGTCCCCCCGGACAAAATTCACTAGTGAATTATGTCCGGCCGGACAGTTCTCACTAGTGAATTTTGTCCCCCCTGGTGAATAATGTCCCCCCCTCTCTCTCCACCTTCATAAATCACACTTCGAGCAAATCAACTGCGGCTGGTGACGCTGGACTGTACCAATCTTCTTTAAGTTCAACCCTGCCTTTCCGCAGGCTCGTTTTCCAATTATTGAGGGAGCTCCCGGGTGCCACATCCAAGTCTATTAGTTATTGGCGATGAACTGGGTGTGCCAGGCACTATTTTCAAGTCTATTTGCTTATTGGTGGATCAACTGGTAACTTCATTGTCTAGCTAGTTAAGCTCACTCCTTCATCATTTGTTCATATTAAAATATAGTTATGAAGTAGAATAGAATTTCACCACTACTAACTCAATAGCCATACACATCATACAATTTACAAATTTTACAATATCTTGAATCTTACTGTACAGTATTAAATTTATATTGTTTAATCTGTCGTAAATAGCTAAGTCCTTTACCAGCCAGACATAGCAATACATGGTCAACTCTGGACAATTATGATATTTTAAATTCAAATTCACATTCCCAAATGAGTGTCCTATTTTTTATCAGTTTACCCAGGGGCAAAAGCTGTGTGAAGATTTTACCAGATATGGGAGTTGTCAGTAGCTGTCCACTGCAAAACTTAGCCTCACTAATGATTGAATTGAGTTTATAATAGTTAAACATGTAGCTAAACTTAATTGGTAGAAGAAACTTAAACTATCAGTTGATGATTTAAAAACTAACAAAAAGAAATAGAAACAAACTTGATAACAACTCTAACTAGAACTACTAAATGCCACTCAAAATAACTTAAAAGTAATAATTGAACATTGCTAATTTTCAATAACTAATAAAAACTTACTATGTGGAAAAATAGCATATGAAGCAACACTTCTTATAATTTGGTAATACATAAATAACTGCCCTAGCTGGCTGGTTGGCCCTATCAAGTATGCTCTACATCAAATTGTTAAAAATAAATAAATAATAAAAAAAAAAGTTGTTAAATAGATAGTCAACTGGTATAGCAAAATACAAAGATTGCTACAATATCATTTTTTGTAAGGATGATTATAGTTTTTGATTTACAGAGTTTTAGGCTAAATGTTTAAGCAGACACACTGATAGACAGGACACACTATACCATTTACAGTCCTGCCACAGCCATAGTAAAAACTGCCCACTAAAGTGAATAGCTATCTTGGCGGAGGGGGACTGAAGGGGTACAAAATTCACTAGCTAGTGCCTGGTTAGCCATTTAGCTACAGTTGTGCCACAGCCAGACCTTGAGAACAGCCTAGCTAGCTACTAAAGTGAATAGCTATTGGGGAGTGGATTCATTATTCACTGAAGGGGGACAAAAGTCACTAGTGATTTCTGGAGGGGGTGGGGACAGTTTAGACAGGGACAAAATTCACTACTACAACTGTCATTCTTATAAATTAGCTGGATATATTTATTTTTATTTGTTCAGTCATTTTCAAAATGTTTGAAGTAAAAATTTTTAATCTTCAATCAACCCATCGTATAACCCTTACCAACTTTGCCATTCGCTCGGTGAATCTGGATGGAATGGAGAATTATGATAACATATACGATTTTCTGTACTCTGGTATATACCCAGATTATTTCAGCAAAAACCAAAAGCGAGTATTGAGGAGGAAAGCGAAGAATTTTAAGGTCTGTGATAGCAAACACATTTTGGTAAAGAAAAAATCTAGCTAGCTAGCTAGATCAAAGTTGTATGACGATAGCAACTTAGTTTTATCAACTTGGTTTAAAATAGTTTCATTTCAAACTCTGTAATTATACACATAGGAAATGAATTACAAACTTGTTAGGCTTCTTTGTAATGTGGACTTGACAAATCGTTGACCCTTTACCATTAATTGTAAACTACACCAAATGAGTGCCAGCCCCTTAAAATAAGTGACCAAGGTGTGTCTTTAACATAAGTTAAGCTCTGTATATTATGATTTTTTGTTTGCATGAAACATTTCTGCTCTGTAAGAGACCAAAAAAAAAAGAGCTGGCTCGAATGTATTATTTTATACACAATCCGTGTGTTGCATATTGACATCTGCATGTGCAGTACGGTTATAATCAGAATTTGCTCTTCACCCCTCCCCCACCCCCCCCTCCCCTCCCTACCCTACAAGGTTAAAGATGGTCTTCTGTATTTCTCGAAAAGTGGAAGTGAGTGGAAGCAAGTTCCAAGAAGTGGGAAAGACAAGAAAAGAATACTGGAGTCTTGCCATGGATCGGAGGAGGGTTAGTGTTTAAGTAATTGTAAATTGGTATTGACCATAAGTTCATTGAGCTTTTCGTAATTTTTTTTTGCTGAATTTTGTACCAAAACATGATAATAAAGAAGCTATACACAGTATGATATCTTGAAGTTTAAAAACACTTCAGAAAAGATTCAAATGTATTATCAGACAAATACATATACTGTTTTCAAGTCTCTGTTAAATCATAATGAATATTATTCACTGGTTAGGTGGACATCTTGGGAGGGATAAAACATCAAAAAAATCAGGGAGCGTTTTTATTGGAAGACTATGTGGAGTGATATTCAAGAATATATACACCAATGTGAGGCTTGCCAACGTGCAAATGATACAAAATTCCAAAAGGCAACAGAACCCCTCCATCCTATACCCATAAAACCAGAAGTATGGAATCAGGTAGCTCTTCTTGAGTTCCGATTTTATCTTAGTGCTTATATAATTACATGAACATCACTTTTTCAGATTGGTATAGACATTGTTGGTCCTCTTCCAGTAACCTCCAAAGGCAACAAGTACATAATAACTTTAGTGGATTATTTTTCCAAATGGCCTGAAGCGGAACCATTGGCAGACAAGAGTGCAAAATCAGTTGCTTCATTTCTGTTCAAAATGTTTTGCAGGTATTTGCTTTGATATTTGCATTTTAGCTGATAATTACTTAATCATTGATTTAGTAAATTTTGGGTTATATAGGAGTGTGCTTATTATATTGTATAGATTTGGATGTGCTAAAGTAGTAATTTCAGACCAGGGCAGAGAGTTTGTTAATCGAGTCAATGAATATTTGTTTTCAATTACAAAAACAGAGCACAGAATTACATCTGCTTACCATCCGCAAGCTAACGGAATGGTTGAAAGATTTAATCAAACTTTGCAAAGATCTTTAGTAAAAGTTGTCAATAGCAATCGGTCTAATTGGGATGAGAAACTGGATGGAATTCTATTTGCATATAGAACCTCACAGCATCAATCAAGCAAGTTTACTCCTTTTGAGCTAATGTATTGCCGGTGAGTAATTCACTATTCATCATTTAATTTTTTATGAAATTTTGTGAATTTTTCATTCAATAAATTTATAGCAAGGCAATAATTCCTATTGAAATGGAAGCTGTTGAAAATGAAATAAGCCAGAGTGATGATGATTTTACAGACAACAAGATGGAGTTATATGTAGAACAAATGAATACCTTCAGAGATTCCATTTATGCAGATGCCAATGATAGCATTAAAAAATCCCAGCAGAAGCAAAAGAAAGATTACGATAACAAAAGAAGAAAGATGAAGGTAAGTGTACATAAGTATGATAAGTAATCAGGGTTTCATACAGACTATGGGAACCCTGGTATTCTCCCCCCTTCCCTTCCACTCCTAAATTTAGTTTCTCCTCCCCTAAAATTTTTTAATGACTAAAATTTTCCCAACTAAATTTTTTCCCGATTAAATTTTGTTTATGAAACAAAATATGATCAGTGCAAAATATAAAAAATTGTAGAAAGCCTTGCTCTACAGTTAGTCTGCTTACAACTGCCCAACACTTCTTCAAAATTAACACTTTCCAGTTCTGCTCTTTCAATTGCAGTACAAAATAGCCAATCTGATTTTTCATCCAACAAAATAAACTGCTGCATATTCATGACTTCACCATTTTTATTAGGCATAACCAGATACTGTTCTAACCAGTAGTGTCATCATTATTTGGATGAGTTTGAAAGGGTTTCACAAAAATTTTCTGGGTAAGCTTCTGACATACATACTTCATAAAAATGTCATTTGCTGGTTGTTATTTTTTTATGCTACAAAATTTCCACCCCCTCCCCCCCCATCACTAGCTAAAAATGCTGTATGACTCCCCTGTAGCTATTTATCTATTGTAAAATTTCTTTCTATAGTTAATAGTTTCATATTAATTTAAACGGTTAATTAAATATACACAGAGTCTGGACCCTGGAACTATGGTATTATTAAGAAACAGCGCAAGAGATTCTAGAAAAGGTGATAAGCTTGTACAGCGCTGGCTTGGGCCATACATGATTGTGGAAGACATTGGGAAAGGTCGATATTTGCTCAAAAATACTGCATCAGGCAAAACTCTCAAAAATGCTTTCAATAGATGCAGGTGGGTGTATTCCAAAATACAGAAGTTATGATTATCTATACTGTATTACTTGCAAATGACCTCATTTAGCTATATTATTTCTGTGTGATTTAATATAGCAATGGTTTTTGTTAGCATATGGTACATATCAAAGTTATTACAAATGTTTGTAATTTTATTTTACAGATTGAAAGAATTTTTCCAAACTCCTAATTTTCAACCTTTCAAATTAAAAGCGAATGATGTTTTTCAATATGGTAGTGACGATGAAAGTTGCCACAGTGATCATGGCATGATCGCTTCTTTACCACATACTGAAGAAAGACCAAAAAATTCAACGTTTACGCCTCAGCCTCTTTCACCGGACATATCTCCGTCCAGCTCACAACTTGAACAATCAGTTTGTCCACCAGAATCAGATGAATCAATCGCTCCTAGGTCACCACAAAGACCTCCACTACCTGCTGTGCATACAAAAAAGTGCCCATCTTCAATTCAGGAAAAAGTGACATCATGTATTGGTACAGATCAGCAGTTGATAAATTATGTTAAAGTATTTCAGCAGATTAGCACAGACAGTCTTGTGTCAAGAATGTCACCACTCATTCCTATTCTGGAAAAAATTAAGGATGGAAAAGTAAGTAAACTTAATATCAGCTGATCGCACTAAAATAAACAATATAGTTTGTAAACTTGCTATCCTATTTTCACAAACTGGCTACAGGCAATAATCACACTTTGATTTGTTAATAAGTTAACATCCCATAATATCCTTGTAATGTTTGGGTAGCTACTCTCCAATATTTTAATGATATTGTTAATAGAGGAACTCTAGTTGTAATTCCTAGCATACACTTTAGCAACTGTATAACCAACTTGTATTTCTTCAGCCTTCTTTGTATTCATTCTTTTTTTTTTATAGGCATCAAAGAGTTGCTAGGCCTATTATTAATAACATAACGATGAGAGAGAACAGCAACTACACAGCTCATAATTAACATAGTGCAGATTGCGATAAGCCACAATTTTGCATATAACAGAAGCATTTTGATTAGTTATAAATAGATGACCAACAATAAATTTCAAAATATTGGGTGTTATCAGTGCACCTTTCCTGTGGTACTGTAACATCGTCTGAACAATGTGGTATATTATAAAAGCTTGAGAGTGTATTGTAACACTCAATCATAATATACAACAATATTTAACGTAAATATCATGAAATATTAGGCCTAATTTAAAATTTTTCTAATTTTTCATTTTTTATAAATTCAGATGCAAGAATCCCAATGCCTGAGTTATGATGACTTCTTAAGAACTTCATGCAAGAAGCTGCGTATGTTAAACAATAAATTATTGTGACTATCTTTAATGTGTTATAATTTATAGAGTTACTGAAAAACAGAAGCAATTCAATTAAGTGTATGAAGCTGTCACAGTATGAGAAGGTGATTGAGTTTTTAGTCTCCAAAATGTGTTGCAATAACAAGTCAAGCACGGTAATGAAGACAACCAGTGTTTTTTAACATAAATTTTAGTACTTGAATGTCATTCAGATATTTTCATACACGATGGACATCTTGCTGCCTGAAGTTTTACAGCTTATCATTATGGACGAGTTCAATGTTAGCAGAAATGAGGTATCTCCAGTATTGTTGTAGTTGAATGAATTTGCCACATGAAGACACATGTAATTTCAGCTTTTTTATTCATTTTTTCCTCATTAGGCTAGACATATCATGTACACTTTTGTGAACAAGCGTGAGTGTGTATCTTCACAGAGTGAGATTACAATATCAGGTTAGCTTGGTGTCTTCTAGATATGTCTGTATGCATGGTGACATTTTTTGTAGCATCTATTTTGAGTCCAGAAAGCTGGAAATTGTATGACGAACTTAGAAAGAAATTTAATAGTGTGTTAACTCTTAATTTCCTAAAAATCTGTTAAAACAATTTTATTTTCATTGCAGCAAGGAATAATGAAGTTCTTGATGGCAAATCAAATGAATACTGTAATGAATCACCCAAAATTCATTTTCAAGGTATCTACTAAGCAACCTCTATGTAGTTGATATAGCCAGGGAGCATAATAATAAAGTGAATTATATAATGTATGGGGAATAATACAGAGGCTGTTTTGATTCTAGGTTCTTGCAACACACCTGCTTCCATTAGAACCTTCCTTGATGATCAAAACACTATGAAGGTGAGCTATTTTGCAATGAACACTTACAATCGGAAATAGTCTCATACAATATCTTAGTTAGAAGTTGCAAACAACACTGTAGTGTACACTTTCAGTGTAAGGTAAGGTGTCTCATAGGCTATGTAAAATTATTGAAATTAAAATACAAAACAGCTTGGTTGTGTGGAGTACATATTCTATTAGCCATTATACTCAATACTTCATGGCCCACATAATTATCATACAGCCATTCAGCAGTGATAGGGAGTTTAATTGTGAACCTCTTTCCAAGAAGAGAAAATTATCTTCGAGTCCCAAGGTAATACATTTATTTATTGGTATTCACTAAAAGCATTCCTATTATGTAATTGGTAAAAGGAATCTGAAATATGTCAAGGGTTTCTGGACTGTAGTGTGACCAGTCCTAGTGGTTTTTTGCCAGGCATCAGTCAGGGGTCTGTAGATACGTTTCAGTCAAAGAAA
>WLWD01001314.1_pt1 | contig 34517 bp, 21 predicted proteins | sample 6712731 | NCBI WGS metagenome assembly WLWD01 (sample SAMN12718690, study PRJNA576275) | sponge metagenome | isolation source: marine sponge | host: Mycale hentscheli | place: New Zealand: South Island, Marlborough, Capsize Point | collected 2014-11-01 | reverse complement strand
TGGGGGCATGCAGAATACTCAACTCAGAAGTCTGGTCAGTAGAGCTATAAAACTTTCACTATATCAATCACTAAAAACTATATCAAACAAACTTTTAACTTTATTTAAGAAGCTAACATTAGTAACAATTATCAATTATTAATAAATAATAATAAAATAATAATAATAATAACCATTTTTAAATTATTAAAAATCCAAGGATGGATAGGCACAACCCAAAACGGCTGTGGCATTCCCAGCTGAACTGCCACTGAGAGTTTCTGAAGGAAGTAGCTAGTACCACATAGTTCACCAGTTGCCAGAGACACATCTGCCTAGTGTCTGGACAGGTGGCATCATCCTATACAAAAGGTCTTCCAGCATTCCATGGCACTAAAACCATGCAATTCGGTCATTTACCATTGGATCTGGAAAAGCCAGGAGGTTTCAATCTGGAGGGTCTTTAGCAGCGGACTGAGCAGGTGGATGATATCATTTAAAACAGTTTACTTAGAATGTCTGCCTACACTGAACTTGCAGCTCAGCCCATGAGTCCGAAGAGGAGACATTTGCATGAATATTTATAAGAGATAATGAACTGAATTGAAGGGTTTATCAGAACACTTTAAAGATGCTTTATCTTGAGAGAGGGCAATATATATACATATATGTCTGCAGTCTCACAGTTTCTCTCTCCCCCCCCCAAAAAAAAGCTAACGAGCTTAATACTGTCCCACTTACGAAACATCAGCGAACTTTCCGATTGTTTTTTAAGTAACTGTAACTATAGCAACAGTCCACGCCTTCTGAGATTGGCCATGCTACCGCGTGCGCTCTGGATGGAGTTTTGATGCTAGGAGTGTCTGGTGAATATGAAAGAGACTGCGATAGCAACGCTAGAAGAAGGTTAGGGGTTTCGTGGGGAGTTTGAAACTGGGTACAAACTAGCTCTTGTGAGACTAGTGACTGTACAGCATTAGTGTTACTTTGGCTCTTGCTAATAATAGTAAAATTTGGTACCCTGAGCTTTCTTTATTATTTGGATAGGTGATGTAGCTAAGAGAATTAGTAGTGTTTAGTTTTCTAGTTGCCTTACGTTTAATTATGTGTATAGTGTGTATGGTCTCATTTTATAGGACCACACACACAACATGAAATGTTTCTTAAAAATAGTAATTTAGATTGACACTAAGTGAAACCTATCTAGTCTATCCCACTCAAGTGATATTGAAGTGTAGTGTAGTAGAGCTTAAGGATGCTAAAGTAAACTTATTTCTAGTTTAAATGATCAGGTAAAAAAATTAAGATCACAGAAATATCTGATGATTTACTCCATATAGCGACTGAATTATTGACTAGCCAGTTAAACATTAGTAATAAGAATAACTATTTTTATTTAGTTTTGCCAAATACCAAGATGGTCTTATTCTACCATGTATCTGCTATAAGTATTAAGAAAAGAAGAAAAATGAAGGAAAAAACCACTTGCAAGCTGCTGTAAGTATGGAAGCCTGTATTGTAGTGTAGACTTCCAAGCGATTTTTATTTTATTTTGTGATTGCGTATTACATAACTTGAAATATTCTTTAGGAATAGTGTTTACAATTTTTGATATAGATCACTTTTATTCTTCACAAGTTGTAGCCACTCACCTTCCTTTAGATGAATCCAAAGCCTCTTAAATGCACCTGTAGCATGTCTTCATTTGTGCAATGTATAGCTGGCCTGATGGTGTACTAAATTATAGTGTGAATTGAAACCACATTTCTTGTTTCTCATCAACTATATTGGAAATTGCGATAATGTAGTTGACCTATAGGAAAAATATTGAAATGGTATATAACAAGTATGAGGTAGTAGGGGTGTGGTTAAAGCAGTGGGCTTGACCTGCATAATAAATTTTGAAGTGGCTGTATCACCCAGGAAGGTGCAGATGAGAAACAAGGTATTTTGTTTGTTTGGCCTAAAATAAACTAAGACTTCATTCCATAATGAGGAAGAGGTCTGTTGGCAAGTAATGTTTTATTATTATTTGTTTGGTACACTAATGTTTTTACACCTTCAATTAGTTGCAGTGTGTGCATGCATTGTGTTACAGACAGAGTTCAGTCTCTGAGCTGTATATGATGTATGTGGTTGTATGTGGTTAGATGTGGTGGCTTGTACCTGGACTGAGCAGCTGTAATTTATTTTGTGAAGTTGACACTGTAACTACACTTTCTCCACTACATACACAATTCAATTCATTGAAGTGAGATGTGTCAGGAGGTGTACCCAGGTATGTATGTGATTTATTTGAGGCTATTTTTTACGCACAAGTATGATCAATGATCATGACCCACAAAGGTTTAAATTTCAGTCTGCTATCAAAATGCATTTAATTACAATGAATTATGGTCTAAGGACATAGAGCTGTGTGTGTAATGTATATAATAGAGTATGTGGGTTGTGTTGGTCTGCAAATGATGGTGATTAACCCTCAGCGCTCATGCGTGAGAGGGTTATAGTAGTCATCCTGTCTGTCCCAGCTGTACTACCATATGCTATTGGACAGATGGACCAGATTTTGGGAAATAGAATTTATCATTATTTCTGAGGAGGTAGCATAGGGTAAGTGTGTGCACACACTCAGGCTAGAGACTACTTGTGAGCCCTATAAGTAAGATGTAAGCCTCAATTGGGAAGGTATGTGGTCCCTTTGTTTTAGTTTCGTGTAGTTATGTTTGAGGTGATTGGAAGATTTTATGATCATGACCAGTGCATAACTGATTACGTGACATCTGTGTGACCTTTGAGTGGCTATTATGTAGGGTGAGAGGAATAACAGGAGACACATTGTGTTTATATGGCCTTAAAACGAAAAAACAAAAAAAAAACAACAGGTTGCTGGTTTTATTATAAGTCATTATAGATATGGTACAGGTGAAGGCTTGACTTGGTTATTACATATGGCATCATATGCATCAGTTGCATGGTATTAGACTGTTCAGGATTGACTGTTGTCACATGGTAAAGGCACATGTATCAGTTCAGTGGTGTTGTGAGTGTTCTATTGAAAATCTTGTGTTAGACTTCCTAAGCCTTTTGCAGAGATTTGAGGCAGTGGTTTATGCTCCATTCATCTGTAATGTCCACCAGTGTTGATTTACTAATTTCTTGTCTGCTCACAAGCCTCAAGCATATGTGATGATAACCATTAGACGTACCTGAGGTTCTGGTTGGCTTTGTGTTCCTGCATTTAGCTACTCCTTATGAAGATAACATTTACATCTACCAGTTTCATTGCTGGAGCAGTATTGATACTTGACTAGGAATAGCCAAATAAATTATTATTCTTGTTGCCTGAGAAATGATTTTGTAGAAGCTAGCTAGTGCATAGTAGTGCTGAGGGTTCATGAGTAGGTGCTTCAGTTATATAATAGCTAGGTTGGTTTTTTTTTGATTTTTTTTGTTTTTGTTTTTGTTTTTTTAAAATTTATTTTGTTTTTTTGCTAAGCTCACCAATAGTTATCGAATATTTACTATTTGTGATGTAGGAGTCTAATTCAGTATGGATAATAAGCAACGAATTTCACGTCTCATTTTCTGTTGTCATGAGCTCCTCCTACTGGGTAAGAAGCTACTTACTGGCTTTATGGATGTGTATTTGTTGGCCAGATCTCTACATGAGTCATCAGTATATTTATCAAATTCTATAGAGTATTTTATCTAATGACCAGTTTAGTTTAAGCTGCAAGATTTAACTTAATCTTGCTATCACAGGGCTTTAACTAAATATTTTAAGTGCAAGGACAACATGTCCTTTCAAATGTATTTTGAACTGACAAACTAGAAATTTGACCAGACAAAGTTATCAGAAAAAAATTCATTCAAAATTGTTTAATAAAGCAATGCAAAGAAATACAATATTTAGTCAGTGTACTGTCGTAGTCAGTAATACTGAAGTCAGCAGCTGCTTGACCTCATTCACCCACCAGCCAGCCACCACCGGGGTAGTGGTAAAATGCAGCTGGTAATGGTTATTATTAGGACCTTATGTAAGACCTAATACAGGGTGGCCAGACAAGTGCTATTTTTGGCCAGAATGTGTCAGATGTCCAGATGTCCGGCAGCTATTTTGAGCACTGCGACAGTGTCAATGTCATTCACCTGCTAATTGTCATATCATAGTCCTGGTGATTATCCTTTACCTGCTAATTTTATTATTATGGATTCAAGTGACCTGTTAAACTTAGAGGTCGTTTTTATAATTCAATGCTATTCTTCGTACGGGAAATCTGTGGCCTCATATACCACATTCTGAACTCCTTTCGGAGGTCCGGGTATAAATGGAAGAATCCCAGGCATGCCCTTTTACCTCTAGCTCCTATTCAAATTAAAATAAAGTCAAGAGAACCCTCCATTATACGTAGCTCACTATCCTTTCAAGTCGATCCACACCATGTTTACAACAAGTGCCCTAACTAAATAACAGCTATATGTAATCGTTTTTGCGAGTAATACTCAAGTCCATCTATAAATGCCATGTGTATGTACCAAAGTATTTTTTGATTGAAGATGAACCCTCAGGATAGTATCTTGGAGAACTCTGACAGCACGCTGTATATCTTTTGCAGTTGAATTAGCTGCGTCAATGGCAAACAGTACTTTTTCATTTCTATTTAGATCCCGCCATTTGTTCTTGTTTTTTCCCTTGTTTTTTATTTTATTTCGTCTTCTAAGATGCTCATGACTTTGTTTCCAAGCTTTTGTGTGCGCTAAGTTGCTGTAATGCTACTAAAGGGGAGTCGGTGACAAACACTGTCAGCGCCCATTTTCCACTTATCGCGAAATATGTCCCCGGCTACCCCCCTTTTATACGACACCTTCGTGTTTAAGAAACTAGTTAATAGTTGAAATATAGCTTGAGAAATTGAGATTTTAAGATATAAAGTGCGAATTACTAATTTACTGAAAATTCAATGTGTTTCGCCACAACTTGGTATAGAAATGAAATTTTGTCACTGATTGTAAGATATAATTGACTATTTAATATCTCTATGTGATGCAGAGATGACATGAGAATCATCAATGGAGGTTGCTAAGGACATGAATACTCAGAAGGCAAGCACACAATACTTGTGTTAGAGGCTACACGCATTAGTGATATGGCTGTCTGAATGGTGTATGTGTGTGCATGTGTTGTGTAACATGGTCAAGGAGCACATCCTTGTAGCAAGAGTTTGTGTTTCATTAGTATGAATTCAGTGAGTAGTCCATGGAATCCTGACAAGTGTAGTGGTTGACAGTATGAATGAGTGGTTAATGTAACATCTATTAACACTTCCATTCAAAGATGTGATGCTGAATTGGGCACTATTACCTCAGAGCAAGCAGCTAAATTACCTCATCCAGGCAGAATCCACACTACTCTCATTCATACTAATGGCACTGAATAATGAAAGGGACTTTCTGTGTTAGCTAACCTTCAGTGTGCTCTTGAGGGGTTACAGTAGTCATCTTGTCATTCGTTCATTCATTCACTCTGTCAACTTCATGCTGCTGCAAGATTTGGTTATATTCGTTACGCGGGTAAGTAAACGGAATGTCAATTATACTGGAAGTGACAGTTCAAATATGTTTTCTCAATTTCTGGTTCAATTGCTTTGCTGAATACAGCCCAGTTCAACTGCCAGTCTCTGCTTTGAAGGTTTTACCCCCCCAGTATTTTTGCACCAAGTGGAGGTGAAGTGTAGCTTACTGATAGCTTAAAAAACTCAATTTTTTTCCTTTGCGTCATAAGGTCCCTTTTTCTAGACCCACTCACTATTACAGAAGGATAAAAATAAATTCATAGCAAAAAAATTCCATGAGGTTTTGTGGTAATGTACTTACCACAACTTTCTGTGTACTCCACTGTGCTGATTTTTGCCCCAACCTTAGCTACTATCACACTTATCCGAGCCTAGCTAGCCCTGGTCGACAAGTGTAGAGTTAAATTTTAATTAAGATAAGTTATAGTCAAGATTCGCAGTAAACACTAATTAACACCAAGTGTGTAAATAAACAATTCAACGGTTCATTAAACATGAATGGTTGCTGTTGGCTACTGTTGTTTATCCTCACCGACGTCCTCCTGTCTGGACTGCTATCTTCAGCTCACCTGGGGGGCGGTCCCTGATCCAGACTTAACTTTTATTTGTCTAAATCCGATAAAAAAACATCTACTAAATTATTAACCCTCAGAATCGCATGTGCGTGAGGGTTACAGTAGTCTGTTCACTCATTCATTCTGTCTGTCTGTCAACAACACGTCTCCAAACTGGCAGCCATTGATAATATCAAACTGTACCAATCTACAAAGTCCCTTAAAATGTCAGAATTTTCAGTTTGGACTATTCTCCAGAAAAACTATTCTCTTTTGAGCCTTGCATGGTAGCTTACTATTTTTTACTGACGGTTCACACCTATGGATGTTCTAGTTTATTTGATTCTCAAATATTGGATCATCCAAATCTTAGGGAGGCAAACTGGATCTTAAAGGTGCGGTAACAACCCAGAACCTGTGGTAATCAAGTTATTCAGTAGAATACCACAAAACCTGCCCGTAAGGTTGCGTCTTCTCTTGAGATATGGGAGCCCACCTATTTCTATGAAGAGCATGCGAGCACCTTTTTCTCCTGTGAGGTAGATTAGACTAAGTACTATGATCTAAAATTTGATACAGGTTTATTTTAAATATATAATTAATAATAATTATTGATAATAAATAGCCGAAATGATAAATATAAAATATTAGAAATAAAATAATAAATTAGTGAATAACTAAAATAAATAACAAAATGTAATAATTCACATTCATTATCATATAATTATTCATCTTTAACAACAGTAACAGGAATGGAAAAAAATTACCTCAAAAACTCCTGAGAAGTTGAAGTTAACACACTGAAACTGCTTATAACTTCCACCTGCTTCACCAATTAGTCAAGCTCTCCAAAGACACCCAAGCAGATTATCCTGCAGCTGTGAGCCATGATATATCTATTCTAAACTAGTGACTCCAGGCTTCATTAATACACCACCGCTTCTTCATCGTCTAGGACCTTCCAGTACATTCCAGAAGTATTCTAATCTTCCGCGCCGGGCTAACTTGGACAGTAACTTTCCTTCAGTGTTTGCTTACCAGTTCTAATTAGAGCCATCACCATCCGGAATTTTGTCCACAATAAATTGCACGCTCAGAGTGGGGGCAGGGTCGAAGAATCAAATGAATATGAATCAATAATTAGCTTCGGTATCTAAAATTGAAATTCAGACGTATTGGAAGGCCAGAATGAACTCATATTTGTACACAGGGTACACGCCACATTAAAAAACAACAACATCACACTGAGTTGTTGTTTTTTTAATAGGATACAAAAAAAAGTAATATAAGAATATTTATAAAAATGGAAAATAAATACTAATATAAAAAATATGGCATTGTAATGTTGTTGGGAAGCCCATAGTATACCGCTGGGGGAAATTTTTTGAGTCGTAACTGCAACGGTCGCCCCCTGAATTTCACTGAATAGCCGTAATATTTGTACTGGTGTTTCTCAGTTCCTGGTTGGTCTTTTTTCTTGAAACTTGGTTTATAAGAGCTGTCTGTTGGTGTCTGTTTCAACTGCAACAACAAAGTAAGCGTACATTGAACAGAAAACGAGAAATAAATACATAGCATAACTCCTCCATCTGCGGTTTAGTGCTGCAGTTGCAAGTGGTACTGCACCCTGAATTGAGGGCAAAAGCCTCCTCTCCTCTCCCCTTGCCTCCTGAAATAAATCTTGTCAACTGCCTGCTTGGAAACAGATAGAGGTGTTAGGGACAATGTAGTACATTGAATGTGCATCTTTGAAGTTACAGAGGCTTAACTAGGTTGTTAAAAGGGACATGAGTTGTTAAAGGGGACATTACTTGTTATAGTTAAATAGTTGACGAGGAGGTAAGGTGGTTTTTCTAAATGTAGGGAGCTAGATTTTCAGCTCCCCAATAACTATGCAATTCCTCAAACTCATTTAACACCTTAGTCATCTCATTCTCATTATACCCATCACAAATACCATTTAAAACACTACCCATATCACTCTGCTCATCTAATACAACATCCAACCTATACATCTCAAATCTCTCCTTATAAATCTTAAGACAGTTAAACGTGGACCACCTTACATGCCTCTCTGCACCCACCTTACCAATCCTATAATTAACCTCTCCCTTCCTCTCTAAAACTTTATATGGTCCCTCCCAGGAATCGGCTAGTTTACAAGTCATCCCTGGCACACGGTATAACACTAACTCACTAACTCACCCACCTTAAACACTCTTAACTTGGTTCCCCTATTTAAATACAGCATTATGGATTCACATCCTTTCGCACTCTTAAGAGCCGCACAGTCTCTCATCCTCTCAAGTCTCTCTGCAACAGTAATCACCCAATCACAAACACCCAACTTCTCGTTCTCCCTTTCATATAACCCATGATACAGGGCATCTAACGGTGTCCTCACATGGAAGCCATAAACTAAATCAAAGGGACTAAATCCCGAATCTGCGTGTGGCATCTGCCGCAACACAAACAGAACAAAACTGATTTGACCAACCCAGTCAACCCTATCACTCACACACTTTCCCAATATAGCTTTAAAGGTGCCATGCATCCGTTCAACGGCGCCATTACTCTCTGGATGATATGGAGACGTTCTCACCTTCTGGATTCCCAGCATTTCACACAACTGCCTAACTACCTTCCCACAGAACTGACTCCCTTGATTACTCAGTATTCTCTCAGGTATTGAGGTCCTCGAGAAGATGGACCACAACCCTTCAACCATAGCCTTAGCCGTTATACTTCTCAGAGACACTGCTTCAGGCCACTTAGTGGCTAGACACACGTACGTCAGTATGTATCTACACCCACCCTTACCTTAGGCAAAGGGCCTACAAGGTCGATCGCAACCGACTCGAAGGGCTCAGTCAACACTGGTCTCTCCACAGCTGGAGCACGTCTGGGCTTATGTTTACTTCTTCTCTGGCATACCACACAGCTAGTACAATGATCTACTATGTCTCTCGCCATTCCCGGCCAAACAAAATATCTCGCAATCATGGCATTCACCTTCTCCACCCCCAAGTGCCCATTTCTCTCGTGCCCTAACTCCAACACTCTGGCTCGGTAACTTCTAGGCAACACCAATACATCTCTGAATTGCTCCCAGGTGCCATACATACACCTCACTAACATATTCTTCTTCCACTTAAATCCCCTCTCATTTCTTTTACCCAGCTCTCGCCAATCTTTCAAACTCTCATCTTTCAACAACTGATTCCTGAACTCCACCCCGTCTGACCCCTCCTTCACAGGGCCAATCTCACTGGCTAACTCATATAACCTAGCCTCCTCGCCACTCAATTGTAACAACTCCTCAAGGGGGTTGGGACTACCCTCCCCTAACTCATCCGACTCACTCACACTTCCACTAGCGCTTGACACTACACTTGCTGTCGCCTGGGGCTCGACTGGTTTCAGCATAGCCTCCACCTCATCCACCCCATGTCCCTCCCCACCTTACTCACATCTTCAGGCATAATTAAGGGTTCAGGCTGGCTACTCGCTCCCTGCACCGTTTCCAGTACACTACCACTCCCACTCTCAGGTGACCACACTCCACAAGTTGTTCACACTTACATTCTCCTCACTCTTATCTAACTCCTCCTTCCTGACCATACTCCTAGTCAGAACATTCATGTTCACATTCTCACCGGACACATAGTCCTGAATAGCACACTTATAGGCTTCAGACTCCTTCCCGTTTGTCAACGAGAGAGGAACAATACACGACACTCCCGGCGTTTCACTCTCGTCTATGATTGCCCTAACCGCTTTCCTATAACCTCCAATTATAAACTCGCTCATGAAGCTCATACAGCTCTTCTCACTCCCACCATAACCTTTTACTAACACATCACTACATAGCACAACTTGCTCTGGCACTAATGCCTTGGGTACAGACCCCAACTCTGCCCCAGAATCGATCAAAACCTCAGTCTTAGTTCCATTGACTAACCCCATAGCCACATTTCCCGATTTTCCTGACTTGCTCTCGTTTATCAGAACCGACATCTTCCTCGGTACTCCCTCTTTCTTTACAGAAACCACACCCTTCTTGACTGTACACTCTGGACTTCTATGGCCTACCTTCCCACAATTATAGCAGGTAACAACCCTGGGCGCATAACCACTCCCACCGGGTCTCGCACTACTCTTCTTACATTCACTAGCCCTATGGCCCTTCTCGCCACAGTTAAAGCATGTGACGTAGCTACCGACTCCTCCACTACTATTACTCCTTTCACCACTCACACTCCCAAAATCGCGCCCATAACCACTCTTAAATCCTCTATTGCTTTCAACAAAACTACTACCTAACGGTTTGAAATAATTTCCTTTCTGCCTCCCTGCCATCCAGTCTTCTAGAGCTTCCCTGTAATCTCCCCAATTCTTAACAACCCTATTCTCTAGGAACATCGTCACACTCTGGGGGAGTACTCTTCTAGTCAACGCCATGGCAATGGCCAGAACTCCCTCCTCTAAGTTCTTGCACCCCTGACAAGTACCCTTTACAGTTCTTTGCATCCACTCGACAATACCACTCGCACTCATTCCCTAAAACGTCTCACTCGTGGCATCGAATAGCTGATTGCCATAAGTGATGGCAGTTTCACCCGCCGCCTTCAACAACACTCCCTTCACCTCCGCATGCACTGACCCATCATCCCTTAACTGAGCCACCCTCACGCACAGTCGTTCAGGTAGCCTAGGATATAGCCTCTCCGCCCAAAACTTGTCCTCAAGCTCACCCTCTCTCATTATTCTTTCAAATTTCTCTAAGTAAGCTCCCAGCTCACTCCCATCCTTATACACACCTAACCCTTCAACTTCTCCTGCAATAATTCCTTCTTCTCCCTAGCCTTATCTTCCTCCTCTCTTCTAGTCTTCCTCCTATCTTCCTCATCCCTTCTCCATTGAAGTTCATCTCTCCTCCTTCTATCATCTTCATCCCTACACCTAGCATACTCCTCATTCGTTTCTGCCTATTTTCTTCCTCCCGTCTCAACCTCTCCTCCAAAGCTCTTAAATCCGCATCCCTTTCCTTCTGTCTCTTAGCTTCATCCTCTTCCCTTTTCTTCTCTCTCGCAGCTTCCTCCTCCCTTTTCCTGTCCTCACTATCCTGCCTCCTCTTCTCGTCTCGCTCTCGCCACTTCTCATCTCTGTCTATCATCATCTTCATGAGACTAGCCAAATCAACTTCCTCAGACCTTCTAGCCATCTTCTTCCGCCCAGCTACCACCTTCCTCTGATCTACCGCCACCTCTTCCTCTACTTCTCCCACCTCACCTTCCTCTTCCAAGAGCACCTGTTCCGTGTACGACACGTCAGCGGGGCGCGTAGGGTAGGGGGACCTCCCAGAGGCAGTCGACCTATGTGAGGGACGGTAGGGCTTATCGCCAGTCCCAACAGCTGGCAACCTTCTTGTGGCCGCCTTCTTCCTCTCTTCCACTTGTCCGGGCTCTGACATGAGCCGGTGACCCAGACGTTCGTCAAAGTCCTACAGACAACAGCACACAAAGAATATAAAAATAAATGACACAACTGGAGGGCTATTACAATAGATAAATTACAAAAATAACACAAGACCTCAATTTCACACTTTAGAAAAAAAAATGACACCACACTCAGTTCAAACTGTTCCGACAAGATATGGGGGTCCTTGTCTTGAGTTAATCCGTTGACCGAATGATCCTCTGCCGTGGCAAGGTCAAGTTGCTGGCCTCCTCTGCTGTAGCAAGAAGCGCCGGTTGTCCGCAGACGGTTGGGGTTTGGAATATCTTCCTCAGGTAGGTGGGGATATCTCCCTTGGCTCAGGACGTCTCCTGATATGATTCGGAATGTCTTCCTTGCTGGTTCTGATCTTAGGAAAATGTCTTCGCCGTGAGTTCTGGAACTGGGGGGAATGTCTTCGCCTGCAGATCCCACCGCTGCCACCAAAATGTGGGGGCTCTGGGCTCCTAATAGCTTTCGTGACAAGCTCGCGCACTCCAGTGATCAGCTTATAGTACGCTGCCACCAGGCCTGCCGCCGAAGCAATCTCTCTTAAGCTAACTTAAGTTTGATATAGAACAGACTGAAGTACAAGAATGATTGTGGGCGGTTTTATATGAAATGTATGACTCCACCCACGGGAAATGAACACGTACACGAAACGTTCTCATGAATACACAACACGTGGCACTCAAAGACAATATGACCATAAAAGGAAACAAATACGACTGCTCACAAACAGCTCTACAGAACATGCGCACAACACATCCATACATCCATCCACAAGATTGAATACATAAAATAATATCAATGTCCACACATATGTCTCTTTCTTTATCTTTCTCTATCTTCTCCTTTCTCTGCTTCTCTGTCTTCTCCTTCCTGAATGTGGGCTTCCTTGCTTTGGGAGCCCACACCTTGTCTGTATTGAACTAATGTATTGTGGACCCTTTTCCATATTGAATGGATATATTGTGGACTGCAATCCATATTGAACTAATATATTGTGGACCATTTCCATATTGAACTAATTATATTGTGGAGCCATTTCCATATTGAACTAATATATTGTGGACCCTTTTCCATATTGAACTTATATATTGTGGACCTTTTTCCGTACTGAACTAATGTATTGTGGACCCTTTTCTGTATTGAACTGATGTATTGTGGACCCTTTTCTATATTGAATGGATATATTGTGGACCCTTTTCCATATTGAACTTATATATTGTGGACCTTTTTCCATATTGAACTAATGTATTGTGGACCCTTTTCCGTATTGAACAGATATATTGTGGACCCTTTTCCATATTGAACTAATATATTGTGGACACTTTTCCATATTGAACTAATATGTGACCCGATTTGTGAAAACCTGGCTAAACGCGGCATCTAAAGTTTTCTAATCTATTCTACCAGTAGGCTGCACGGGGCCTTGGGATGCTTTCCTCCTAATTTGGAAGCTGTAGCACAAGCCGTCTTCGCCCTACGCACTACAACACTTCAGTATTTTTGTTAAACTTATTGGCGAGCGAGCGTAGCGAGCGAGACACTTACAGGGGTAACACAATCGAAAATCGGGGATGTTTGTTTATTTATATATATGTTTGGACGTATGTATGTCATTTTGTACTTTGACCCTCCGTATTTTTGTGTTCGCTCGGCGTTCGACCCCGTCCCAAACTTCACTAAACAGAATCCTCTGGTTTAGCGACCATTACCCGTATCACCTTAGAAATTGAATTGTTTACCGCTTTGAATTGTTTTGCGGGTGCAGTTAAAACGCAAAAACTTATGGGAGCTCCATTTCTATTCGAGTTAGTGGCGGTGGTAAGTTAATACGCTATTTGTCACAGTTATAAGCCCTACTCAACAGCATTTACTTGAAAATTCATTGTCCACTAGACGAACCACGAAGGTAAGTCTTGCGTAGGTATGTTCAGTTGTGTGAAAGTATTGTGCGTTACAACTACTATTAAGAATATCACAAAGAAAAATTTAAATAACGTGACTCGATTTTGTTGCTTCTTTTTCAATTCAAACAGTTGCGGGGAGCAGTTACTATGGCATTGAAACCCCTTTACCACATATACTTAAATTAAAAACTCGACTTTATTTTAGTAGCTTGAGTGTTAGTTGTTAAAATCAATCATTTCACAATAGTGTGGTTTAAGGCTCGCTCGCCATTTGTGCTCAAGCACACCACTAGTTATTGCTGATTTCGAAAAAACGCCAGGTAAAGGCGTTGCTAAGGTCAGGGGGCGTACCTTGTGTCCGTATACTATTACTGCGTGTCTCCGGGACACTATGGAATAAACCGGTTATACAGGCGGATTGAAAGAAGTCTAAAAGGCTTAATGCAGGGCTCCTTAAGAAACTATGATGGCGAGAATTGCGTGAGTATGTGAATTATGTAGAATAGTACGTGAATTAGTTAGCTACAGTTTTTTCCCGGCTGTTAGTGAAAAGCCCACCAATAATTTCTTAGCAACTCTCCGTACACGAGTCCAACCGGCTAGTGTTTCTAGCCTCCTAGTGTGAGTTCTAGAGCATGCCAGAGCTTACAACTGCGTCATAAGCTAGAGCTAACTGGTGTCTATCCATTTCTGCCATAAAACTTTTTTCGAAAAAAATCGACCCATAAGGCTTTACCCGGTGTTACTGAAAAAAATTGTTTGCCGCGTTTAGGCCGATTTTCCCAAAACCGGTCACATATATTGTGGACACTTTTCCGTACTGAACTAATGTATTGTGGACCCTTTTCCATATTGAACTTATATATTGTGGACCTTTTTCCATATTGAACTAATGTATTGTGGACACTTTTCTGTATTGAAGTAATGTATTGTGGACCCTTTTCCATATTGAACTTATATATTGTGGACCTTTTTATTGAACTAATGTATTGTGGACACTTCTGTATTGAACTAATGTATTGTGGACCCTTCTCAATATTGAACTAATATATTGTGGACCCTTTTCCATATTGGACTTATAAATTGTGGACGTTTTTCCATATTGAACTAATGTATTGTGGACACTTCCATATTGAAGTAATATATTGTGGACCCTTTTCCATATTGAACTAATATATTGTGGACCCTTTTCCATATTGAACTAATAAATTGTGAACACTTTCCGTATTGACTAATGTATTGTGGACACTTTTTCGTATTGAAGTTATACCTTTTCTGTATTGAACTAATATATTGTGGACCTCTATCCATATTGAAGTAATATATTGTGGACCGTTTTCCATATTAAACTTATATATTGTGGACCTTTTTCCATATCGAACTAATATATTGTGGACACTTTTCCGTATTGAACAGATATATTGTGGACCTCTATCTATATTGAAATAATATATTGTGGACGCAATTCATATTGAACTTATATATTGTGGACCTTTTCCATATTGAACTAATGTATTGTGGACACTTTTCTGTATTAAAAGTACTTATAAGCACAAGCACTAAGTGCTTGAATCCATGCCTTGTGTGTGTGTGTGTGTTGTGTTTATTGGAATTAAACATACATATCACGTGACATTGCATAGGCACATAGGTTCATGTGAATGGGTGGAGTTTGAATTAGGGCTACATGTATGGGTGGAGTATGGGACACTGTAGTCTGTCCAGATGAATGATGCATAGGAAGTGTTATACTACAAATAGAGGTTGTACAGAAAATGGGACTTGCACATTGGATAGGTTTTGGTTAAAAACAAAACAAAAAACAAAACAAAAAGAAAGGAAAAGAAAATTGGGGCAGAAGTGCTTTTATATATTGCAAGAATCTGCAATAGAAATATCCTCAGTTTTCTAGTGCAATTTAGACTTTTGCTTAATCCTCATGAGTTAATTTGAGTTGATTATGAGATACCTTAATTGCATCCATGAGTGCATTGATCATTTACTGCATTTATGGTCATACCAACTCAACTTCAACAGACTATAGTGTGGATGTGTGGGAGTGAGAGTAATGTATGTGGGTGAAGTGAGAGACAGGTGTGTAGGTAAAGTGTGAGACATGTGTAGGTGGAGTAAGAAACATGTGCGTTGGATTGTGGGGCATGTGTGGGTGGAGTATGAGGTGGAGTGTGAGATACTAGTGTGGGTGGAGTATAAGGAGTGAGGGTGTGGTAGATTGTCAGTGGGTTGAATGTATTCTACCCTGTGGGGCCTTCCCACCTTTTTAAGTATCTCAAGCTTTTATTTATCGCCTGCTTCATAAGTACTAGTAAAGGGTCCTCAATGGTGTTATTGCAGCTACATTATGGGTGTACAATTGAACAACCGGTAAGGAGTCACTATAAGATAAAGTGTATTGATTGTTGAGGAGATTGTGTATTGCTGATTGGTAAGGCATCATCCATAATGGCAATTCTTAAATAGTGCAGCAGTGTATTGATTGTTGATGAGGAGTAAAATATTGTGTATTGCTGATTGGTAAAGAGTCATTAACAATGCCAATACTTAATGTGACCGGTTTTGGGAAAATTAGCCGTGGCAAAATTCACTTTTTTTTTTTTAATGATGGAAATAGATAAATAACTGTTAGCTCTAGCGTATGATGCAGCTGTAAGCTCTGGCGAGTTCTAGAACTCCTGCTACGAGGCTAGGAACACTTGCAAATTAAGCCTTGTGTACGGGATGTTACCAAGAAATATTTTGATGGGCTGTTCATTTGCCAGGGAATCATTTGGGAGGAGGATGCTCGTCTCCCGTTGAAGCTATTTTACCCCCTTGAAATATTCTTAAAATTTCATAAGCAAAAAGCAAAGTTAAAAGGTGAACAATTAGGGTGAAGGCAAAGCTTAGATCATCTCTAATTATTTGTCTTGGCAATTGAAGCCCATCTCCTTTCTCATCTTAGTTTTACAGGTATGAACGTTGTGACCCTCTTGAGATGCACAAACTCAACCTTACCCCCTCTTAAATTGATTCCTAAATTAACCCCCTGTTCACCGCGGGAAAAGTAGCTGTATCTAACTAGTGCACTTATTTGTCTACATAATCCGCGTACTCATGACATTCTTACCATACAACTCTAGCATAGTTTCTTGAAGGGGCTTAAACGAAGCCCAGTTAACTCCTAGCAAGCCGCCAACAGCTGGATTTGATTATAGTGTCGTGTGGAGACACGCGGTAGTAGTATACAGAATATAAGACATCCCCCCTAGCCTTAGCAACTCTTTTATGCGGCGCTTTCTCAAAATCAGCAATAATAAATTGAGCAGCAATATTGAATTGTTGAAGTGTGTAGGGCGAAGACGGCTTGTGCTACAACTTCCAGATTTGAAGGATGGCATCCCAAATTCCTGTGCAACCTACTGGTAGGAAGAAATGAAAAACTTTAAATGCCGTGTTTAGGCCAATTTTCCCATAAATAATGCAGCAGTGTATTGATGATGGGTAAGGAGTCATCAACAATGCCTATACTTAAATAATGCAGCAGTGTATTGATGATGGGTAAGGAGTCATCAACAATGCCTATACTTAAATAATGCAGCAGTGTATTGATGATGGGTAAGGAGTCATCAACAATGCCTATACTTAAATAATGCAGCAGTGTATTGATGATGGGTAAGGAGTCATCAACAATGCCTATACTTAAATAATGCAGCAGTGTATTGATGATGGGTAAGGAGTCATCAACAATGCCTATACTTAAATAATGCAGCAGTGTATTGATGATGGGTAAGGAGTCATCAACAATGCCTATACTTAAATAATGCAGCAGTGTATTGGTGATGGGTAAAGAGTCATCAACAATGTCAATACTTATATAGTGCAGCAGTGTGTTGCTGATGGGTAAGGAGTCATCAGCCAATACTTAGATTCCTATGGACAGTCACATTTAGTGGCTGTTTAATTGAACACATATATTTTACCAGTTATAGCAATTCACTGCACTATCTATACTAGCAGTCATATCCTAACCAATTGTACCACAATATACATCTGAATTATATTGGACGCAATGCAAAGAACAAAAATTGTTACCTATTTAAAGGTGAAATGTTAAGTCCTTTAAAAAAAAAAGAAAGTATTAAAGTGAAAGAGTACCTGTGAAACTTGTGAAAAACTTGCTCATCCCAAAGCAATGTGTATGATGTATTACTGAAGTATTACAGCAATATACTGCTACACTATATTTAGGCATTTGATTGTACAGCCATATGCATGCTGTACTACCTATGTATTGGCATTTTGACGACCTGTTACATTTTATAGGAATGCACTGAATGCATTGTCTCCATGTATTTGCACTTTAATACTATTTGTGACTGTCTACGTGAAAACTGGGCATAAAATGAAAAATTTTGATACTTTTTTAAGAAACAAAATGGCACATAAGAAAGGGAGAAAAGGGAATACAAGAAATTGAAGCTAAGAAGGAAACCAGGACGAAAATATGATATTTTAGCTGTATAGCTCTCCTATAGAGGTGATATTTTCTGCGAATTCATGTTTTATCTATTGGGGGGGGGAGGGGAGGAGGTTTGGAGTACAATAAAGCTTATGGGTGAAGTATTAAACTTATGTTCAAGTAGAGAGTATGGCAGATGTCTTGTAGTCTTGTGAATATGTACACGACGGTAGGTTGAGGTTCCTTTGTGTTTCATAATGTCGCAGAGGCTTTCATTGGCTGCTAGGCTTGTGATCCACATCAGTTGGTACTTGAACCATGTTCATTGTTAGACTTGTGATCTGTGCCGATATGGGATAGGGTTTTTAAAGAATATAAGATAAATTAACCACCTTTATTCCTGACATGTAATGTGGTACAGTTAAGTAGGTCACTCACCAGTACTATCTCATCCACAAATGGTGAGCTTGAGCATGGGACCATCAGAATCTATGAATATTTAGATATAGTAGCACAATACACTCATGTACACCTCTCACACTTCACCTATATGTAGTGGGGAGGGAAAGACATGTAGCACATTTTCTACATAAATCAATGTCTTTAACTGTTTGATTATCACTTAATGTTCTAGCAATATTTACTTACAGTATATTTTGAAGTATGCAAATTGAATTCAGTAATAATTATTGCCACTTTATCATTATGCTGCAGGGTATGCTTTTTGATGTTTCTAGCAGTAATGGAGGTTGGCTACAATGATCAAGAATGATGATGAGTACAAGACTTTTGACATTATTTGTTTTGATATCAAACTATCATCCAAATTTTTGTGTACCTTTTTTTCCTTTGATGTAATATATTTTTTATTACTAACCAGAATTTGTGTATTGGTGCGCGGCGTTGTCTGGTACAGTATGCAGTGTTTCATCCAGACATTCTTGCAAGGGGGGGCAAAATAGAGTTTTGAAAATGTAAGGGGGGACGGGCGGCACTGGTCACCATGGGAGTGAAATAGAATTATTGGAAGGCCTATGTCCTACATTAAAAAAACATAATCTTATCTAATGAGGTCTGCATATGTCAGATCCTGACAAGTTAATTCAGCTACTCATTTTCACCTCCACCGTCTAGCAATTTTCAGTCAACTGTGACATTCACTATTTAGATGCTTTTCACACACTATTCAACTCTGACTCTCACCTCCCCTTAGGTTTATCACACGTTGATTCACACTTACGGTTGCTGGCTGGCTATAAAAAGGCCAGCCCTCAGCTCACCGTAGCAGTTGTTGAGTTTTGATCTATACAGATTCTACAACTTCCAGAACCAGAACTCTAAGCACTCGTAGTCCCTGACAGCTTAAGATAGTCTCAAATGGATATTCGCTCTTTCTTCTGTGGTGCAAGCTCTTCAAAGTCACCTGGCCACTCAAGTAGCAGTGACACAGAAGATAAAATTGACAGCAATCAATCTGATACTGAGTTTTTGGAGCCAAGTCCTGCCAAGAAAAGATTAATTGTCCATGAGAAGCATGCAAAGGAAAGATTAACTACACATGAGAAAAGCAAGAAAATCACTGCAAGCAGTCGAAAATACAACAAAAAATGGGAAGTGAGCTTCAATTGGCTGATGTTTGATAAAAATTTCCAAGGAGCTTTTTGTAAGGTTTGCAGGAAGAGAGGAATTTCTCTTCAAAGAACAGGAGGAACATGGATCTCAAAACCTTTCACGAACTGGAAGAAGGCAATAGAGAAGATGAAAATTCATGCAAAGAGTGATATTCACCTCCTATCATGTGAAGCAGAGATGGCTGCAGCTACAGCACTACAAGAAGGGTCAGTCATTCAGCAACTCCAACAAATTAATGATGAGGAAAAGTTGAAGAACAGAATGGCCATTAAAGCTCTAATTCGTTGCACCCATTTTCTAGCTCGTCGCCACATTCCCCACACAACAAATTTTGATGAACTTATTGATCTAATCGTAAGTTGTGGTGCAGAAGATTTAAAGGGGTTCCTTGAAAGAGCTAGATTAAATGCAACCTACACATCTAAAGTTGCTGTTGTTGAATTTGTTGAGGCAGTTGGCTTATGGGCTGAAGAATGTTTACTGAAACGGCTTCGCCAAGCTTCCCATTTCAGCATAATGGCAGATGAGTGCACTGATGTGACGACCACAGAAGAGCTTTCAATTTTCTTCCGCTGGGTGAACATGGACGGTCAACCTGTTGAGCACTTCTTGGATATAGTTCCATTGAAAGCTACTGATGCAAAGACTATTTATTCTGCCCTTGTTGAATTCATGAAAGATAAAAACATACAGATTAGCAAGCTGGTGGGTATGGGATTCGATGGAGCAGCTACTTTCTCTGGGAAACACAATGGTGTGCAGAGTCTCCTGAAGAAAATTTCACCTCATGCACTTTTCGTACACTGCCATTGCCATTTGCTACAGCTAGCATGCGTTCAAGCAGCTAATGCTACCAGTGGGATAAAACATGTGTACATCACACTCACCACCCTCTGGAAATTTTTCCACTATTCTCCTAAGCGAGCTGAGAGTCTCAAAGCAGTACAGCAGGTGCTTGACTTACCTGAGCTGAAAGTTGTGAAACCATCAGATACTCGCTGGCTGTCCCATGAACGCTGTGTGAAGGCAGTCAAAGCTAGCTACAGTGCAATTGTGACTGCTCTAAACAATATCTATGAGCAGACACATGCACCTGAAGCTCTAGGTATCAGTAAAGCCTTATGTAGGCCCTCAACTTTAGTGGCCATATACCTCCTTGATTATGTTCTGCCACAAGTGGCGAAGTTGAGCAGAGCTCTCCAGACTGAGAGAATAGACTTGACAGCTATCACCCCTCTTGTTGATGCCACTCTCAATACACTTGATGATGCCATGTTACCTGCTGCTAACTGGGTATTAGAACTGATGGATGCAAAGAATGAGATCGAAGAAGTCACTGACATCACGTTAACCACGGAAAGCATTGATACATTCCAAGGACAAGTGGCTGAACCGTTTATCAGGATGCTGAAGGCAAACATATCCAGCAGATTTATTTCACAAGATATTGTCTCCTCATTTGGCATCTTTGATCCGAAGAAAGTGCCAGCTGCTGACTCTTCTGACTTCCATACATATGGTGAGGACTTAATAGATGTACTATTAGCTCACTATGGTGCAGAGCTGCCTGCTAAGACTGCTGGTGGAGATGAATACACCAAAGAAGCTCTTATTTCCCGCGAAACCCGAGAGGAGTGGAAAACATTTCGAAGCTACTTATCGAAGAAGCCGAAAGGTAACCTGCACTTGCAGTTGAAAGAGCTCACCACAAGTGATATGCTTAGTGAAATTTTTCCAAACATTAGCACCCTGGCAAACATATGTCTATCTATCCCTGTCAGCACTGCTTCAGTGGAAAGGAGCTTCTCCAAAATGAAACTAATTAAAACACGAATTCGAAATCGAATTGGGCAATCACAATTATCCTATTTGATGAAAATAGCCATGGAGACACCCGAGACGCTCTCATCTACACAATTAAATGACATTATTACAGTATGGAACAAAAAACCTAGACGAATTGCTGTGTGAATATTGTTTATTATTAATTTGGTTTACATTTTTCTCTTAATAAATATCGGTTCTTTCAAAAGGGTGGGGGGCACTTAGAATCCAAGGGGGGGCATTTAGAACCCAAGGGGGGGCAAATGCCCCCTTTCGCCCCCCCCTAAATGAAACCCTGGTATGGTATAGTATGCTGATTGTACAGTGTAGTAAAACCTAGTAAAACACAAGTACACCAGTGCTGCTATGTATGTTTTACTATTGAGTGAGCTAGAGTTTACTAGTGGTGGACAGGTATGGTAAAACATGAGTGACACTTGAAGTGTACTGGATGTTTTACCTCATGGTGTACTGGAATACTTATAGTTTACCTCATGTTTTACTGGACAGTGTAGAGGTAGTAAAACATGTGTAAAACATTCGTGCACAACTGGTCCGGTTTTAGAGTTTACTGCATGTTCTACTAGGATTTACTGTCCAGTACAACACAGGTAAAACTGAAGTAAATCATTAGTTTACAAATGTTTTACTGATCAGTAAAACGTGGTTGGCAAAGCAGTGCCTGAGGCTTGCACAATATAATATTACTGTACATATGCAGTGGAAAGTGGGGGCTAAGGGATTTTCAGTTCCCCCCCCCCCATCCCCCCACCTTGACACCCCCCAACTAGGATGGAGGAAGAGCTCCCCCAACTTCTGGACACTGATAGTTTTGAATGCCTATGCATTATATATTACATGCACCACATAGTAGTGTACACAATCACTAGTGACAAGTTTACTCATCAGTATGGAGTGTGGTCACAGTTGGACTGCATGGAATTATACCAACTGCAGCACTTTAAATTAAAAAAAAAACTGAGCAGTAGTCGTAGTAGATGTGTGATATGGTAAAGTACTGTTCTGTCAGTTATTAAATTCACTCACTATCAGTCGCTGTATAGCAACAGGTGCTAGTTAGCTATCTGCCGACTATATCTAAAGACTAAGACAGGCTAGTCTGCTTGAAACACTGGATAATAAGAAATTTTACATGTTGTTTTATGGAACAAGCATGGAGGATCACAGCTTTGATGAATAAATATTTCTGTAGTTAAGGCCCCCTCCCGAAATACCTGCATCCAACATTTATAAATTTTAGATTTTCTTAAACATTTCTCATTTTTAGGTGAAAGCTGGTAATCAAACATAGGAAGCACTAGCTGTATGGGTAGCTAAATGAAATGGCACAGCTGATCATTTTAAGATATCAACAGAACAAAGTTTTTAAAGATTAATTATACATGTTTGATTAATTTGGCTATTCTTTAAGCAAATTGCGATAATATTACATGGCATAACTAACTATATTTAGTCAAATATGGAAAATGATATGAAATATAGTCATAGTAATGACAAAAATGTGCAAGCCATAATAGCTAATTGTGGGAGGATCCACATAGCTACATCCACAATTCTCCCACATAAGCATTTGAAACAATTGCATTTTTAACAACTTAATTCATACACATGCACACACACATTTAGTTATCCACTGAGAATAATTTCATCTATGTTTGTAATCAATCTTTAATATTCTTGCCTCAGCAGGCTATAGAGAGCAGAGCTTCCATTCTATTGTGGTACATGTTCAGTTATTGTCTCCTTTTTCTGTAAGGCCACTGACTATATAAACCAGCAGCCATTCTGTCATTTCAGAATCTTGTAAATACCTCATCCTCTACATTTTAAGTGTAGTTTAGATTGGTTCAAACTTTGGGAAGTATATACTGGTTGCACAATTCTCTGGTGGCATACCACCACACAGTAGCCAACATCTACTTTACCACTGTGTGTCTGGTAACAACCCAACATAAATACCTAGTATGAAATGTAGACCAAACCTAGCACTCACCTCATATCAGTGATTTTTGCAACCAAAATTTTACTACATGACTAATAATTTACTGTATAAAAATAAGTTTGATATAAATCTATTCTGAATACAATGAATATGGTACATAAAAGCCTAATAAGTGTACACTTTTTTAAATCAATTTAACTACATAAAGCTGGGTAAGTGAATGTAGACAATAAACATTAGCGAACTATAATTGTTACCAAGAAACTTTGCTGTGGGCATACTATCATTTATAACTATCTACTTCGCCACTATTTAATAGAAAGTATCACTAGCTATTTATAATATTAATTTCTTATTGTCTAACAGCTACATGCAAACATTACACAACAGATGCTCCTATTTTTGTTTTCTTTCGTGTGTGTGTGTGTGTGTGTTTGTATGGCCGTATAGAAGTGTTCTTTGTCCCTGCTCCTCTCTATACCTTTAAAGACATTACCAACATTAAATTCCACTTCTGAAAAGTCTGTGAAATGAACAGGAAAAGGTTATACTTAACTCATTCAGCAATTTCAGAAGAGACTGCTGTTCAAATTTTGTCCCACTATGTGGTCACAAAGAGTAGTGGAGGCAGAATATTTAGCTCACTCAGAATCGGATACAACTACTATCTCACTTGAGTCACTTAATATAATTATTGGCACAAGCTCTTGAGTGAATGATAAACAGCAAGCTGCCTTTAGAAGGGTACGAAAGAAGATGGTGATTTAAGAAAACAAACATTATTGGAATATTTATTGATCAACCAGAAATTCTGAACAGATCAAGTTACATGACAGATTAGCTAAGGAAACTGGAAGAGTCCAGAATTATATTTAAGAAAGATACAAGCATGACAGAGAGCTATACTGGAGATCCCACAATACAAGAGAATAAAGATGTGATTGTCTTTACACATTACAAGAGAGAGACCTTACAAGAGCCGAGGTTCCAGGGTAAGACTGCAAAAATATAATTGTCCTTGCAACTTCTACCTACATTTAAGTTGTTGATTGACGAGATGGAGGATTGTCATGTTCTGCTAGACACTGGAGCAGCAGTTGTAGTGCCCACAAGTCAATATCTGGATATCCTTTGCATGGCAAATAAAGCAAACATCCTCTTCAAACTTGGAGATAATGACTCTGACGACAAGTGTTCTCATTGTATATTTTGATAACAGGGAAGGAAATAGGTACTATACTTTCCCTGTATCCCAAGAAGAATGAGAAGTCTATTGTGAGCACTGAAACAGCAGAAGTCTGTTATATAGTTACAATCACTTTTGTCACACAGCAACACTAAATACAATTGGGTATGTGGTACTGGGTGGTAAAGTACTCAACAACAAGGTTTGAGAACTAAGCTAATTAAACACTTTCTTGTTGTATGCCAATATTGGAAATTAAAGAAATTATTTAATAGATAGATAACAAAAAATATCTTTCACTATGCCAGAGGTTATGAAATGTGTAATACATTGTTAATGCATCTGAACTTACTCTTCTTGTAAAGAACATACTTTCTACTCACTTAGTACATATTTTGGTTGTTTTATATAGCTATTTAAATAACTTATTCCAAATAATGCTTGTTTCAATCAGTTTAAATAAAACAAGCTACTTGTAATGAAATAGAATAAGTGCATTTATAGAAACAATCTTATACCTAAAATGACAGACCTTATCATGTGGCATTTGAGACTCTTACCTGTCATCAAAGATATATATGTATATAATTACAGTAAATTCTATAAATATGCAGACAAAGCAGTCAGTATAACACACCCCAGAATGGAGTTTCTTGGTCACAATTCTGGGTATTACATTGTATTATTGCTAGTTATAATTTCTTTTTATGCCTCCTTTGCTACCGACGTCACTATATACTGGATATACATATCAGTTATTCCCACTTCATGGCTAGAAGATCTACTCATATAATATAATTTTGAAAAGCCATGATTGACTGTTGAACAAAACAATTATTCACTACAGGCTGTAAGTTACTTCAATCTAAGTTTCGTCAAAAGTGGGTGATAGTGCAGGTATGTCTGAAGATAATTCTTGTACATGTTCCTGAAGACCCACAAGAAAAGCATTATGCAAGAATCTAATTATCAACTAAAAAAAAACTTATATACTGAAGACTGATTCTCTTATATTTACTCATAGTTAGGCTATACTAGATAATTTCAAATATGAGTAACTAAGTGTAATAAACACAAAGGCAGCTGCATGAAACAAATGCCTAGACAGATTCAGTATGATAACAAAAAGGAGGGTGTTTAGGTTAAAATAAAGAACTAAAGCGATGTGAACTAAAAACAATAGGAATATTTTAACAACTGGTATTAATTTTTGACAACAATTATAACAAATCAAAACCAAGTTCATTATGCTATTATTGTAAGCGTTCACAAACGGAATTTGCAAGTCTGTATTGTGTTAGTTACGATTTACCAAAAAAATTACGCTTCAAAAAGTCCTTCGCATGATTTAAATGCTTGAATGCTGAAGCGGTGAAATCGTCCCCGGTAGAGTCTGGGTGAACTTGTTGAGCTTGTTGGCAGAAGTACTGGTTCAGTTCTGCCTCGTTCAGATTCTTTGGATCAAGCCCAAGTATTCCACACGCCCAGCGAGCTTTAATTTCCTGATTTTTTGCAGTTGTTGGGTCCGCCATGACTTCTTTAGTGTCATTCAGTATCCGCAAAATGTTTTCTTTGTGTTCAAAATTGGGCAATATTGCTTGCAGTTCTTCAATAAGTTGGTTGATCTGTTTGATAGCATTTTTAGAAAAAATGAAGTTGGAGCCAACACCTTGAAATTTTTCAAGTTTGGACTCCAATACCCGAGTTTCTTTAGCTATATCGTCGTTATAAACGGAAAGTTTTTCCTCCAACTTCTTCCTGCGAGCAGTGCGGTCCTGGTCTGGCAAGCTTATTGTCTTACTAACGTTATCATAGTAGATCTTGCTAACGGTGTGGTCACTGTAACTGTGGGAACAATGAGTACACTTTCCACTTTGAATTTGGGAGCAGGCTCTGACAGATAGGAATGTGAACCAGCAATCACACGGCAGGTGGCAGTTACGATGACATACAGAGCAAGTGAAAAAAAATTTCTCAGAGTCCTTCGTTACCGTCTCGGTGTAAGTTAATTCTTTCACGTGACTCTCGTAGGAACCTACATCTTCAATTAGCTTACTAATTTCATCCTTGTTCTTGTAGTGTACTTTCAATTTACTAAAACAGACTTTGATGTTATCAACCGCTTCCTGAAATTCACCGAATTTCAAGGTCCTTACTGGTTTGAAAGATTTGATAACTTCAATTATGTCATCTACAATCTCATTACTATCTTCGAAATCCCTCTGTAACTTTTTCTGTTCCTTTGGGTTGAGATCCTTTTTGTCGGTACTTTTTCTGTAGTTTTCATATCTGGAATACGAATTGTCTAGCACAAATTGATGCTTAGCAGGAATAGACAATTGAAATTCTTCTTGTAACAATTTTGGTTCGAATTTTAAACCATACATGTCTCTCGTGAATGTATATACTACTATAATATTTCGTAGAGCACTCGATGGCAAAATAGAAACAATCTGAGTTATGACGTCTTTCACTGCTATTCTCAAACGAAACTGCGTACCATTAATAATCAAGCACACGCAATTTATGTAAAGCTCTTTCTTTAATATGGCAATAATATTAGCTGTATTCTTATAATCAATGGAGTCACCACAGCTAGGAGGGAGAATGATGTCTAGAACAAAATCACCAAAGGCTGTGGTACAAGATTCCGGCTTAGTGACAATGTGACTATCCACACATGACTGTTTTGTAGGATGATCTATGAATGATTTTACAAGGTCTAATGTAAAATCTGTTGAATCAAACTGCTTAGAATAATTTAGGAGTAACTGAGCAAATGAAGTCCTTCCGGAGCCAACTTCACCAATTATAACCATTTTATGCGACGATGCTTGAGGTGCTGCCTGAGGAAATCTTGGAGGAGTTTTCGATAATTTGGTATATTCAAGATCTGCCTGAGCTTGCAATAATTGGTTTTCCTTTTCTGATTGTTTGTTGAGCTTCAACTGCTTCATTTCGTGCTGGAGCTCCTTTATTTGGTTCTCCTTCAGTTGTAACTTCTTGTCTAGCTCTTCCTTCAGCTGCTTCATCTCCAGCTGTAGTTTCTCTTTTTGTAACCCTTCTATTAGTTTTACGCTATGCAATTCCTCTTGGAGCTTGTGTATCTGTAAATTCTTCCTTTGAAGTTTTTGTTGATGTTCTTCTTTCAATTGTAGCAGCTCCTGCTGTAATTTTTCTAGCTGATGCTGGTCTATAATGTGTATTTCCATTATTGGCTGTTCCTGCATGTTATCTGATATAATAATAATAATAATAATAATAATAATAATAATAATAATAATAATAACAATAATGATAATATTAATGATAATAATAATAATAATAATAATAATAATAACTATAATGCTAATAATTAATAATAATAATAATAATAATAATAATAATAATAATAATAATAATTATTATTATTATTATTATTATTATGATAATTATACCATTATTATTATTATTATATTATTATTAAGTACAAAAAATAATGAAGCACCAAAGGAGTGAACCCCCCTCAGTGCTACTACACACTGGCTAGCTATTACAAACCATCTTAGATCAAATGAATAATTATTTATTGGCTATTTTATTCTAATCAGGTATCGATATGGTTCGATACCTGATTTGGTTGCCACCAGGAATCGAAATAATACAAAATATCAGCATTCTAGTAAGCATTAATCTATTATCTATTCCAATTACTATTTCAAATACACTATTGATGAAACTAAAGTGAAAACATTGTAATAATTACAATGTACACTGTGCTCAAATGTTTATCCTATCTGGTTGGAGTAATGATATAACTTCTAAAGATTAGTTTTGTAGATAGTTCATGTGAGAGTCTTTCTTTTTCTCTTTTATAACCCAACCAATTCAATGTGGTTTGTGATTGTGTCATTTGTGTCATTTATGTCACGTCTAGCTATGAGAAGATATTCTAATTATAAGCCGAAAATATAATATAATGTGGATATTAAAAAATTGTCAAACACTGCATTTACAAAATTAAAAATGTTGTAGTAAACATTAATTTTTTAAAATATGTTGACAAACTTTATCAAAAAAGGTGGGTTTTAAACAACAAAAGTCAAATCTTATTGACCCCTTTGTAGCTATTTTTTAATGATTTCATTGTCACACAATATAAATCACTTATCCACATTTTAAGTGATTCAACTTACTATTTTCCGTCAAATTGTTGTTGAAAGAGCTAATATCAGCTACTAAAGCTTCATTCAAATCTGAAGCTGCTGTAGTGAGATCCACATCTTTCAGTAAACTCAGTAATCCATTCCAAGTACACACATAATTTGGAGACAGTCCTTTTTCATTCTGCATCCACTTTTCTATCACATCTCTTATACATCGCTCAGGATTGCGCTCATTTCTAGTTTCTATTGCTATTCTTGTATGAGAATCCAATTTCAGTAAATCAGAAACTTTGTCCCAGATTGAAGACAACACTCCGTAGATGTGCAAAGTTTGTACTTCTCCATACTCATCTTTCCATTTTATAAGGTGGAGCAAATCAGCCCTCAATTTTGAATTCCCTAAAGTTTGAAATTTCATTGACAATTTTTACAACACACAAGGTATCTTAACCCTTTCACTGGCAAGTTTATTTAGACTTTTAATAATTGTAATAAATCAGAATTTCATGATAGTTCATAGCAACAATTGAAAAGGATGCTTATTACTATCTAAATATTACTGTAAAAAAAATTGTTCCTTAGCAACTAATTTTCAGTAATTAGCACTTTCAAGCCACAATATGAATATCATTACTATTTGAATTTCAAACTTAGCTTGGTGAAATAATAGTAAATAGTCAAGTACCTAGTGTTATAAGGAAGTAATTCTAAGGCAGTTGATATTTATTTGGACTTACTAAAACCTTGTATACTATCTCATTACCATGTTTACTGTATAATTTATTGCTAAGTCAATTATAATGTATTTTAGTGAACTTATTACATGAACTAATTGATAGGGTAGAAATTATAATGCACAAGTTTTTGTAAGTTTGATACGTTCACAATGAGAAGTCAACTAATGTATGGTATTTCTTGAAGCAGTTTCTGCCAGAAGCATTACACAAGCAGACCTTGCAGTGCTCACACTGGATGCGTGACTCATGGCGGTTCCCAACTATTGGAAGGTTTCTTTCGTTGTATGATAGCCAAACACACGACACAATTTCCCTTCCTATCATGTACTGGCCAGTGACCTAAATTAGAGTTGAGCCTATCAAGCTGAATATGCTCTACAGAACGAGGCTGTCCACCGCTTCGATCCCTGCAAGAAAAGCTACCAATTAGCTCCTTTGCAAGCTCAAGCCGAAATGAAAGCATATCTCTTTTCTTCCTTCCTCGCTGCTGATGTTCACCAGACTTGACCATATTCTCCATGCAAAAACTATTCAAAATACACACCTCCAAACAATAAAAAAAAAATACGACGCTACCACTTTCTTGATTTTCTGCCAATATTATAATAACTCTCAAGTTGATCCCCCTTGTCTACACCTCTCATATACTTTATGATAGTCTGACAAACAAGGAGGACATGGAACATCCATCAGCTTGTCTCCTTTTCACTACTGGATTTCCCACACGCTCACCAATATGCATGGTAATGAGAAAATACAAGGACCACTTATCCACCCATGAACATGACCATTACTCAAGTACTGGTATGTACCGCGGTTTAACTCGGTAACCTTGATTAGTTCAGGTGGAAACCTAACTCGTGAGGGGCGTACAGTACCACAAGCATTGATACCTTGATGTTTGTATAGACGGTAGTAAAGAATAGGACTAGTGTAAAAGTTATCCGTGAACAGTTGGACACCCATGTTGTCAAAACCTTCCATTAGATCTAACACAACCTTTGTATACAGTCCTATATCACTTACACAACTGTCTAGTCCTTTCCCAGTATGAACTTGTAAATGCTTGACATAGCCAGTTGGAGCATCAGCTAGGACTAACACTTTTATGCCTCATTTTGTGAGTTTGTCCTTCATATACTGCTTGAATCTGAGTCTACCCTTGAATGGGATCATAGCTTCATCAATAGTGCATGCTTGATGCATTTCAAACTCAGATTTAAAAAGTGGACAAAGCAGATCTAACAGTTTCCTAACTTTGAATAACTTGTCATGTCCAGCCTGACTATATGGAACATGCTCGTCATTATCATTCAGGTGAAAAAACCTAAACACTGTTCAAACTTTTATTGGGGGTGTTTGGGACCTCCGAAGAACCCAAACAATAAAGATGTATGCCAGCCTATTAACACTTTGACCTTATTAATGAACCCGTTTCATTTATGTACTTCCCTTACCTCACCTTAATGTTATTCATGTTTAGTTCTACCCACAGGTCACCCTCATGTTATTTCCTTATAACTTCACGCATAGTTTCTATTAAATTGAATTGGCAAGTATTCTGCTAGCCTCTGTAGACCTGAGCGTATATAACGCGTTTAGGAGTGCGCCCCTTTTGATTCACTGCGGCAAGACTGCAAGCCTAGTGGCCAGTGGTTGCGCCCAGATCTGAGTCTGCGTCACTGCAAGCTAACCAACTAGCTAGCTAGACTATGACCCTTTTCCTGGTCGTTCAATTAGGAGGTCATCTGTGCAGGAATCGCCTGTTCATTTGGTCCTTCGAGCCCACTACGACTGCGGCCTCTACCTACCTTCAACTTCTCCAAAACGAAGCCCCGAACAGACCCGCCCACCCTCTTGCTACTTCAGATCTCGACTACACCCTGGACTTCGAGCTGCGGTCTCGAGATTGCTGAGCCCTGATCCTTGACCAATCTGCACGTGAAAGGTCACCTTTGACTTCAGCCCTCACTTACCTACGGATCATCACTCCAGTTCACTTCTGCGACTACTACATTTTGGATTTGTATACTATGGATGAATCGCCTCTACCATCTCCTTCCTCCTTGGAACGTCTGAGAAGACAGAGAGCCCACCGCAGCAGCAACATTACCCGGTATTCCCGTAAAGTTGAAACTCTCGCCTCTCATTCACTCCGTGATGTTACTGAGCTTGAACTCACTTCTCTCCTTCGTGACCTAGACAAGGAGATTGCCAAACACTCCCTCCTCCAAGATGAAATTGAACTCCTCGTCTCCAACGACTACGACGCCCTGGACGCAGAAATGGCAGATAGGGACCGTCATGACGAGGTTCACTCCTCTGTCCGCCTGGACATCGAAAGTCTTCAAAAACGTCTGGCCACCTACGCCCTAGGAACAGACCGCGAACTTCAACTCGATGTACTTATCAACCTTACTGACTTCACCCTTGAAGCCACCTTAGCGTTCAAAGAACTACGCCAAGCCTTTAGTGCCTTTACCCATCAGACTGCTTCCTTCGCTGCTGTTGAGGAATTCGCCCTCGTCACCAAAACGATCAAGGAAGGCATAGCAGTCATTCATCACAATATGGCTACCTTGCCTACGACGTCTGCTACCCCAGTTCCTCCTACTTCTAGCACTGAACCTTCCCATCTCCAGAGTTGCTCCAGTCAATATCGACTTGCCTAAATTCAGCGGTAACCCGTTAGACTGGCGGCATTTCGAAATCATGTTTGCCTCGACACTCGACACTCGAAAAGACAGTCTGTCCAACGGTGACGAAGTTCCCATGCTGTCGGTTCCCATGCTGTCGGTAGCCATTCCCGACGAAGGACGCCAGTTCCTGAACACTGACAAGGACGGCATCCGCCCCGTCGAGGACATTCTGGACGACTTACGGCAACACTACGGCCGACCTGAGGTTGTAGTGCCTTTGCTCCTGGCTCAGGTCCTACCTGTGGCCACCTTCAGCGACACTGAAGAATGCCTTCGGAAACTTAAAGAAACAGTGCTCAACTGATACAACAGGATCAACCATTACATCGGCGACTCCCTCTCACAATTTCTTACGTTCTACGTTAAGGAGCGCATGGATTCGACTCCACACATGGAGTGGGAGAAGACGATCAGTGGTTCAATCCCCAAGCCTACGCTGGACGACCTCGATAAATTCGTCAAACTCAGGCTCCTTCACAAGCCATTTACGATGCCACCTGCCTCTCCATCCTACGCTGCTGCTCCATCTCGCCTGTCAAGAAACATACCATCTCTGCCCCCTCCTTCACAGCCAGCTCCACCCTCTCCATTCCCCCAGCTGGGAGGACCCCCTAAGAGACGCACACCTATGAAGTGCGTAGCTTGTGAAGAGGCTCACCTGCTGATGAGGTGCAATACCTTTGCAGGTTTCGACGTGGAACAAAGAAACAAGCTAGTGAGGGAGAAACACCTGTGCCTGAATTGTTTTTTCAGAGCGCCACGGATGCAGGAATTGCCCAAGCCGATTACCTGCAAGTCATGTGGGAGTAAGCTGCTGAATATTCTATTTCCAATGCCCAATAGTTATTTTAAAGTGTCCATTATTTTATATGACTCAAATAAAACATTTCAACAACTGAAACATAAATGCATTCTAGTGCATTAGTTTTTACTTGATAGAACTTAACAATAATGAAGAACTGTTTCTGCTAGCTACGCACAGTCATGTGCAATGCATGCTTTAAGCCAATATTAAGTAATTGATAAGGGTCTCTCCACCATGCAACAGCATTTACCGCTGAACTAACATCCTCACATATTTGTTAGCTGGCTCATTAACTCGAAAGTTGCCTAAGTTTCCAGCAAATTGTTTCAAACAGGCTGCAATCTTTCTAGCTATATGCCTATTGTCAACTCACAAAATGTACTGACTCACCTTTACTCTGAGTTGCCATTTTCAGCATTAATGATGTTGCAGTTTGGTTTCCACTAGAAATAACACCATCAGGATTTTAGAATTATTCAAACATTTATCTACTAACAAACTAAAATCTTAACCAGTGTAGTATGATCAGTAACTTACCGTAAGCAGTAAGTTTACTCCTCGTCAGATATTGTTTACTTGCCAAGTCCAGTCATGTGATCCCAAGGTTGGTTGGCATCAACACATATTTAACTTTCCCGGTTTTAACGGGAAATCCCTTTTTTTAAGCATTTCCTGTTCCCGCCGGTTGAAGGACTTTTCCCAGGTTTTTGCCTAGACACTGTTACATCAGCACTCTGATTGGTTGATAAAAATACTCAGGCATGGATAAAAATAGAACATCCGCTGCACTCTGCTAGCTCAGCAAGCTTCGAGCACACTCATGGGTTAATTGGCGAGCGAGCGTAGTGAGCGAGACACTTACAGGGGTAACATTGAAAATCGGGGATGTTTGTTTATTTGTATATGTTTGGACGTATGTATGTCATTTTGTATTTTGACCGCCTCCATATCACCTAGTTGGGCGGAGCCCGACCTCTTCTGAAGGGAGAGGTCGGGTAACAAGCCTATACCCGGGTTTGTTCTAGTTGGGCGGAGCCCGACCTCTGCTGAAGGGAGAGCTCGGGTAACAAGCCTATAGCCGGGTTTGTTCCCTGCTGCAACGTACGTTGCAGTCCAATCAGATTGCAGTGTGGTTAAATGCTAAGGGAATGGGTGGGCGGACAGGAATACGCCTACGCAGAAATAAAAAAGAGATTTACTGGCGCTTTTTTTTTTTAAATGCGCGTGGGTGAAAAGAATGGCCACAAATCCTAAATCCCACGCAATCGGTTCATGACGTCATGATTAGCTGACTCAGCAAGAACAAACCCGGGTATAGGCTTGTTACCCGACCTCTCCCTTCAGCAGAGGTCGGGCTCCGCCCAACTAGGTTTGTTCTGCTGAGTCAGCTAATTTCCTTAGCATTTAACCACACTTCAATCTGATTGGACTGCAACGTACGTTGCAGCAGGGAACAAACCCGGGTAATAGGCTTGTTACCCGACCTCTCCTCAGCAGAGGTCGGGCTCCACCCAACTACATATCACCTTAGAAATTGAATTGTTTACCG
>WLWD01004688.1_pt1 | contig 34529 bp, 30 predicted proteins | sample 6712731 | NCBI WGS metagenome assembly WLWD01 (sample SAMN12718690, study PRJNA576275) | sponge metagenome | isolation source: marine sponge | host: Mycale hentscheli | place: New Zealand: South Island, Marlborough, Capsize Point | collected 2014-11-01 | reverse complement strand
AGAACTGCTCCACTTGGAGTCATTCATGACCAGACACAATCCTTGCCTGAAGGAATGGATGTTACCACAACTACCTTTGGCAAGAAAGTCCTCAGAGAAGAATCAGTTGGGAAGACTGTCAACCCACCCAAGTCTATGAAACAAGTGGACAAGGAGTATTTTGAAGGAAGTGAACTTTATAAAAAGGTAAATGTGGAGTGCATTTCTAAATTGAATTGTGAAATTCAGAAAAGCTAAATCATCAAAACTGTGTAGTGCCCAAATTATTTGTTTTTTATTGATTGTTTAATTATAATAATTATTGTTGTTGTTGTTTTGTTATTATTATTTAACTATTATTGGCGAGCAAGCGAAGCAAGCGAGACACTAGGGGTAACACAATTGAAAATTGGAGATATTTGTTTGTGGATGTATGTATGTCATTTTGTACTCTGACACACGCGTTTTTGTGTTTGCTAGTGGTACCCCAATTCCCAAACCTCCACTATAAAATTAATATCTTACCCCTTCGTTTAGGTTGTTTCTGAATGCCACAAGACACACTTAGGTCTTAAAAACTGTTAGACTCAACACTGTTCAGTAATTCTTTAGAACTTCTTGTTTTTTTCAAGTCGCAAATGTTGTGGCAAATGGCTATCTATGGTATTGAAACCCTTTACCAGATGTAATTTTTTTAAACTGCTTTTTTTTGTAGCTGTGATTGCTTGTTGTCAAAAGATACTGGTAATTCAGATAGTCAGAATGACATATATTATACAGAAAATACGAGTACTCGGGAAATTGAGGTAAGAAAGTGATTCTGTGTTTGTTAGCTGAAAGTATATAATGATCACAACAGCTACCTATTTATACTTTAGAAATGGACTGATAGATTATTTGGAAGTGTTTTGTTTATGCACTGGCTCGCTCGCCCTTTGTGCTCAAGCACATTTGTTGTTATTAATTTATTACTACTATTATAACATTATTTACTATTTTGATTGTTGTTGCTGTTGTTGTTTGTGGTCATAACACTGACTAGAGTCATAACACATGGGATGTTGGTGAGAAGGTTGACCGGGACTATGACTGGTCCACATTCACTAAAGACAGTCTCTATGGAGTTCCCACACCACACGACAATGCTGGTATACAGACAAGGAAAGCCATGCACTGGCTGCAGAGGTAAGGATACTATGATAGCTATTGTGGGATGGATGCTGAAGGGGGGTCAAGCTTCCACACCGGAGTTAGTAGTACTGCCATCAGGATCCTTAGTTACTTACACTGTACTGCACACTGCTCACAAGCTATAACTAGACCCTCAGACAGAGTAAGTCACACTGCAGGTTTGCTTAATGTACACCAGGTTTAATTGGATCTGAATGAAACCATGGGTGGCTCATTTTTATACATTCGCCTCCCACGGGTGAAACACTTAATTAGAAAATATGCAGTGAGCATGTGTGACAGCCCGGTCATGAGACTAAAAAAAAAAAGTGCACAAGAAGGAACACTGACATAGATACACACATACATACGAACATCAGAAGAATATGTCTGTTTATTGTTATGTTAGTTGTGGTTGCTAGGAGATGGTCCCACAGTTATTAAGTGTGAAGGAATCAAACTAGTCTGGCCATGTTGTTGTTGAGATAGAACACTCGAGAATATCACTCAAGTTCATTATGACCAATAGGCTCATGTACAAGTATTGTATGCTGCATGGCTACTCTACTTGATGGTATAATGGTTTCTATAATATGTTTCATTTTAATTCCATGTTACAGTCTAGAAGGCAAGGTGATTGCTAGGAGACTGGATGAATTCAGAGAGAAGTTTCAGCCACAAGTGGGCCAAGTTCTGGACCCGTAAGATCATTGCACACATGCTCATCATAGCTAAGCATGCATGCGTAATCAGTAGGCGGAGAGAGCATGTAAAAAGTGGGAAGTTGGAGGGGGAGGAGAGGGTCTCACCAGCCAAGGTGAGATGACGGTGCATTTTTAGGCCATACTGATTTGTGCAACTGTGCTATAATACTTTCAAATGTAGATGTGACAGTTCCTTAGTCCAATAATTCAAAGAAGTTGAATCCCCCTCCCTTCCCAAGAGCCCTCCTCCTCCTCCTCCCCAGATTCTCTGCCATTGACACTCACATATCATCATACATGTGTACAGACACATGTGCCTGCTACTTGAACAGACACTTGTCATGTATACGTATTTGTCATTGCAGATTGGCTGAGACCATGAGTGTATCTCCTGACCACACATTTGGAGTGACAGTTGAACCGGACGAGATGTGTAAGTGGTTACAAAAGTGGTTAGCATCAATGTAATATATTTACCTTGACTACTAAATATGTAGGCAGTCCTATTGGATATAAATATTGATCAAAGGAGACCTACAAATTGGCGGAAATAAAAAATGAACTTTATTCCATTATGATTGATGACATTGACATATAGAGTAAAATATATACGATAGCACAAATGTGTAATGTACTATTACATTAGTCTGAATAACTCAGCCCCCCACAACTTGCTAACCACCCTCATCTATTCCACTGTTGTGTTGTAGCTGCTGGTGATTTGCTGCACATGGAAGGAGATACCATATACTCCCAGTGCCAGAGTTTTGATGAAGGAGTGCTCACTGTCATAAGGAACATCCTCAGGAAAAACAACTTCTTCAACTTTTATTACCTCTTGGACGCTCTGCAGAATCTAGACAAGGTGAGTGTGTGTGTGTTCACTTTCTTTCCTGCTGATTGGAGGATCAGTTTAAACATATCTGCATTCAATATCCTCCTCAATTATAGGAAATAAACCACATGTATAAATGCTCCACTCTGAAACCACACCTCATTTTTTTCTTCTCTGCTTATTCTTTTAATAAGCTGAAGAAACAAAAATAAATTTATGACTTTATTACTTGAAGAAAAATTTGTTTTCCCCTTGGTAAAATATTGTGCATGTAATCACTACTCCCCCACCCCTATCCCACCCCCCAATAGTAATCAGTAATTATCAAGTCATTTGTGCACTCTGTTTCTTATCATGTCCACGTCATGAACATTTGTCAACAAGCAAAAACGAGTGCAACTAAGGAGGTAAACAATGTGTAGTGTTTGTTTGTTTGTTTGTTATTGTAGTGTTTGTTTTAATTAATCGTCCTTTTCTTCATAGGAGAAAAATGGAGTGCTATCCAAGAGTCAGATTCGTGACACTTGCTTCCAGTTTGGAGTACCCTTGAGTATAGACATGCTAGAGATGCTGATGCACTGGTGCTCTGTCAAGTACGACGAGCATAGAAACATGGCTGCCTATGAGGAGATGGTCGTGCTACTGGACTGGAAGAATCCTGTTCAGTATGAGAGACTGGTACACACCAAAATATCCGCCCCCCTGGAAGGTGGGAACAGTTATATATCCCTAGCTACAGCTGATGTCACCACTCCCAACATGAAGCTGCTGAAGAGTCCCACTCCTAAAGGTCACGACGGAAAACACAAAGAATGTCATGTTGATACCGCTGCCCAGAAAGTCACACCTAGGACTGAATTTTCGCAGCAACAGGCCACGCCCAAGTCCGATGATCGTCAGCCAACGGCTCGTTCTGTGTCTTTAACTCCTAAACTCACACCCAGCACGTCTAAAGGGGACCAGAAAGGTATTTTGAAGGCCTCCAGTACCCCGAGCAGAGGGCACAGTTCCAGTGCTGACCATCCAACTATCACCGGGGAGTACTACAAGCATGATACAACAGCAGCTGGAGACAACTTGCCATTCACTCCATCACCGGCAGTTCCTGCAATAGAGAGTCAGAAATTGCAGTCTAATTATCGCACCTCATCACAGCAATACAAAGCTACGGCAGGCACTATTCCAACCGGTCACTTGCGCTCGTTTGGAGTCCCCACCATCAGATCTGATCTAGCTGCTCCTCGTCTGAAGCGAGTGTCAGACCACAAGGTGAAGATGAAATCTTAGCTATCTCTAGGAAAATGGGAGGGTAGAGGGAGGAGGGAGGGAGGGGGGAGGGAGGGGGATGGAAGGACCTCCTCCCATTCTCTTCTTTCTTTCCTTTAATTAAATTCCTTCACTGTTGACAAAAAAAAATTCCGATCTGTGAACCATTATGGTTGAACAATTTTCAATATTACCGAATACTTCGAAGAAAATATTTACATATGCGATTATACCAGAATTTAATTGATTAAATGCACATTCCAGGCAACCACTCCATTAATGGGCAATTATAGTTAATATTAAATATTTCATAAATAGCTGTATCATTATGTTTCTTGTCTTTTTTTTTTTTTTTTTTTTTTTTAAACAACATTGTCGCAGTGTTAATTCAATGCTGTATAATCACCTCTATACTCCTGCGTTTCAGAATTATGGAGATGAGTCCAACTCATACAACCTACTGTATCCCTCCATTTATGCCAACCACGGAGTGTTTGAGGCAGACTTCTTTGAACCTCGCACAAAGGAGCAGCTATACGCTATATTTGAGGGAATGGACATCAAGATTCCAGAGGATGTGTTTGAGGAGCTCTGGGAGGAAGCAGTCAGGATGGACAACAAGGGAGAGGTCAGGATTAAAAAAAAATTATTTATAGATGTAGGAAATTCGTATGTACCGTTATGTCATGGTGATAGTAATAATGCCGTGACAAATAGAGCATTTTAGTAAACCACTAATAAGGCACGTATACAGTTGCGTGCTCACTCATGCCTCGTATTATAGTGTGGGAGGTCTATCTACTACTACAGTCTAAAAGGCTTCAGCAGCACATGTGCTTTAACTGGTAGGTGTAGCATCAAAAGCCTCGACTTAATTGAAAAAAGAGCTACAACATACTCATTACTTGAAGTTGGTATTCTAGCTCCTATTAATTTAGTTACAGATCAGAAAATTAAGAATCTGTCAAAAATCCATTGCTATATTATAGAAACTGTTTGTCTGAGGTATCTTTGGGATATCTTTTGGCTCACCATTCAAGTTCAGCATTTCTGTCTATACAGCAGCAGGTATTGTTTAACACAAAGAGCATTGTCAAATGAACTGGTGAAATAGACATTGGCTTGCACCTTGAAACTTGATAACAAAAAGCAGGTCCTCCCATACTATATAACAGCATAGCAACTTCTTTGTTGTGTGAAACTTGAGTGTCTCGCTCACTTCACATGCTCCACCAAAGAGAGATTCAGTGACAAATGAAGCGTTTGAAGAGGATGACAATTTGGCAGGTATAACGTGAAGTATTGTACTCACTCATGAACTTGTCGACCCTTACCCGTATGCACATGATGTGTATGTAAGCTATATCTCCAATATTATTACTACATTAATTTACATCATCATCATCATCATCATCATCATCATCATCATCATCATCATCATCATCATAATAACAATAACAGTAGTAGTAGTAATAATAATAACAGTAGTAGTAGTAGTAGTAGTAGTAGTAATAGTAGTAGTAATTTTTGGCATTGTCTCGTGATCATTCAGTATTCACATTCTGGTATATTTGTGGTGTGTGTGTTAGGTGAGTGTTGAGGGATTCAGGGATGTCATCCACAACATGCAGCAACTACGTGGGGAGGCCATCACTCAAGAAACTTGAATAGCAACTGAAACACTATGTTTGGCAGTGATTTAGACTGTACATTGTAGCCATGAGTTGGCAAGATATTCACAGGTTACTACAATATGCTGTAATTCAGTCATAATTTATATTAATAATTAAGCCAGTGTGAGCCCTAATCTATCATAAGACCCTTTACCCAACATCATAAGAGGGAAAGCCTGGTGTCAGATCTATACGCTCACTTTTATTTTGTGAAATGCAATTAATTCATTATCTGCAGAAAATATTCTTTTCCTATTTATCAGAGCATCACATTTTTATGGAGGCTAATAAAAAGTTTCAGCAATTTCATTGGTCATGTAGGAATGTAATGATCTCACACGAGCATGTAGATTTTGTCTGTTTCCCCAAGTTGCAGTAGTTGGGTAAAGGGTCAAACTATGTGTGGACATGGAATAATTTTTGTGCATTGACAATAAAAAATAAATACAATTATAGGATTCATGGTTTGCTGATCAATTTGAGATTTAGATATACCTATCATACAACATCCACAAAGACAACAAAAAAAGGTTTCACGTTTCATAAGTAAGGACAGAAAAAAAACTTTGTCTGAAATGTGAGTATTCTAGTTCAATGCAGCAAATTATTAGAGATGGGGGGAGATTGTGCCAGTATGTATTGTATGCTGATGACTTAAGTCCATGATAATGAAGTAGTTCTTATAGTACAAGTGACTGCACTTGGTAATGAGAATGATGCATTGCAAGGAAGTCTACTTGTCTTTATTACTCTCTTCCTTTTCTGTAACCTTCTCCTCTGCATTTTCCTGAGTCTTGTTCACACGGTAACCGAGAAAAGCTCCTCCCACCACCCCAGCTGTTCCAGCCGTAGCTGCTGTCAATGCACCAACTTTAAGACCAGCCACAGCTCCTATTGGTCCACCCAGAAAGCCTCCTAAGACTCCGCCCACAATGGCTCCACCCACAGGAAGCACATACGCCTTAAGCCTTTGGCCACCTCTGAGGTTGGCCACGCCTCCATGAATGCTGAGGTTGGTGGTATCCGCGCGAGTGTTGAGTCTTGCTATTCCCTTTGAGTGTTCCTGAAATGATAACAAAGAATACATTTGAAGAACACATGTGGGCTCTCAAAAACATACAAGTGAATAAATCATAGGGGCTCCTCACGAACAAGCAACTCTGGCAACCGAATAATTTCACTATTCCAATAGCCTGGTGGGTGACTCACCTCGACTGCAGAGTTGAACTGCTTCACAAGACCATTCAGTTCTTCTAGATCCTACAAACAACACATGCACCACCTAGTTAGATCCTTTGGGCCTACATAATCGTATGTATAGTAGCATGAACTTTGATGATATAAAACCAACAAGGAGGAAGTAGAGACTGCAGTATGACTGACAAAAAAAAAAAAAAAAAAAAAAAAAAACAATTGTATGTTTCAGAGCCAAATTTCCAGGAGGTCAAATCAATATGTATTAGAATTTTCAGATTACTTTTTATTTCCACGAAATAAATAAAAAAAATTGGGGACAAGATGTCTCTATTCCTTTCTGTATTTCTGTACCTGAAGAAGACCAGCAAACTTGGTCGAAACGTTGTATAAGAATTAAAGCTTATTGGCGTGTGTATAGTCCAACAAATATCAGATAACTATAGAATTATCTAAACTGCGTCACTATGCCTCTCAAAAATTTCATAAGATGTCTCTAGAACATAGAAATAACTTTAAGGAAGGGGAAAAAACCATTTTCAGGAGAGGGAAAAATGCCCCCTCTAATAATCCCTGGCCTTACATTCCTAAGATCTTCCAGAGACTGGTAATGATCAGCATTTCTGTTGGCCACCATCATCCACTGGCCTTGTGTCTGCCTCTTCACTTCCTCCTCCTCGTCCCTCTCTCCAATTCCCAGATCTCCATTCTCCATGATCCCATTCCCGACATAATCCATGCTGATGGTGAATGTCCGGTAGTCTTCCACTGCTGCCAATATCTCCACACGAACTGGTTCTGTCAATTGATCAAAAGCTGAAATATCAGTGGGCGTGACTTGTTGTCGCAGTTCATCCAGAGTCTCCAGATGACCTCGCAGTTGCTGGGGAAAAATGTAAACAAACAACATTTAAACAAACGCTTTAATATGCACCTTAATTCAATCTTTAATACATATCTTAATTCAATCCAATAAATGTCCCATTGGTATATAACTAGTGATGTGCTTGAACACAAATGGCGAGCGAGCCTTAAGACTATACTATTTTTATTTTGACTTCTAACGCTGAAGTTACTGAAAATAAGGTCCAGTTTTTTAGTTTAGCATACAGGGTAAAGGGATTTCAGTGCCATAGTAACAACTCTCTGCAACTGCTTGGAAGGAAAAAAACAACAACAAAACAATACACGTTATTTAAAAGTTTGCTAAGTAGTGGTTGTAACACACAATGCTTTGACACAACTGGACATGCACCTACACAGACTTACCTTCGCAGTAGTATAGTGTCCAAACATATTTACAAATAAACATCCCCGATTTTCGATTGTGTTACCCCTGTAAGTGTCTCGCTCGCTACGCTCGCTCGCCAAAATATGAATGGAGGAGAATTGTCAAGCAATGTAGACTTGATAGTCACGCCCAACCATTTAAATAATAATGTGTTGATACACTTGCAATATAAAAATAAAACATCCTCACAGAATCACAACTTTTCCCCAATTTCACATTCTGAATTTTTTTTATATTTCACGCAAAAATGTATAACACATTTTGCCAAAATACTCAGGATTCTGCCAAGGCTAAAGGACTTAAAATGAACTACCATCAAGCAATCAGGGATTCATTTCAATCAGGAATTAACCTAAGGGGGTGAGCATCCACCCCCCCTCCCCCCCCCCAACACACACACACACACACACACTAAACGAACCCCTGGCAATAGTACATAAATGCAGAATTGTACAAACTTATTGGTACTAACACTGTATAAGAAGAGAGATTTTTTATTTTTGTGTGATAAGAAAATTAAACTCCAGCTCATTTAAAATATTGATGGAGCACACTCTGTGCAAAATAATTTTTTGTAACTTCAGCACTAAGATTTAAATATGCTAGCTCTGCAGAGCTTTCCTCAGTGATAGAAATGACGTAAAAATGTAATAAAAACAACACAAGATGCAACAACAGTACAATATGGGAACATGAGTTTTAGTGTTCGGGATGTCAGGAAGTGTAGAGCATGAAATCATAAATATACAAGTGAATGGGAGATGAACATTACAACTAGAATTATACAAGGAAAGATAAACCTCAAAGACTTATACGGGGAGAGTATACCTACACAGGGGCTACAGGAACCATGATATAGCCATGGGTATAGAGGTTTTAAAAAACAGCACAAGTAACTTTGACGACCACTACCAAATGCACAATTTATTGGCTGGTAGTGAGCTGGATCGATTTGATATTATTTTCGCTCACAAGATAACAAATTAGCGTATTTATATTTTAGATACAGTTCACCAGTTTTCCTTATGGCAATGCCATTCATGAATATTCTAGGAGGGCAAGGGGAGCGGGGGGAGGGTGTGGCAAGAATGTGTTGCTATTTTGTTTAAAAAAAATTAATGATACTAAAGACACAATATAAAAATCTCCCAAATGAGTTAATTTATTACATGTAAGATTCATAATCAAGCTAGGTGAGGTTTGTGAGGGAGAAATGGAAGCAGACAGAATTACATTGACAAGAGTAAGAGACAAGTATAGGCCAAGGCTAGACATAGCGGAGACCAGAGACTCATATACATGCCCCAGTGTGCAGGAGGTAGATTTATAACCTCCACTCCACCTCTCTACAAAGCGATGATGAAGTTTGAAAATCATTACTTTTGTGAGATTTATTACACTCTTTTTTCTCATAAAGCCAGCAACTAGAGTACCCAACTTTCCATGCGGACAATGTGCATCAGATAAAGCTGCAATGACATTGAAATTTCGTATTCACTGTATCACTGGAGAAGAGCACATTCACTTTATTGTAACACAACCACTGTGATGGTCACTTCCTGGTCATAACATACCAACACATGCTCATCAGCTAACATTGAGTTCTACCTACTCTTTTACATACAGTAATAGCCACTAGTGCTTTTAGATATTGGTTACAACCCTTTCCCCCCCCCCCCCCCCCCCCCCCCCCCCCACCCTTCTCTAACCCCTTCTCCTTTCCTCTTCCTCTAAATACCCTCTTGTCACATAACCACTTCTTTTTCTTTACCACACAATCCTTTTTTCCCCTATCTCCTTCTCTACCCCAATCTCTCCTCTTTATCCCCCTCACTCCTCCTTTGTTCTGCTCACCTGCACTGTCCTGCTGGCATTCATCTGCTCACTGTGCAGCTTGTCCCACTCTCTGTTCTCCCTCATTCTCTCCATATTCTCTTTGTGCTGCCGCAGCCTTCCCAGGTCGTGGGGGACACTGGTCTGAGATAGACTCTGGATTCTATTCTCCAGGAATCGGATTGGAATGTACTCCAGGAGGCCTTCGGGCTGGTTCCCATAATCTAGGGATTCCTCCGGATCATTACTGGATTGTGAGGGTGTGGCTCCTCCTGGTTGGCCCCTTTTAGGATATACAACACATGGAAATTCAATAATTAGTAGCACATTTGGAAGTGATGGTCTGCTCATTCATACAGCTTAAGTAAACATGCTTACTGGTCTATTGATACTCTTAAGAAAATATTTTACCTTGAACCTATAGCTGTCTCCCTCTTCAAAGACAGCTAACTCAACACTAGTGACTACTGCACTTGCAAATTGATTCCTGTTTATTAAACAACTATCTAATTATCTATTCACTGGCCAAGCCACAGTTCCTAAATTGAGTAATTACTGTCTCTTGACAATAATAAAGTCACCAGCAATATTAAAACACACAGAGCTATAATGCATCTACAGATAATGTTAACTTTATTAAAATATATATATATAATCTGTACAAATAAGCCATTTTCATGACCACGTTTTCTTCCTGCGTACACTCTCCAGTCGTCCTTGGTACAAATAGGTCTAACATTCCCACCTAATAGGTACTTCGCCGATCCCTAAATTTCTCAGCGTACATTTTTATAAAGCTTTCACTCACCCAGTCCACCGCCTTCGAATGTAATCCATCTTCCTCCCTTTCTCTTTGTTTACATTTAATACTCCAATAGGAGCTCACCAACCGCAAAGCACGTGCCCCCAGTCAAAATACAACACCACAATAGTCAGTCTTCGAACAAAAACCGATAAAATTCTGGTGCCTGCAAAACTAGGCTTTGTATCGGACACCCGAAGAACACCAGAATGGTAAGTGACAGCTTTAAAATGTATTGCGCTTGTAGTTTCAATGGCTACGCTCTAACCACCACAGAGATCTCCGTCGGCTACTTCTGTCGGGAAAGGGGGAGGTGGAGGGACTAGATCACCGAGAGGATCTTCTGGAGGAGGTCTCAAGCAGAGGTAAGCTGCCTCTACCTAGGCCTAGGCGGCAGTCGGGTTGTAAGGACGATTTGTTATGGAAACGGGCGACCCTTTACCTCTGTATCAATATCGAAAGCTACGGTAGTTCTATTTTCTTTACTGAGGCTGCCAGGCTGAAGTGCATAGTTTACTTATATTTATCTGTGACATGTAGGTATTAGCATACTTAAATAAGTGAAGTTTTGAGGAGTAATTTGTTTGCTTAGAAAATCATTGCTACATGTGAATTACATGCATTTAGAAATGGAATCAATAAAACCATCATATCTTTGTTAGTTTTCATAGTGTTGTGCTTTATTGTTGCTTTTATTGACATTCACATATGTTCATAAGCCACAATGTGTACTTATTGATGTACCAGGCATACTCTGAAAGTTTATAAAAAAGAACAGATGTGTAGGAAAATAGATATGTGTAGGAAAATAGGAAAGTCAAACAGTATGTTGTGTGGTATGTGTAAGTTTCAAACTTATTAAGCTGTTTGGGTTATATTGGTGTGAAGGAATTATAGTAAAGTGTTTATTTCGATGCAACTTGTTCAAGGGCTTCAGTTCTTGTCGGGCGAAAGAGTTTTTTTTTACTTAACTTCTGTTGTATTTAGGTGGTCCCCTCTGTGGTAATAAGTGAGTTGGTTAATTTAAACCGGGTCTGTGCTTGTTTCAGGTGGTTGTTTCCCTTTGTTTAGGATAGAGTAAGGTTTCTGTTTGCAAACTATTGTAATGTGAGGTACATGTTTTGGCTGTTGCCAGTGTTGGACACAGTTTTTCTTAGCTCTTGTAGCCGGTGTCCAGTGTTGACTGGTCTTTAACCTCTTGTAGCCCAATGTCTGTCTTATCTTGTAGCCCAGCACCAGTCTTGCCCTGTAGCCCAGCGCCAATCTTACCCTGTTTTAAAGGTCCATGTAGCATGAGTAGGTTCACTCATGGGCTAATTCAGACTGTGCAATGAACCTCTAACCGTAAAATCGACTTTTATCATGGAAGGAAGTAAGCTCAGTAGGTGGGTAGCTAGACTTGATGCTGCGTTGAAGCAAAGGCCTGATTAAAGTGTTGGGTTGCTGGTAAATATTGACAGTGAGTGGCATACACTCTATTGCAAGTAATGCTTTGTTAGCTAGTAACAATATTTGGCTTGTAACAAAATTTGGCAGGGTATTACGTATATTTTTTTTAAGGTATGAAATAAATGTATTTGTTTTGCAGGCGGACAGGAGGTGCAAGTAGCAGGTCGGCAGGCCCCAAGATAGCTGGGGGAGGGGCTGGCTCCATGTGGAAATTTTACACTGGAGACGACTCGCCTGGGATTAAAGTGTAAGGAGCTGTGTTTGCAATAATGTGTTAATTGGTGTGATAGAGCAGTATGCCAGCTATGTTGGGTATTTGGTGTTAGTACTTGAGTCTTGGTAGGGGGCTTTTTACCCATTGAAATACAACCCTAACTATTTACAGGCTGATTTTTTTTTTTGTTTTTTTTTTTTGTTTTTTTTTTTTTTTGTTGGTAGTGTTTAGCATGCTATTGTTCACAGTGTCCACCACACTGACAAAGGGCCATACAAGATAATCCAGCTTCTCGGCACCTACACTTCCTTGAACATTGTGGCAAAGCTTTACATCCACATTTTACCAGATTCCTGCTTGCTTTGGCTACTTCTGGCAGAAGAGTCCCAATCGGCTTCCAAGTTGCTTCACTTTTGTCATCACTCTTTTTACAACCATATTCTTGAGGTGAAGGCATATTCAGTACTTCTGACAAGCTAGAAGCCCAGATACTTGCCTGATATAGAGCTCCGTGTGAGTATTGAAAAAGTGAAGACTGCAAATTTAAGGGAAAAGAAAAAGCAATCCAATATTTGTAGTGTATTAATACCTATCTGAGTGCGAGAAATACTTTCCATAACTTCCCTCTTTTAAGTAAATAGCTCATGTCGCAATTCATTTACAGAAGTTATAGAAGTGGACTTATCGTATTACATGCATCTAGATCTTTATATCTTTCCAAAGTCTTCATATTATCTGAAGTATTAGTTAACCAAAATATAAAATGGTTGCATGGTTGTAGAAAGAAGTGCTTTCGTGACCTCAGAATAAGAGTTCCATGATTCCCATGCTGTCGTTTTGCCTTTACCATAAAACTGTGAGGTACAACATGGAAAAAGAAAAGTGCTTGACTTTTTTTCATTACCCAGAAATTCATATATATCATTATATAATATCTGAAGTATTTGCCACTCCCAAAACCAACCCAAAGGTGTACATCTGGATATGCACTTACAAAGCTAAAGAAAATGCCAGCAAGTATAACTACTACATCGGTGTCTACTGTTCGTACTAATATCTTCCGAGCTCCCTTTTCCAAAGTATCCTTAATATGAAGGGACATTCTAGAATCAGTTTCTTCATGATTGCAAGGTAGCATTGGAGTACTGCTACCCCCTGCTGATAATAGAGTCACCTATACAAATGATAATAGTGAAATAGGAAGGTACATATTGAATTTTATATTTTACCTGATGTAATATAAACTTCTTTTTCAGATGAAAAATCACTGCTATGTATTAAAAAAAAAAAATTCAAACAATTCAGTTTTGTTCATGGGATCTCTTAAAAAGATTTTGAAAAATCTTGAAATGATAACTCTACAGGCAATGCATTAAGCTGACGAAATTTGTCCACTAAATTGATAAAGCTATCATATACTTCCAAGCCATTGTTTGAAGACTATTAGCAGGGCAATGCAGCTCACCACTACCACCTAACCCACAGATTACACACACCCACACACACACTCCAGTCTCTGCTCTCCATTTCATCCATACGAAGAGTAACTCTAACCAAGATACCTTGATTGAGCTATACAGACAAACCTCACTTACCAGTGCTGCTAGCTCTTGCCCTGATAAATTTTGGCCTTTAGCTACTTCCAGAGAGAGCCTCCCAACACTGCTAAAACTTTCTACCACTTCTGCAGTGTTTATTTAGCCTCTGCTTCAAGTACTGGCTTCAGCAGCTGCTATTCACTGCAGGCACAAGGCTTCTCGAGCATTTAAAGTCGCATTTTAATTTTCACGTATGGTTTTGTACAGTGTACATCGTTTTTAATTTCACATGTACTGAGCCAAAAGTGGAAAACTAAAAATAAAAAAAGTTATAGGCAGAAACAGTGGTATTTTTGTAGCACCCCTTCTAATATTAATATATAATATGTATATGTTAATAAATAACTGCAACGTTTGTTGCTTTAGTCCACTTTGTTGCGATTGAAACCATAACAAACTGTACATCTTGGGCCAAGCTGGGAGGGGGGGTAGTTTTGCAGGGTTACACCCTTTACCCAATGCTATGCTGGAAAAGGTTCTGGAACTTTGACCATATGCACTTCATTCCTTTCCCCGCGAATCCTGGGGAACAATATTTTAACGTGTGCAGGTTATGGTGCAGTAGGGCCAATACAGTGAAAGTTACAGACCCTTTCCCAGCATAGTGGTTTGGTAAAGGGTCTGGCTAGACTAGATGGAGGGAGGGGGGTTGTGAGAGTGTAACTCTCCAATGGTAGGTCAGCAGTTAACCAATTAATCCAATGACCATTGCCATGGCAACCACACACTGACCAATTAGTGTGGGTCAAAGTACACATTTGTGTTGGCATTAGTGTGGGAAAGAGAGTGAACTTGGTATCATGTTGTTCCCCAGATGAACCCTGAGCCCTTATTAGCAGTGCAGCCATGTCCAATGACAAGTTTGGTGTGAAAAACATCCCCATACCATCCTGAGTTGAATAGTAAACTGGAGCGCTTCCACTCAACTAATGTTTGAGCTTCAAAAGCAGTCTGTAAACTTGAAACCCTTTTCCAGATATGGTGTAATGATTATTCCTTACCAGTACCCATGCTAAATAAACAAAATCTGAAAATATATTTATTTTGCCTGAACTTAATGCTATATCTTTCTATTCTTGGCAGGCATTATCGAGTAGTTTTGTATTCCTACAGGACTTAGTAGAGCTATAGCTGTTGCCAGATTAGCTGGGACAACACTTCCTGAGCTTAAGAATAGTGAGGAATTTAGGACTACAAGGAATTTACATGAAGACCGTGCCAACAAAAATGGGTGGAGCCTCAATACATGTATATGCATGAGTAATAGCATGGTTAACCGTACTATTAAATTGCTTTACGAGTGCTGTTGATCCTTAGTAGCACAGGTTACCCGTGCTATCACTCGCTAATAGTAGGCCAGCTTTTTAAAAAGTCATTTGCACTTGTAGCTACACTGTATCATTCACTCACTATCTCCGTATTTCAGGATTAGCTTCCACTGGAACTTTGTTTTCAACGTACGGCCCCTCCTAATTTGTTGAAAACATTCCGTCTAATACAGGTAGAGCTTCTGTGGTATACAGAATGACATTGTCTCCAACTAGAAACTACTTGAACTATACCTTTCCAAGGTTAATGCTGCACACGTGCGCACTTACCCGTACTATTTCACTTAACAGTGGTATTTCACTTAGTTGCCACTTAGTTATTGTGCTATTTCAATTAATTATGCGCTATTTCACTTTCCCCGTGCGATTTCAATTGAACAGCGATTTTCCCCTATACATTTTTGAATGGGCAACTTACACACCATACTAGTAATAGTCTTACAGCACAGGTTGGTGATACAAAAACAAAAACAAAAAACAGGCTGCTGTTGTCAGGGTGTATGCGGCTTTTACTAATTCAGCATCCATACCAATTAACACATGATTAGCACTCAATTGCCTTCTTTTCAGGTAGTCAGTCAATGGTCGACTCTTAGCTTGTCTTAGTTAGCGTTCCCACATCCCCCCCCCCCCCCCCCCCCCCCCCCCCACCCCCCACACTAAACAAATATTTACGAAGGTTGTGCATAATCTGGATTGGGTAATGGAGAGGGAATTCTAGATGACATCACAGTAATGTAAGACGAAGCTGACCTGTTTAAGCGAACTTTCCCTCTCTTGTTCCACTCATTCCTCTATCCATCCTCCCCTAGAATGAAATTTCACTGTGAAACAGGCCAGCATTGCCTTGCATTGGATTTCACACTTTGACTAAAGCTGGATTCACGCGATAAAATGGAAAAATGATATACTTTGTCACTAGTTTATTCACGGGTGGTTCCATGTCAAATTATCCAGTGGGGGAAAATTCCACCGCCTTGTCACGGATTGGTCTAATTTTATGAGCAATGATAGTATTATATATGAGAAAAATAAGTTCAAATATTTTTTGTCAATTCAAATCCGTTCTCAAGTTATAGCATTTAAAAAATTCATGCTCGTTGCCCTATTAAGACATGCCACGCCCCCAAAAGTATTTGAGGTGTTTCGCTTTCATACCTGATACTTTCATTGCACACTATAATTAGACTAATCTGTAATGGGATGGTTCCACCCCCTGGTTGATTTGACATGGAATTACCCTCACAATAGACAAGAATCCATGCAACCATGCTGTCTGAGGGAGTCAGGGAATCGTGCTGGTTCCTTCTAGAGCTTCTCGTAAAGCCTATTAATTGAATTAATTTCCCACAACCAGTTTCAATGTGTACACTAACTGGAATTGCGTAAACACGTTTCATAAACATGTGAAGTAGGACCTTAGTGCATGGGGGATTGAGTTTATCCAAGGTGCCAGTTAAAGTCCAACTGTCCTAGAATTGCCCTATAGTGTGATAGTGTTAGAATTCTTTGTGGCAATAGTTCATTTTAAACACCGTAACTCCTTGTCTCACATTACGCATCTGCTTTGTTTGTTGTTGTTGTTGTTCTTTTAAATGGCGAGTGAGACACTTACAGGGGTAACACAATTGAAAACCGGGGATGTTTGTTTGTTTATATATGTTTGGACGTACATATGTCATTTTGTACTTTGACCCTCATGTTTTTGTGTTTACTAGAGATCGATCCAGTCCCATATTCCACTAAACAGAATACTTTGATTTATCTATCTTTATCCTTATTATTCAACGAAAGTGAATTGTTTACCACTTTGAATTTTTTCGGGTCCAATTAAAAGTTACAAACTTATCAGAGTTCATTTTTTTAATTCTAATTAGTGGCGGTAGTAAGTTTATGTGCTATTTGTCACACTAATACGCCCTACGCATTCAGTAAACATGTAGGTGTGAAAGTGTTGTGTGTTACAGCTACTGCTTAACTAAAGAATAGCACAACTAAATGTTTTAGTAGCAAATTAGCTGCTTTTACACAGCTTCTTCGGCTTAATAGGTTAGGTTTAAACCTGTGCGGTAACTTCTAAGAAATGCCTGTTTATATTGTTTTGTTTTGTTTTAAGTCAAACAGTAGCGGCGAGTGGTTACTATGGCATTAAAACCCCTTTATTATATGTACATAATTTTTAAAAAACTCGACCGGCTTTAGTCGCCGGAGTGTTAGAAGTTAAAATAATCGCAACACTGTAATCTTATTTAACCTAACTAGGGAGGCTCACTTGTAATGAACCATTTTCATCCACTGAATAAGATCTGTGTTTAGTTTGTGTGTTTATTTTTGTTTGTATGTGTGTAGGGGTCCAGTTCCAGTCCTTGTGATGAGTCTCCTGTTCATTGCCTTTGTCTTCCTACTCCACATTTGGGGGAAATACACTCGCTCGTGACCTCTGAACTCCTTAGGTTTATATTATAATCTCCGCCTTATGTACTACAACAGATTGGTGCATTTTCCCCTTCTCATTTTTTCCCTCTCATTTCTGCCAGAATGACTTCCACGGTTAAATTGTGAATGTCATTTTTATTTAATGGCTTATTTTACTATATGAAAATTTTGTTCATAGGCATATGTACTAATACAGAAGTTTGAAATACATAATTTTGAGCCAATTTTAGAGGCCATTTTAGTGTAAAAGTGCGAATTTTAGGTGTGAAGTTTAACTTGGGAGTCTTGTTACCATAGCTAAATATTTGTAGGCAGATAAATAAAATAAAAATTGTTGTGATAGCAAGTTTCAACTCGTAACTGTCACCACACCTACCTCCAAACTCGAGCGGAGCGTCATCAGAGTGCAACAGCACCGCCCCCCTCACTTCGTAGTTATATCATAGGGGTTTTTCTATTTGGTGTGGTTTGGTCGAACCAGCTGCAATTCATTTGTATTCTTCTCCATTCGTTCGGTCTGATGTCCGTAAGCTGATGTAAATGCCGAGGTGGTTAACCTCGAGGATTCGGGCGGCTTGCTACCCGAAGAAGAGGCGGGCCTTAAGCTTGGTCGTATCACTTGTAGGCTTTTTAGGCCTGTACTACAGTTTCTGTAGCACAAGGTCATCCACCGATGAAGTTGAAAGAGTGTCTATTTCCAATTTCCAGCGAGGAATTCTGAATGCTGACCCCGAAGGTGTTAACCCAACTGATAAAGGTAATATTATGAGGCAAATGAGGAAGAAAAAAATTCTATTTTATCTCTTGAACTGTGTATGTATGTACTTATTTCTTATTTAAAGTGTGCATAAGTGTGCAGTTGGTTACAGGTAGCTTCAGTTGTAGATTACATGTATTGTTTTGTATCACACTGAATATAATAATGTTTAGTGAGTCATTGGGAGTGCCTCAGGTAGTGAGCTACATATGTATAAACATGCACTGCTTCTACTGGCCTTTCCGTTGAGTATGTAGAGTCTTGCATAAAGCCTCGGCTCAAGTCCTCTATGTGGACTGGTATGTAGATAGCCGTGAGTGATAGTGTACTTGACAATTCTTAGTATCACAGCTTCTGTTGTTATGTTGTGTTTCCTTGCACTAATTCCTGCATTTTCCTATCCACAGGATTGTAGGGTAGCTTAGCTGTTCAATTAAATACCATCAATTTCTTGCAAGGTCAGGTCACGGAAGGAAGTAGGTTGTTTTCGCACCACCTGTCATGTGCTTTGATTATTATTGGTTACCATACATGTTAGCCCATGGGTTTAAGCCAATTTTGGTACCATAAGGCTCAACAATGTTAGTTTAAAAACTTATATAAGAAAGAAGGTGACCTTACATTGTAAAATTTCGGAGCCCGGTACGTACTTATGATGCTGGTTGCATGTTACTGACATGTGTGCCTTGAATATTGGCTAAAATCCTACATGGGATTTCCATTAGACTATGATGTCCCTTGATTTGTCTAGAAATACAGCTGCATGCTGGTTATCTCCCAGCCATCAGGAGCCAATGCAATAGGGTCAGCTGTAGCAGACCCTGCCCCTTTTAAGCCATTGGCTAGCTTTGAATATCAATCCAGGCTATTCCTTTCTGAGGTCAGATAGATTTAGTCCAAGATGCCTGCCTCAGGCACAACACTGGTACAATTATATTCACATGGCGTGCCACCTGTAGTGATGATAAAACTAACAACACCTGCTGAAGAAAATGGCTACAATGGAAGATACAAGGATCATGAGACCTTACAAACAAATGAGGTACATACTTACTCATTTGGGAGGAGGGGTGGGAGGGAAGGGGGTTGGGATGAGGGGAAGGAAGGATAGTGATGTGTTAATAACCTTCAGGTGTGAAATTGTGGAATAATATGTTTTTATGTGAGGAATTCATAAGCATGAGACTCTATTATACTTGGCACACACTGCTGTACATTGTTATTATGAAGGTATCTTCTTATTACTGTACCATGGTATGTTCAAACTGTCCAATCAGATTGCTCTATTCACGGTGAATATATTTCACACCCACCTCCTAGGAGGTGATTAAGTAAACAGTCCAATCAAAATTAGTTTTTGTGTGTTTCCTATAGCCTAGAGCCACGGTACAAATCAGTTGTACCACTCCTTGTTTGGTCGTTGCAGGAATTACACTACCCTCGTTTATGTGGATTCCTTTCCGACCACACGTCATGGTGTAACCTATACTATTATTATATCACTTATTAGTGTTTAATGTTCTGAAGCCGTACTTTATCGAGCCTAGGTTTAGCGTAGTAATCAGTTGAATAGGATCAGATGCTTCATTAAGTATTTATCTGTCCCCCAGTACATGGAATCCCAGAGTGGTAGTGATGCAAGATGCACGGAACAGAGATGACAAAGTGGGTCACCACATGTGGAGGGAAATTGATCATGTGTTTTGGTTGCTGCTATTCATTGACAGAATTGATCACTTCATACAGCATCGTGCTCCGGCCCTTAGCTTGGTCAGACTGATTGCTCCAGAGAGATAGTTTACATGAACAGACTGGTTCCTATTAGATATTTTGAATACAACAGCCACAGTACTGGCACAAGCATGCTGATACAGATGGAAGAAAACAACACTGGGATCAGACCCTTGTTGCATATATTTTTATTTTTTTTCAAACTTCTCATTCAGGTTGACATTCAGGTTGACAAGCCTCGCACTATTGTTGTTGTTGTTTTTGTTTAGTCTACCATCTTGAAGCTAACGGGATAATAGATCATAGTGATTGTTTTACAGTCTGTGTTCATCCACATACTTGCATATTGTGTGTGTGCGTGTGTGTGTGTGTGTGTTATAGCTGGTACAGGTGATGCACCCCAGTCCTCAGTATTAGCCCATACGGTGCAGCAATCTTCCAATGATTTGTCCTTCACAATAGCTCCATCAGCAGTGGAATGCTCTGGACCCTGGCCAAACCACTCTCAATGTGCGGGGAAAATGGAGGTAATATTTTCAACAAGAGATCAACAAAACAAAGCGAGAGAAAGACTGCACTGGTAGTATTAAAATCTTCAATACACACACCTTTTACCAAGTAAACTGTCGGCTAACCTCAAGACTATCTGTGTTGGTTTAGACACAGTTTGTACATCCCGGTGAAAGCCAAAAGTCAAACATGGGTGCGTGTGTGTGTGTGTGTGTAGTGGATGTCCAAGCATTGGCGCAGTGACCCGTGCTACTCACTGTACGGAGTGGACGGGACGACTTGCTCATTCCAGCGGTACCTGTCAGAAGTAGAGATTGCATGTCCCATGTTGGATTCACACATCAGACAGAGACTCAAGACTCTCCCGGCATCTCCCGACTCCACAGTGGTAAGTGTGAAGTAGTAGTAGTAGTAGTAGTAGTAATAGTGGTAGTTAAGGGTGGAGACCCAATCGGCCCACGCATTTTCCTTAAAAATTGATGCTGAAAAAAAAAACTTCAAGCAACGGTGGCAATTCTTTAACATGCTGAATTTATTTAGGGTGATAAGGTCTCTCTGCACACCAAAATTCAGACCATTTGCATCTTCCTAAGCCCAGTTAGGAGCGATTTACTTCTGCGGACATTTCGTGTTGTTTCTCCGCAACCGTCCAAGATTTTCTGCCGATTCAAGACTCTACGGCTTCCTCCTATTATGTTCCCGCTTCCTACGTTTAGTTTTTAGCTATAGCAACTTTACTTTTCTAAATATCCGACCACTAAGGTCAACTTTGCTTCCTGGCACGCTATCAAGAAAATCTAAACGTAGGCCTGTTCACCTTACGTCACCGAATTACTGTTCCAAGTTTAGACTGCATCCCGTGACCCCTTATAGCTCAAAAATACTTGTCGCAAATTCACCCTCTTTGCAGGCGGCCGCGAACTGCGACTGGGTCAAAACGAAGTGCGCGTGAAACTATAACGCCCCCCCCCCCAGCCCGGATGTTGCATTTTGCGCCCCGCCCACCAAAAGGTGCGCTCCGCTTCAGCTGCTTTTTAGTGAGAAGAACGGCTACGGTGCTGCTGTTGAAGAAGCACCCAGCTTGTTAGATTTCGATACTAAGCTGGGGGGGTCCTGCAGTGGATTTATACAGTACCCCGTTCAGGTGATACTAGCACGTCTGCCTTACCGATGCACAGGTAAGCGAATTAGCTAGTAGTGTAAGGATTTGAAGAAATAGCCCACTGATTATGTGTGCGAACATTTTAGGTGAAACCTTCTCTGAGGTAGTGGCTCTGAAAAGAGCCAGGTTGGAAAAAAAGGACTCATTTTCTTTGGCTGTATTTGAAGTGCTTGGACAGCTTCTCCTGGAGGGGTTTGCGGTTAATTCCTCTATCCTTCAAAATTCGTACAAATTCTTCTCAGTCCTTGCATTCAGATTTGAGCAGTTCCAAGTCTCCATAGCTCAATCCAATCCTGGTCCAGAAGTCTGGAGTCGTATGGCTGAATTATTCACAAACTGAGGGAGACTGGACACATCAAACACCAAACCATTCTGTTGAGCGATAGCTGAAAGCTTCTCAACTAACTCTTGAAGTGCTTCCTGCGGAGCTGGGGAAACTTCAGTGGAACTCACAACTGGATGAGAAGAGACAGGAGGAGAATTGTGGTAATCATGTGACTAGGTAGTGAGATCATTTAGAACTTGAGATGGATTAAAAATTGCTGGAGGGTGTGATTCACATGGTGGAGCAGTAGGAGTGGACACTAAATCTTGAGAAGGTGAATCAGGGAGCACTTCTGATGATGACTCCTGCCGAAGAGAGGGCGTGACATCATGACCAGTAAAGGAAGGATCATCAAGAGTATCAGTGGAAGCCCCACCTATTGCTGGGACTTGCTCCAATCCTATGTCTATACAATAATATATATATATATATATATATGTATGTATATATTTTTTTAATATTATATTTATTTACTTATTTCTTACTTCTTCTCAAAGCACATTTCATTTTCCTCATTTCTGTGGCTACACTAATAGCCCTCTTCCTTTTCCTGGAAGGCATGATTATAGTTTGCTGTTGAAGCTGGTTGTAACAACAACGTGGTCAAAGCTAACCCACCTTCCCACAGCCTTACCAACGGTTGCTATGGGTTTCCTCCCTTAAAAAGGTAGTAGTAGTAATAGTATATTGTTATATTATTGTTATTACTATTACTACTACTACTACTATTACTACTACTACTACTACCTTCGTCGTCGTCATCATTACAAGTTATATGTAATTTTTAACCCTCAGCGCGCATGTGCGAGAGGGTTATAGTAGTCGTCCTGTGTGTCTGTCACGCTCTGATTTTGGAAATTACTGAAAATTAACAGTTGATTTAGGTATGAACTTACTCAGGACGAAGATTTAAGACCTTTTATTGTGCTACTTTTTTAATTTCGGGCTAGTCATTGAGAAAAAGCGAAGCTTTCAACTCTGCGTAGGTACCAGCTTTTATGGGCAACGCCCCCTAGTTTCACGTCATAATCACGTGAGCAAATAATTTCTGCAGCCAGCGGTGTACTTAGCTTTATGCTCAGGCTCCTAAGCATTACTCCGGGGAAGTTAACGGAGTTGAAAGAAGTGAAGTTTCGCGTTGAAAATGTATACAGGTGAGTGTTTCTGGCTAGTTTAGCTTCTTCTCTTATGAAGACAGCGTTTCCATGTACCATTTTCATTGGTCGAGCTATTTTGATACCTCATTAAAAATAGCTAACAGATTGCTTGTTCTTTTGGAAGGAGATTATATTGTAATAGCTAGGTAGTGTTTAATAGCGCTGAGGGTTCGCACCTTTGGTGCTTCATTACTATTGTAGTAGAGTAATAATGAAGTTAGCTTGTCCCATATTTGAGTTAATTGAATCAGTCAGAGGTGTGGCTTGTGGGCTTGTTTGTTTTGAATGACACTTCTTTCTTGTGAATTTTTTGTTCAAGGGTTTGTACGTATGTAAGTTCATAAGTTAACACTGCAGTGTGAACATTGGCATCATCACAAGTTATTATTTACTAAAAAATGGTTACACATTTTGAGGACTTTGTCAGAGGGTATAAACAAACTCACTGTAGTCTGTGTAAATTATATTGGCTGATGGCAAATGAATGAGGAATACATTTATACAAATTGGATCAATTTCATGTGGTGTTGAACATAAAATCCATTCTCGTGGTATAGTGTGTGTTTATTGCTCACCGTTTGTGCTGAGGCAGGCCACAAGTCACTGAATTCATGGAGTTTTGTTTTTAATACCCATAGCTGAGTCATTTTTCAATACAAAAAAATGTGGTATTATTTTGAAATACCACAGCAGTGGAAAACTGAAATACGGCGATCTCTTCGCGACCTCGCGGCACTTTTATCCACTAGGCAATATCACGGCTCTGGGCAACAAACTGAAAGAAAAGTACGTGTAAATTGTAATGGACGAGTCAGAATGGAGTGATTTCACTGATGAAACATTCCAGAAATTTATGCAAGATAAGGATTTCTTAACAGCCTCAAATTCAAAGCAAGTATAAGTTCAGAAAGAGCACCTGATATTACTACAATTCTGAAAGATGAGAATGTGCAAGCTGAACTAGAGAGATTAAATTAAAATAATCATAACAGCAATACAAAGAAGTCAACTTCTACTTGGATAAAATGTATTTAGACGAATATAAATTTAAAAACTCAAAGAAATTAAGAAAGAAAATTTGGATAAAGTCTTACAACTATTTTTTCTGAAGTATGCAAAAAGAATGGTGATGAGAATGAGCCAGGTAGTCTGGGGACAATGATAGGTGTGCACTAGATAGAGTCTTAAAGGGAAAGAGGTGTAATGCCAGTGTTTTGAAAGACAGAGAATTTTATGGCAGTAGAAGGATTTTAAACGGCAAAGCGGCCGAGAAAGGCTGATGCGGTAATGGACACAGAAGAAGAAATTCTGTGGGGAAAAGGAGTGCTGTGAGCCACAGATACAGTGTCATTAAATCTTACAGTGTCTTTTGTTTTTTGTTTGTTTGTTTTTTGTGTATCAGTCAACACTTTGGAACAAGAGGGTGCCAAGAACACCATCAGTTTAGAATAGAAGACTCAAAACTCAGCACTGTTGAATGGGTCGAGGGCCCTACAAAATCCCGCCAAGGTGGCCTACAAAAAAAAAAAAACAGCAAAAAACAGAAGATTGCCTCAAAGAATGTTTGCGACTAGAGGAAAGAATTGTTCCTTTCCAATTTTTTGAAATTTTGATTTCTAAAAGACCAACTCCTTTAATGAATTCAGGACTCCTGTATTTGAGCCCACTCAAGGAACCTAAAGGTGATGAGTGGTATTCTATATTCTATTTAGCCTGTTGGAGTCAACAAAATAGATCAATTCATATAAAAGTCCTAGCACAGCAAGTCCTAGCACAGCAAGTCATAGCACAGCAAGTCATAGCACAGCAAGTCCTAGCACAGCAAGTCCTAGCACAGCAAGTCCTAGCACAGCAAGTCATAGCACAGCAAGTCCTAGCACAGCAAGTCCTAGCACAGCAAGTCATAGCACAGCAAGTCATAGCACAGCAAGTCATAGCACAGCAAGTCATAGCACAGCAAGTCCTAGCACAGCAAGTCCTAGCACAGCAAGTCCTAGCACAGCAAGCCCTAGCACAGCAAGTCCTAGCACAGCAAGTCCTAGCACAGCAAGTCCTAGCACAGCAAGTCCTAGCACAGCAAGTCATAGCACAGCAAGTCCTAGCACAGCAAGTCCTAGCACAGCAAGTCCTAGCACAGCAAGTCCTAGCACAGCAAGTCCTAGCACAGCAAGTCATGCAGCACAGCAAGTCGCTAGCACGCGCAAGCTCCTAGCAATACAGCAGTATCCTAGCACAACGGGAGCATAACTGTCCGTACATCACACGAAGAGGGGAGAAGCGAAGGGAACGAAGCCAAGAAAAAAAAAGAGGGGGTGGGTTGGAGGAGGATAGCTCTGAATGAAGAAAAAAAAAAAAAAAAAAAAAAAGAAGAGAAAAAAAAAAAAAAAAAAAAAAAAAAGAAGCGAGAAGGAGAGGGAAAAGAGGAAAAGGGAGAAAAAAAAAGAGAAAAAAGGAAGCAAAGAAGGAGGAGGGAGACGGAAAAGAAAGAAAGAAGGAGAGTGGAGGGGAATAGGAAAGAAAAAAGGAAAAAAAATAAGAGCATAAGGGCTAGAAGAATAGTAACAAAGGGCAACCCGTTGCCCGGTGGGCGCTACAATAAGAATCTACAATATGATAAAGTAACGATCAACCAAAGCCAATAGCGCATCTACCAGTAAATAAGCAAGTTCTACGAGTTCAATTACAAAGCACCAAACTCTAGAACACACTCAACTCAGACAGACAATAGAACACACAATCTACAAACAGCCAGTCGCTATCACAGCAAGTCGCTTATCCATCAATTCCTAGCCCCCACGTCAATAGCACATCATCCTCTCCCAGCAGTCCTATAATGACGGAAACGACGAAATTCACCATCAGTTCCTAGCCACAGTCAAAGTCCAATACACAGTCACGGTCCTCGCACAAAGAAGTCAAATTCTATCGAGCGCCGGTCCTGGGTTCCACTGAGCACGCCAAAATGCAAGTCCTAGCACAGCAAGGAGCTTTAGATGCCAATTTATTAAAAATGAACTATCTTTGGCTATTGTATTAACATATGATAGCACAGTAAACTGGTATTTGGATAAATAGCACTTGTGCGGCGAGAAATTTCACTCGGTCTCGCCTCGTGGAATATTTTTCTTGCTCCACTCTTGCTATTAATTATGAATACCACAATTTTCCTATTAATTAAGTTTTCCGTGCTATTATGTCTCAAAAAAAATTCCCATAGTGTAAGTGCTAAATGTCGTGTAAGATTAACCACACTTAAGAGTGCTACTTCTAGCACCTGGTTGTTTTTCACAAATTTTGGTAATGAGCCTTAAAAGAAATTGCTTAGCTCTAAAAGCAACCAAGTATGTCTTTAGTATTTATGACATTGAAACTTGCCTATAGTTGAGCAGTTAATTCTCCAGTGAGTTGAATATAACTGTTGTCCGTCATAAATGGAATGGGAGGAGCTACATGTGCCATTATGACCTACTTTTCAAGCATTTTGGGTGCATTTACACCAGTCTGTGATAGCCACTATGGCTACACTTGTGCAGGTGTTACTTAGTAACCAACAGTTGCTGTGTACTGTTGAAATGTGATTTGCCTTCTAATCCACTATTAGTAAACCTGATGGCATTGCGATGGTAAAAATCAACCTTGATTGTATAGCTGTTTAATTTTACTTTCAATATACGTGGTTAGATGACTGATTTGACATCCTCCCAAGTTGACAGGCTTTATGTATGTATGTATGAGTGTATGTACGTATGCATGCAGTATGTGTGTATGTGTGTACATTGTCTATATCTCTATCTGTCCAGGCCATTCCCCAGCACGACTTCAAGGTCCTGGAGAAGATGCTGGCATCCAATAAGAAGTTCAAATGGATCAGCAACAGGATAGCGAGCCACTGGACCGGCTGGGTGGCGGGCCACAAGATAAGGATGATGGAAGTCCCTGCGTCTTTCACTCGGAGGAATGTAAGTGTAGAGATGGGAGGGTTGTGTTGTGTGTTGCTGGCTTGGACTTTGTACTGGCCCCATGGGTCAGCAATAGCAAAATGTCATTTTGGTGAAAAAATGTCTGTTCACCTAATGGAGCCTACATACATACACAAGTTGTTTATTGTTGTTGTTTTTAATGGCACTACTACACTTCAGGAGCTTCTGTCTGAGGCACTGCTAATGGTCCATTAGCAAAACTGATGGGGAGAAGAGAAGGACTAAATAAAATACATCACACCTCTTGTCATGTATTGGTAGCACACTGCGCAACATTTTGAATTTCTCTTATCCAAACTTTTCACTTAACTGAACAACTTCAGAAATGAGCTTGCTTAAAGGATTCGAGTGAGGAAGGAGGCATTGTACCGTCATCCAAGGCTCTGCTAATGGACCATTTACAAAAATGACAAAAAATAAATAAAGAAGAGAAGAGAAGGGCATACATGTATATACAGTAGGAGTCAAAAAAAGTTTCGAATTCCGTTCCGTAGTACGGCCCTAAAACGGTAGTTTTTTTTACCGTAGTTTTTATCGTTGCGTTCCGTACCGTTTTGACTAAACGGGCGACACCGTTTACTAAAACGCCGACACCGTTTACTAAAACGGTAAAAAACGGTGAAGCATTTCCGTCGATTCACAGATATTTTCTAGCTAGAAACTTTTCTATAGCTATATCAGCAAGCTAAGGCCTTGTATCGACCATTAAACGCTACGAGGATAGTGCAAAAAAGCTCGTATAAAATTTTAACTTGCTTCAATAAAGCTGCAGACTGAAGTTCCGACGGGCACAGAGCTATAACGAGGTCCGCACTTTGTAGATCTTCTGTTAGCTACTGGTGGACCTCCAGTAGTAAAAAATCTAAGCCCGAGAAGGCCCTAACATCGAGAAAACGTCGATACTGTATGGTGGTCGAACTAACAATTTGCCTCAAGACAACTTCGAATAGGACGGCTTCAAATTTTTTTTAACCCGAAAAGCTCCGCCTCTGGAGTCTGTAAACAAAAAATCGGAACGTTTTATTGGATAAACGATTTTTTATATTTCTTTGAGCGAGACATACGGTGAACGAGAAAGATTAAAACGGTAACGCGGTCGAACGGAACGGCCGTTTTTCAACAAACGGCGTACCTTTTTTTCCCCGTTTTTTTAATTGTGCAGCGGCCGTTCTACGGAACGGAATTCGAAACTTTTTTTTGACTCCTACTGTATCTTGTGCTGATTGTTAACAATATTTTTGATTCTAAGCAAGTGAAGGTGTGATGACAAGATGAGATGCATGGTGGGGGCACATTTCGTACTTCCTGTTCCGTGAATATGTACTTTACAGTATCTTGTCAGGAAAAAATCATCGATTTTTTTTTTTTTTTTTTTTTTTTTTGTCATTATGAATGTGTCCAGATTCTGCTGCACAGCGGTGTCTTGTCTGACAAAGCTAACCATCATTATGCTGAGGGGGCTTTCAAAGGTGGTCCCCTGGGGGAGCTAGTCCAGTGGGCTGACCTCATCACCTCGGTGTACATGCTGGGCCATCGGATCACTCTCTCTACTGAGATTTCCCAGCTCACTGCCTATATTAACCAGCCTAAGGGCAGCAGCTGCCCCCTGGGCGAGTTTGATGTCATCTACGTCGATATCGTTGGGCTCAGGCAGTTCAAGGATATTGCGAAGGACAAATTCTCCGAATACCTGTAAGTGATAGAGAAAGCTTGAGTGTTTACGTACTTATAGAATTTAAGTTAAAATAAGAAAAGAAATGATTGAATCTAACTTTGTCAGCTGAGACAGTATTGCACCAATCAGATACAACTGCTAGTAATGTATATCCATAGACAGGGTCGTGTGGTGTTGTGTTTGTATAGCTACTGAAGCTGGTGGCATAGGCTTTGGCTTCGGCGAAGAAAGTGCTGTACAACTTCAGTCAAAGTTTGTGCACTATGTAGCTGACACTTACCAGAAAGCAGATTTGCAATTTTTTAAGGAATTTACTTATAATTATTATTTTTTAATCTTCACACTAATGTGATACAATTATAACAATGAAATTTTACTCTGTAGAAATTAGACTTAATAGTATTGAAGTTTTGGTATGGAAATAAACACATGCCCTGTGCTGTTGTTGTTGTTGTTGTTGTTACTATCCAGTTGTAAGTTCCGAGTGTTGGATACATTTGGCACGGAGCCACAGTTTAACTACAGAGACTGGAAGCCGGCAGAATTTAATGACATGAAAGATAAAGGACAAGAGTGGGCTAACTGGAACCTTAACCCCAGACAAATGATGACCCTTTACCGTAAGTCGGGCAAGGCTGGTTTCGGTATGTGCTACGTCATGTGATGCATCGTGGACAATAAGACCTTTGAGCAAATTCCTATGAGCTTCACAAATCAAATTTTAGATTCCATGTTTACAACATCGACAGTATTGTCCACCAAATAAACATGAGAGATGCTAAACATGTCCATTGAAATGATTGTACCGTAAAAGACCCAATATCAACACTAGTATGCCATGAAGAATTATTAATATTGGCATATTGTAATAAGGAAGTGAAGGAAGTTTTATCTTTTATGGGACGGCTATTGTGGGTAACTTCATAAAATAAGATTGTTAAAATCCAAATAATTTCTAATCATATTAGATACGCAATGAACAAAATTTATGAGATATAGGATAAACACACACATAAACACACAAAGAAAAGCAGTCGTAGGCTTCTCAAGGGGCTGAGTTGTAATGGCTGTTCTTGATCCTCGCTGTAAGCTACCCAGATGGCGTACGTAATAAGAAGTCTTCTTACAGAAATTGAAAATGGAGTTATACAACTTAATGACACCCATAACCACATTACATAAGGTGCAACTGCAATGGTAACCCTCTGGTAATCAGTTAAATTGGTGTTGACTTCAATGGCATGGCCCATACAGACAGTAAATACAGTAGTCATGGCATGGCCCATGCAGACAGTAAATATAGTAGTCGTGGTATTTTTTATGTTGAATTCAGCATAAGTCATTCATTTATTAAGGAATAGCTGTGTAAACTGACATTGGGAAGAAAAACTACAAAATGTCTAGAAAAATTAGTAGCAAATTTTCTCATTCTAACAGCCAATAACATTAATTACAACTTAACCCAACGTTTCGACTTCTTGCCGAAGTCCTCAAATTAAGGGACAATAATTTGTTTTTTGTTTTTAACCTTGTTGTTGTTTTTGTACCCGTAGTAAAATTGCTGTAATTTTTGCACACATGTAGCAATGTACATACCACATTCGTAATGTCACATGTGCCTGTAACATGTGTAGCTCACACCCCAGACAACTCTTTCATGGGTTTTGTGGTGGGAGAGTTCCAGAGAAATGCTACCCCGATACGCAAGGAGAACATGGCAGTCGTGTATGGCAAGGAATTCTACATGTGGAAGGTGAGGGGCTGGGCTTTAGGTAAAGAGATCTTATAGTTTGAAAGTGGGGGGGAAATATAGGGAGTGGTTTCACAGTGTCAGGCTTGAACTCACTCTTTGTGTTTGTTTGGTTTTACAACCTAAGTTCAAAGTTTTAAAAAGTTCTAGTTTAAGCTTTCGCTTCAGATTCTGATTTTTGGATTGAGTTACCTAATAATGTGGGCATATATGATCATGTGTCTACAGGTATTCATAGCATGTATTGAAGTGCTCATAACAGCATGGATAAAATATATGTTTGCTGATAATTTGTGACCGGCTACGAGAAAACCGACCGTTGTGACAAAATTTAAAAAATTGATTTTATTCGGTAATCCTCTAGTTTTAACGGGTCAAAAGTGCTTACCGTTCGTTCTTTAACTTGGAGCGTCTCCGCGGGCTATACAAACACTCAGAAAGTCACGCGGTTAGCTCCATCAAAAAAACTTAAACTCTAGAGAAAATTGCGTTACAAGTTTTACGAGTGATTTCCGTTCACAGACCGTTATACTATTACAAAAGAATTACGTAATGTTAATACGATTTTCCCGGAAAGGTTTTGTGCAGAGTTATGGCTTACTGCTCCTCCAAGACTTCATGAAAATAGTTTGGTAAGCTTTTAGGCTTTAGCTGCTAGTCATACTCGGTAAGCTAGAGTTTTTGCTGTAAGCTATTATTCCTTCGGCCATTTTTCTTTAAGCTTCCGCGGGTACGTCGAGGTCACCAATATCGTGTTCTAGAGGCAAAACTACGATCTAACACTAGCTACCCTTACTCAGCTACCAAGACTCGCCCGGAACATTGTTGAATTTTTAATCAGTTAGTATTCTTATTAACGCACTGTACATGAGGTGATTACAGAAATTAAAAGCTTGCGAACCGAATGACAATAACAATTCGATAATGACGTAATGATGTGGCAGTTCACAGTGATTCACTACACCTTCGCCCAAATCAGCCAAAATTTTAACCTGGGGTAGTCTGATAGTAAAGGTTTCAGAAAACCCCAAAAAAAAATTTGAAAAAATTGACTTTACCGTGTGTTTACTCGATTTTAATTTATTGTCACAACGGTCGATATTCTCATAGCCGGTCACATTTTAGATAGTAAGAACTTTTTTTTTTTTTTTTTACTGTACATTGAGTGGGAGAGGTTTACCTAGTTGGATACAAGGAGTTTACTTTAGCATATATGTGGGTGGGGTTTCTGTGTGTGGGTGTGGTGTAGTGGTTGTGTGCTGTGATTGGGTACCTGGCATTTGCTGGGGTGCTAATTAAGGCCTTTTCTCATGGAACAGCAATGGTCCAGGTGGGACTTCGGGGTGCCCACACCACTTGCTGTGAGGAAAAGCCTGTTCTCCTGCGAGTTCCTAGCCCGGCTCCAGGAGCTTTGCTTGCACGGCTCACAGTGCCTGCTTAGTGCACAGGCATCCTGGCTCTGCCAGGATGCATTATCACTAGCAAGAGAATTTTTTTTTGTTGTGTGTGTATGTATGTATTCATTCAGTGGTAGGATTCTGAAGACACCTTACCAGAATGCTAATGTGCTCATGTTCACAGTAGTGCTAGGTTTGCCTCTGTTGGTAGCCTTCATTGGGCAATGCTACAAATAGACCACTGAGCGAAATGTCTCTGCTGCACTGGCTACTGGTTATTAAGTACTAGCACAAGATGAATATGATTCAACTATGATTCATTAAGGTCCATGTGGTTGGCAGCATAGGATGGGCAAGTGGCATGTAGAGCACATGTGCAGCATGTGAATGAGGAAGCCTTGCGCCTGGGGCGATGTTTGTGGCGCAATTCCAGCTAACTAGTTTTAGCAGCATAGTAAGTGTCCACAACCACAGAATGCTTATAGAATTACTGTAGTTTCATGTAACCTGACCAGGGAGGCTCACTCGCCACTGTGTTCAAGCACACCACTAGTTCCTGCAACACAAGCAGCACTGAAGTATTATAACATAAGTGTAAAGTTGTAATAAATGTTATTTTTCGTGATGGCATGTACAATAAGTTGTTCATTTGTCCTGGTATAACATTTTCCTGGTGTATTATAATAGCATAGTCAGGCATCTCAGACCTCTGTCTCCTTATGCTACACCCACTCATTATTTTTATTTATTTATTTTCCACATTTGTAGAATAAACAGAGGTACGTGGATGTGATTCATAGACACTTGAGTATTCACGGGACCATTGGCACGAGGAAGAGTCACAAAGGTGGCTCCAAGAGGGATGTCCCTAGCTATGTTGTCAATCATGGAGTACTCAAATTCACCGAACTTCAAGCTCTGCTCAAGGTGTGTGTATGTGTGTATGTATATGTGCGTGCGTGTGTGTATGTGTGAGTGTGTGAGCATGCCCACTAATTATGATTCAATGTAATTAGCACCGCAGTCTGACAGGATAGCTTAACAATGTCATGCTAAACATATTTGTATTTTAACTAGCATCCCATGTGTGTCCAGCTCTGCAATGTACACACATACAATGTTCCCTCCTGGGCTTGTGCCACTAGCCCATAGTGAATGTTGCTGTATCCTATTTCTGTCAATACCTCAATTATGTAGTGAATGAGATAAAAAGAATACCAATTTTCTGAAAGCATGACTGACTACTATGTTTCCCATAGTGACCTGGTTGCCATGCCTATTTAACCACGCTATATGAAGTGCATACCTTAGGATAAAGGGAATTGCCCACCACCCACCCACACACGCACACAGGCAGATGCTATAGTTAACGATTTAAATGGCCGTGCCCCATTTCCGATGTAGGCTTCATGTGGCCACACCCACTTCATTGCCTATGCCATTAGAACTAGCGTACTTTGTTATCTTTAATTTTCTTTTGTTAGAGAGCTAAGTTGTTCATCGGGCTGGGCTTCCCGTACGAGGGCCCAGCTCCACTGGAAGCCATTGCCAATGGCTGCTTCTTCCTCAACCCTCTGATCAAGCCACCTTTGAACAAGCGCAACAGTGATTTCATGAAAGTAAAGCCGACGCTTCGCGCCTTCACGTCTCAAAACTCGTACGCAGAAAGGTTCATCGCCCAGCCGTATGTGTACACGATTGATCTAGCCAATCTGACTCAAGTAGAAGAAGTGATGGCGGATATCATGAAACAACCGGTGAGTGAGTGGGTGGGTGGTGATAAGAGAGACATCCGACCTTCCTTTGTTGGCTAGACAGGATGAGATGAGGTAGGACACAACCACTACACCACACATACATACACACAACTAGTATGCTCCTGATAGTGACTCAGTTCCTTTGCTGACGAAAAAAGAAAATATATTGAAATAATTCAACTTCCCACCCATCCTGCCTACCTTATCCCATCCTGTCTACCTTATCCCATCCTGTCTACCTTATCCCATCCTGTCTACCTTATCCCATCCTGCCTACCTTATCCCATCCTGTCTACCTTATCCCATCCTGTCTACCTTATCCCATCCTGTCTACCTTATCCCATCCTGTCTACCTTATCCCATCCTGTCTACCTTATCCCATCCTGTCTACCTTATCCCATCCTGCCTACCTTATCCCATCCTGTCTACCTTATCCCATCCTGCCTACCTTATCCCATCCTGTCTACCTTATCCCATCCTGTCTACCTTATCCCATCCTGTCTACCTTATCCCATCCTGTCTACCTTATCCCATCCTGCCTACCTTATCCCATCCT